>Ga0065711_1035846_pt1 | contig 21763 bp, 13 predicted proteins | sample Hoacrofraction12_FD_59098 | JGI IMG/M metagenome (GOLD analysis project Ga0065711, IMG submission 59098) | Hoatzin crop microbial communities from Cojedes, Venezuela - Epithelial fraction 12 v2 (version 2) | ecosystem: Host-associated > Birds > Digestive system > Esophagus > Crop | place... | reverse complement strand
CCAGGCTGCCCAGGGCAGTGGTGGAGTCCCCATCCCTGGAGGGGTTCAAAAACCGTGTAGATGTGGCACTTAGGGACATGGTTTAGCAGGCATGGTGGTGTTGGGTTGACGGTTGGACTTGATGATCTTAGAGGTCTTTTCCAACCTTAATGATTCTATGAGTCTATGTTTGGGGGAGACCTCCAGCCCTTCAGAAGCTGTGTGGCCTCTTGAAAAATTCCCCGTTGGGTGCTGCACTTTCCTACAAGGGAAGGCGTGGTGGTTTCATGGAGTTCGTGGTGCCACGTGTCTCTTCCTGTCCTGCATGCCCACCAAGAGGCTTTCCAGATCTGAACATGTGCAGAGAGCCACGTCCATGGGCCAGGTTCAAGGAGGCTCCTGCCTTGGGAGATGAGGACTGTAGCAACAGGGGGTTTCTGCTGGAGCTTTAAGGAGTGTCTCTGGGTTGGGAACCGTGTACAGTAGGAACAGTCATCAGCCTCATCTTACGTGCGCCTCGTCTCACTGGTTAGGATCGTTTCCCCTGTGGAAACCATCAAGAATTTCCGTTATTTCCTTTCCTGAGGCTTTGTTTGGGTGGGGATTTCTGGAAGGTATTTCACAGGCAGGTATAACCAAAGAAAGACATGCTTTGCCTGGAGGCTAGACAAGCTTTCTTTAAAGCCAAGCCTTTAGCGTGGTGGCAAAACAGAAACCGTTTGTTGCCTGGTCCGACGGAGGGGAGGTCGGGGAAAGGGGGGAGCTAATCAGCTGGGAATCATCCCAGTTAAACGCCGCGCACCAGGGTTAGGGCCATTATCCAGTAAATCCTTGAAATATGTGCTTAATTCTAAGTCCTCCTGACTTCAATCTGTTTACTCTTGTGCTTAACTTTAAGCATGTGCCTAAGTGCTTGGCTGGCCGAGGGCCAAGGCAAATAGTAGACGTAGGAGCAGATTCACGTAAAGTAGATTCTTTGGTGGAGCGAAGTCCCGTGGGACAGTGGATGCTCCAGCGGGTCTGGGATGATGGAAGGGGACGGTGCTGCGTAGCCCAGCTCCGTCAAGTTATTCGGCGTCGGGTACCACGGAGCTGGGGCTGTGCTCGCCTTACGGGGAGCATCCTGATGGGGTGGTCTCTAGATGGGCACCTTCATTTCAGCGTCTCTCCCTTTCACTCTTCTGAAGGCATCAGCCTCACAGGGAGCCTCATGTGTACCGCAAACACAGTCTTGGAAAAAAAATGGATTTTTTTTTTGCTCTTAAAATGAGAAAGAGGAACGTTTTAGTGGAGGAAAATAGCCGTGATTTTATCATCCGAAGAGGAAGGAGAGAAGATTATATGACCTGACTAATAAATCTTTATAGGAATTTGCGTGGCTGCATTAACACAACAAAAAGGACTCCTGTATTAGCACAAGCTTTTATAATGGCTTTATCTTCTTCTTTCCTGTTCCAAACTAATTCCTGAAAGCCTTCTTTTAATCCCCGTTTTGCTCATCCAGCCTGGACTTCTTAGAATGGCAAAGGGGTTTTTTTAATTTATATTTAATCTACGAATGACAGCACTTAAAGCTAGTAACTGCAGCCCTGGCACGCACGAAAATGAAAAGCTACCATCTGAAAACAAGATCTGTGGGGTTTTTTTTCCAAAACACCACTGCTAGGGGTTAAGGGAAATCTGCAGCTGGAACAAATACAGCGCTCGTCTAACTTCCTCAATAACTCTGCCGGGGGAGCGGGCAGTTGCCAGACGAAGGAAGCGTGGTTAGCCATCGCGTCTTTGAATGCAGGTCCATTTCCCCCTCAAACCCATGGAATTTATATTAACCTCCAGCTTTTCTTAGCTGGTGGGAAATTTTTCTTTTTTTTTTTTTTTTTACAGGAGGAAGAGCCTGGCTTTTGTTGCTTTGGTTTGTCGGAGGGGCGGAGGAGATGGTTCTGCTCCTCGCGCGGCGTTCTTGCTGGCGAAAGGCCATGGATGCTAAATGAATAATTTTTGACGTTGATAAGGAGAGAAAGGCTGAGGCTGCCAAGCAGAGAGACGCGGGCGTCTGATGACTTGATTTCGGGAAGGGCAGGCTTGAGCCATCGCGGCTCGCCGGGTTGTCTCCGATCCCAGCAGAGATACGGGCAAGAGGAGCGACCTCATGTGCCTTTAGCATCTTGGTACATGGATGTAACTCTATGCAGTGGGCAGAGAGCGATATGCAAGCAAGGCTGTCTAAAACTGCTTTTGGTAAGGTGCTTAGCTACCGAATTTAAGGCTGTAGGTAGACCCACAGGAGAGCTACCCAGATGAGTGTGGAGCGTAGCGTGGGAGACCTCATTCTGCACCCCAGGGCTGCTGCAGGGTCCCTGTATGACTTTAGAGTTGCCATGAAGGCGTAACCATTAGCATCTGTAGGAGGCTTACGGCTGCGGTGCTGACAGTGGTGGGCAGGGATGCTGGACGGAGGAGGGAGACAGCTGAGTGGACATGGGGGACGTGCTGGTTGCCAGAATTCCCATCTCTCTTTGGTAGCGAGCAGTTTGATGGCTGCTTCCGAGTTTCTTGTGATGCAGGTCATCTGCGGTTTTCCCATTGTGCCCCTTGCTGCTCGTCGGTCATACTGTTCTTGGTGACCACTATCTCAGACCCTTCCCAGCTTCTAGAGCTGAGCCCATGACATGGGCACAATCCTGCCAGCAAAACAGCACCAAGGAAAGTAGAAAGGAGCTAAAAAAGACCTAGTGAGGAGGAGCAACATGACCCAAGACATCCCAGTAAGCAAGGTCTTGGGTGCTGGTCACTTGGCATGTGAGAATATCCAGGAGGTGGGTTGGTTTGTTGAGTGTTGTTGCTGGTTCTTCCCTGTCCACTCTTGGTTCTGATGGAACACCTAAAGGTACATCCTGTTGGCTGATGTGAAATGAACTGAAGGAGCTTCACCCAGCTCCTGGCAGTCATCACAAAAGCAGACATAACTCATGCTTTCACTGGGAGGAAAGCTGATGTTTGAACAACGCCTGGAGAACGTGCACTTTCCGTCTATCTTTGGAGCTGTCATTGTTGATGTTCAGCATTTCCAAGACACAGGAGACTGGGTACAGCCATCTTGCTGCCTATCCTGTTGCAACTTTTGAATAAAAAACAGTTTTTCAGGATTTGTTTCTGGTGGAAATGCCAGATCTGTTTCCAAATGCCACATGTGGAGACTGCTGTAAAGCAAACTTGCTTTTCTTTCTCGTCCTGATTTTACTGCTCAAAGTAGTCCATGGCTCCCAGAGGTCTGCAAAGCACTAGTGAAAAACCACCAGCGTAATTAATATATGATGTGATATGATTGATACTCTGTGGCAAGTGCATAATGTTTTCTGTGCTTGTCCCTACATTAAAACCCATTACAGCAGGAGGAATCTTAGTCCTCCACGCATAAAAGGAAAATCCTGGGAGGGAGCAGACAGATGCTCAAGAAGCAGTTTCTTCCACCCAGGTACAAACTGCCAATAACTTGGCAAGGAGAAAGTCAAGCCCTTGTGTTGCACAGCCCACACTCCTGCAAAGGAATGGGGCTTTTCAAAGGGAAGAATGAGGCTTTTATAGGATTAAATTGGCGTTTGCACACTGGGGTGTTTTCCGAGCTAGGGTGGCTGCGACATGGGATCCTCGCTTGCTCTCTCTGGGCTGAGCTACACTAAGCAGAGACTTCAGACAGGAGAAAAACCATTTCTTTGTGGTGTAGTCCTAGGGAAAATACCCTGGCTGTGTCTTCAGGCAACTGCAAACAGGAATATCAGTTGTGTGAAAATGTTCCCAGCACAGTATGAGGGGCTTGGAGAAGGAGAAGATCATGATGTTCTACACAGCTTGCTTCAGCTGTGAAGGTCTATGAGAAAGGTCCGCTGGTGGACCAAGAGGGGCTGCCACCACCATGACCTCGTTCAAGCTGGTGGCAAAATTCCCTTTGACTTTGGTGGCGCAATGTATGGATCACAGCGATAAGGATCATGGCAAAAAATGCTCGTTGGCTTATTAACTATTGCCTGCAATCTTAGGGTGTTGCGAAATTTTGTGCACTTGGAAGACCTCCAACAGGAAGTGCCAAGGGCTGAGTGGTGAGAAAGTTCTCCTAGAGCCTCTGGATCTACCCACACTGAAAGAAAAGAGAAGCCACCTCTTGTTTGTAAGGTTATGAAGTTATCACTCTGCAAGTATGGGGATTCATCGCTGTTGGACTGTCCCAGCTCCTGGGAGCTTGCATGAGCTGGAGCTCCTATGGGCTGAAACTCCAGTCTATGCAGGAGGAAAAGATTTGTGGGGGCTTGGTTCTGGGGGATTGCCCAAATGCACATGAAAAAATGCAATATTTTATTAATAGTAAGGATAAAATTAAAATAAACTTGGATACAGCCCTTACCTCCTGTTGAGTGCGATGTTGAGGTTCGAGGTGAGCACACCCAGCCAGAGGCTGCACTGACGCTGGGGATTGCAGAGGTTCAACAGACCCTCCAGCTTAGAGGATGACCTGGGCTCTGATCCCAAACTCCCAGAAGTCCTATGGGGTCTGTTTATAGATCACCTGAAAAATTCATCGGGGAGGTGCCCCCTCCCTGGGAGTGTTCAGGGCCAGGTTGGATGAGGCTTTGGGCAACCTGGTGTAGTGGAAGGTGACGCTGCCTATGGCAGGGGGGGTGGAACCGGATGACCTTTGAAGGTCCCTACCGACCCAAACCATCCTGTGATTCTGTGAGGTCCCTATTCTGCCTGCAGGTCTCTTCCTTATGATGCAGTCCACCACAGTGGCATGACGAGGAGGTGTCGAGGGTGGACGGTGAATGAAGGGTCCTCCTGCCATCTCACCGGTCCACTTCATCTCGGCTGGAGAGGCATGATCAGATGGCACGTGGAAGTTCACATCCGGGTGGTGGTAGGCTTTGAAGGGGACAAGAGACGGGGATAAAGCAGACTGGGGAACATGAAAAGTATAGAGGAAAGGTAGACTTTAAAGAAATGCGAGGTCCCAGAGGCACTGAAATAACTCAAGTTTGAAATATTCCCGTAGCAACTTCATAGTGCTGTAAGTGCCAGCTGAAGCGATTCCTCCCGCACCCCCAAACTAGCACAAGCCAAGAATAATGGAGGAAAAGCTTTTCAGAGCAGGGAGCGCAGCCCTTTCTCACTATGAGCTTGGGCTGCCTGGACCGACCGCAAACCAGATACCAGGTTGCCTCCTGGTCACGAGTGATGTGGGAGGTATTTATTCCCCATATTAGCCGAAAAAGGCTCCCTTTTCCTGGGGAAAGCCAACCCAGGTCACCAACGCTAGTGATTTTAATGATTCTTGAAATATTCTGCCTTTAAGGACTCCAAGCAGTGGTGTGGTGATATCTATATTTGCTGGATAAATGTATGTATTTGTGGATGGGACGCTTTGTTGCTGACAGTAACGTTCATTTTTAAGCCTGACCAGGGTAGAGGAAATACATACAAATAAACAATAAACCTAAACAACACTAAAATAACATCAGTTAAAACAATTAGAGTTACTTCCACTCACAAAGTATTGTTCCCATTTTGCTATAACATGGGAAAAAAACTCTGTTTCCTAAGTCAGCTTGCAACGGATTTTGGATTTGCGGATTCTTGTAACAAAAGGGGATTTCTTTTGTCGGTTATTTATACTCTTCCTATGGCACCGCGTGTCCGTCTCGATGTGTCTGGAGCGCCCCGTTTCAGTGCAGCAGCGGTTCCAGCCTGTCGCTGTCTCGATGGCTTTGCTAGGGCTTGGTGGCACTGGTTGGGCTTTTTTTCCTGCCCACCGCGGTCATCCTGATGTGGACGGGTGTGCCTGCAGAGGCAGTTTCTCCTAGGAGATTTTGTCCTGGATTTTAAAGTTTTATTATCTCTGAATTAGAATCACAGAATGGTCGGGGTTGGAAGGGACCTCTGTGGGTCACCCAGTCCAACCCCCCTGCCGAAGCAGGGTCACCCACAGCAGGCTGCACAGGACCGCGTCCAGGTGGTGCTTGAATATCTCCAGAGAAGGAGACTCCACAGCCTCCCTGGGCAGCCTAGGCCAGGGCTCCATCAGTGCTCACCCCACGCAGGGAGTTTGACTCTGGGTTGTTCTGCCGTTCTCTGTGTCTCTTGTTTCATCCCAGAGGTGGCTGCAGTGGGACAGCTTAGCTGCCCCCAAATACTTAATGCCACCGAGTATTTAATGCTATTTTAAATGCTGCCTTCCCTCTAGCTGGGTGTCCGCTCTCTGCTGGGAGCTGAGAGCAAACACCAAGGTGGGAAGAGAAGGGTCTGAATGATACTTCTTTGGGTCTGGGACTGCATATGTAGGGTCTGTAATTCATTAAAACGCCCACCATTCTGTGAGGGGGCTCGTATAGACCAGCTTTAGTGCTCAGCAAGTGGGAGTTTAGGCAGTTGTGTCCTTGGGGCAATGTGAGAGGGCAAAGCCCTGCAAGAAATGTTGCCGGTGTTTTTGATGATAACTGAAGAGTGGTGTTTAGCTGTGACAGTGCTGATCACCATCACAGCCATCGCTCCTCTGTGCTGCCACCCTTTTTTGGGGGAAGGAGTCTTCTCCAAGGCTCTCATCACCAAGGCACGCGTGCTGCAGCTACGCGTTCAGCCTTTGCTGGTGGTGTACAGTTTATGGTGTGCTTCCCAAAGATGCGGTTAATCAGGAAATCCTCCAAACTGGGACATCTCCCAAGAAGCAATTTCCTATGTCTCCCATTTGAGGCATGTTGCTCCGTGCCATGATTCATCGGGCAAGTACATCCTACTGTCAAGGTCCCCTGGCGTATCCGTCCTCCGCCGTGGGACTTGTCGGATTAGCGGTGGCAAAGCTGGCAGAGTTTTGTTCCTTTTCCGGCTCCTGGGTGGCTGAAAACTAAGACCTCTTTGCCAACTCTGTAGCTTAATTTAGCCCTGACTCCAATGGTTGAGGTTGAAGAAGGAGTCCTTGGAGGTGGCCAGGACCCCTGTGTGTGCTGTGTTGTGGGTGAGGAGCTGCAACCGTGAAGTGCTGTAAGGGTTTACCTGCCTTTTGTCTTCGGTGAGGGATATGTTGTAAAATTGTTGCATTTTCTATTTCATTGATGTTGAGCACCAATTGATTCCTTATACAGAAGCAACTATTATTATAAGCACCTTCCAGGAAAAATGAATAGCTTGCAATGTGAAGGAACAGATTTATCACTTGAATTTTAAAGGAGAGGAAATCATTTCCAGGCGGCTTCCTGACATTGTTTGGTATTCTTCTATGGCTTCCAAAGCAGGTCAAGGCTTTAGTTTGTGCCTCAGCCCTCTCCTTTCAAGAGGTAAAAAATTCCCCTCGTGTAAGAGAGGACAGTGGGTTGCAGGCCAGCACTGTGGCAGTTCCTGGAAGGGGAAGAGGCAACGGCAAGTTGCTTCCAAGGAGATGGCTCTACTGGAAGTGCCCGCAGGACTCATGCGTGTTGATAAAAGTTGTCCTTGGGTGGGCGGAGGTGATGGGGATGATGCCGGTGGGGAGGTAGCGGCGCCTTTGCCGTGTTTTTCATGTGGGGTTGTATGGCTGGGATGGTTGTACTGGGCATTGGCACATTCAACCCCATAGGCATCAGGACCGTCGGACCGGCACGATAAAAGTTAAATAGATCTGCAGCTCTGTGCTGTCCTGGACTTTTCTGCCACAGATAATCCATCCTATAGGGAGCTGAAAGCCTTATCGCGGGGTGTTTCCAGTCGCTGGGTTGGTTTCTGTGGATCGTTTGCAGAACTACTTTGTATTTATTTTTTTATGCTCCCTCCAACCTCGGTATTTCTGCTGTCGCCTTTGCTCAGGCAGATGAGGCGTCTTCAGGGCTGCCATGAACCCAGCTCCACCTCACCCTTCCCACCCCGCCAGGAAGTAAATCCCACCCTGAACTTTGTGTGCAATAAAACCAAGCGAAACTCCCAGCACCTATCCCAGGCCTAATAACCTGTTTGTTCGGTTCAGGCCTTCTGCAACCATTTGTTTAAGATAAGCAAGGGTGGAGATGTTTCTTAAAGGCACAAAAGGCTCTTGAGATAATGCTCATGCGGACTGATCCTGTGACATGGCCGGATCATTTCTTTTGCTTTTCTCATTACCCTACTGTTGGGTTTTTCCATCAGTCCAGTTGCTTTTCTCAACAGTTTGTTCACTCTCAGGGTTTCAGTCTTGCTGTTTCCTGTTCAAGCGTCTTCATCTGCTTGACCATCACGGGCTGGGGACCATGTATGGAAGAGGCTGAATGAGTGGGTATGAGTAAAAACAGCAACTTTGTGCAGTGAGGTTTCCCATTTGAAAGTCAGGCTGCATTAGACATGAAGACCACGGGGATGAAGCACGGAACCCCAGTCTCTCATAGGTCTTTGTGAAATGCCCATGAATTTGGCCACCCTAGGCAACGGTTACACTTGAGATGTGGAAAAATGGAGGGGAAGGAAGGAAGGAAGGTGCAGGTGGGTCCCAAATAGGACCATCCCTTTTCTAAGGCAGTTGTTGTAAGATGCAGAAGGAATCCATGGGATTTGCTGCCTAAGGGTGATCACGGACCAGCAGCAGCAAAAAGCCCTGCCTCGTTTCTGCTTATCTCCTTGTGATTTGCCCTGTGATTTACCATTACCAGTAAAAGAAGCAAAGCTGATGCCTCCCTCCAACTTCTTCAGCTGATGCTGCTGCAGAGGAGGTGCGAGAAAATCGATAGGGAAGCTCCAGCTCATAGCAAGGTAGCTCTAAAACCAACCATTTTCCTCCTGTGGTCCCGCCCCTCTTTCTCATCTCCCTCCCAGGCTAGTACCCCACAGGTTACTGGGCTGAGATGTGGGGTGGGATGGCTCAGGAGAGGGGTGGTGTTGGAGAAGGGCAGATATCGGTTGGGGCAGAGGTGGAGGCTCTTGGGTTGCTGCAGATTGCCAGCAAGTTCCTAAAAGCTTTTTATTTGTTCTTTCATTAAACTTTGATGTAAATGGGTCTGGGACAGCGGGAGAGGCAGCTGCCAGCTTTCTGGATTCCCGTGGGCAGGTGGATGGGGTTGAGGGTTGTGCAGACACCTTCTTGAGGAAGGTAAAGCACAAAAAATGTGCACGTGGGCATCAAACCTGCTCCCCTCTGTTATCTCTTTGCAGCAATTTCAGCAGATGACAGATTTCCCTTGGCGTATGCTAGCTGGCCATACGACAGTCACCTAATCTTGCCAGACATCACCTTCCCTTCTCCAAGAGCTGCTTTCCCCGAAACATCTTTAAAGGAGTAAGCACAGCACAACGCAGCTGATCTCCAGGGGACTGGCCCAGCAAGCAGACTGGTCCTGAACGCCCCTGCTCTTCCAGAGCTGTTGGCCTTTCTTGTAACAGCGTGCATGTTTATAATTTAAACTGACATACACGTACATGCATTAGAAGTCCCATGGGCTTCTCAGGTTCTGCTTCAAGCTTCCCACCGTGTAAACCGCAGAGTGTATAGCTCCAAAATTGAAAACGACCCTTATTAGCGATCTTTCCTGAGACCGTGGGCTCCTTGTTCTTTGCTTTTCCCACACCCCTCACTTCCAGAACTAACAGCACTGAAATGTTGGTTTGTTACGTTCCTCTCCAGACACCCGTGAATAAATATCAAAGTAAAACTGATGTGGGAGAGAGACCAGATGTGATTTTGCTTCCCACTGAAAAGTTGCAAACCTGCCTGTGAAAACCGTGAGCACTTGGGCTTGATGGTGTCTTCTGGCCCAAGCAGGAGCAAAAATCATCCCTCTTGTGTAGGTCTTCTTGTACATCCACTGGGGAGCAGAGGGTGGTCTTCTGCCTTGCAACACATTTCCCTTTGGTTCTGTTCAGGGATTTCAGCTTCATAAAAAGTGTGTCCACTGAAAAATGGAAGAGCCGCCTTTCAGATCCATGTTGTCCTCAGCAAGCCAGCTCTACTGAAGGCACTTCCATTGCTGTCCTGCGTGACCCATGGCGGGGAGCAGCCTCCAGACAAACCCAAGAGCCATGCTATCAAGGTGCTCGCCGTGCCCTTGGGACTGTGGCCCATCCCCACCCACCCAGCTCCCTCAGTCTTCTCCAGCCACTCCGCCCTTCTTGCAAGCTGCTGTTATTTCCTTTTACATCAGCTCGCTGCACAGAAAAAAATCGACTTTTCCCCCTTCCAAATTTAGCACAGTTTAGGCACCAAAATAGACAAGAGTAGGGACCAGTGGTTTTTTTCCAAAAGATTGTGTCATGACTAGGACTAAGGAAGGGAACTGCTCAGCTGGAGAAGGGAGATGCTGGATTTTCCTGATGGGGACATGGAGTTCTCCCCTGTTGAGACACAGACGTGTGCCTTGGATTAGGAACCTGATTCCCATGTAATTAATCCGTTCCTCACCCCAATGCCGTCTGCTGCTGGTGAGCAGAGGTCTGAGGAAGCAGAGGGATGCTCCGCAAGGAGGACATGCCGTACGTCTGGTTTCTAGTTGGAAAGAGCAGCTCCCGAGACTTAACGAAGGCTTCGCGCTTAGGAAATTGTGCTTTCAGTCCTTGTGTTGTGCAGAGATGGTTTCATTTTTTCCAGGGTAATTGTATTTGCACGTGTGTCTGCAATGCAGCTTAAATTCCTAAAAATACCCCAAGCTTTAGCCTGCTGTGGTAGTAAAACATTTGGAAACAGCCTCGCTGAGCATTGCACTATTTTTAGCCTGATTTCCTAAACTAGCGTGGCTGATGTGATTGGGCTGTGTGTGTCTGCTCACTCCCTTCTTTTGCTCATTGGCTTTGGAACCCATTGGCCAATTTCAAGCAAATTTTCAGAGGAACGGAGTTCTCAGAGATGTGAAGCTCCTCATATGCATTCAGTGAACATAAGTGATCAGGAAAATGAGTGATGTGGAAGACTCAGACCACAGCCCCCAGTAATGAAGAAGCTTCAGTATGACGCTAAGCTATTAGACGTCAGAGATTCCACACAGCATTAACCATGAGATGGTTGGCTGCAGGAGAAGCCCACGTCAAATCCAGTTAACTAGGTGATACCCCAACCACAATCCCAGGAGAGCAAGCTGCCAGCTTTCCCTACTCCTAAACTACCTCCTCTTAGTCAAAGATGGGCTATGTTCGAGTGGTGAGACAAGATCTCGGGAGCATGAGGAGAGCTCTTTCTGGTGCAGGGTGCAGGGACGTGAGCAGAGGACCACAGAACAACGTGCATTGCTAAACAAATCCTCGCTGGGTGAGCAGATCTAGCAAGCTAAGGCGACTTCATGTAACGATGGCCTCTGTACCACTGCTAATGAGGGATCATGTAGGATGCTGTGGCTGGTGTAGCACCTCTGGATGGTAAACGTGTGTTAGCAGGAGAGAAGGATAGTTTGGTTACCAAGAGTGGGTACTACTCTTGAACATGCTCTCTAATGCCTGTCCTAAACCATAGGATCGTGCTGCATCTGATTTTCTCTGGAAGAGTTAAAGTACCTTCTCGGGAAATACACTTGAAGACTGCAGTCAAAGCAAGGTTCAAAGGGGGACATGCTGGCCAGCAGCAGGACTTACCTAGGGGCTTGGTGAATTCTTCATTGCTGGAAGTCTTGAAGAGCGAAGGTCTCCGAAGTGGAAGGCTCCAGCTGCCACAGGAGCTGTGGTGTTGCTGCAGTAGTACTTTCTCCAGGCTCTTTGCAGATGGCCACGATGGATGGTGACAATAAACCCTGTTGGTGGTAGACTCAGGGATGCTTTCTCCAGTCTGCAAGCCTAAATTCGTTACCATCCCCAGCAACCTTTCTCCTCCGTTACATCTTCCACCAGAGAAACTCAAAAGACGATTATCTCAGTAACTGCTACTAAAATTAACTGCTATTTTTAAGGCTCTTCACGCAGAGAGAGAGGGACTTTTTTTGAAGTCAGTGTGTTATGTTGTCATGCCAATGCGACAAAGCTGCTGCTCGATGAGATGCGGTCCCACCCAGCCCTTGCCCAGGCTGCTCCCTCGTGGCCTCTTGCGTGTGGTGATTCACCAGCAGCGGCTGGAGCTCGGAGGCTGAGCTAGATTGCGATGGAAATAAAAGGAGCGACTTTTACAGGGCTTTTATTGCCAGCCTGGGAAGTACAGTACTGCATAAATAAAAATTACTATGGTTATGACAGCTCTGTAGTCCCTGGAAAATAAATAATACTTTGCACTTACATAGTGCCTTTTGTCCGGGAACCTCAGAGCTCTTTGCTCAGATTAATGAAGACTCACGATGCCCATAGTAGGATGGTAAATACAGCTTCCCTGTTATCAGATGAACATACCAAGTCAGAGAGTCGTCACCTTCAGTGGAGAGAGGACAAGGCAGCGGCTTGAGTTACATGCAGCTCTTCTGCTGACGAGACTGGTGCAAATAATTTCATGTCCTGAGCATCTCAGCTGTTTGCAGTAAGGTGGATGCCACCCATCCCTTCCATAGGGGTGGCCTGGGTTGATTAGCTTGCGGTGAGCGGGCTCAATGATGTGGTTGTTGACTTGCTAATGGTTCCAGGTCACAACCCCGACAGACCTGCCAGCTGTGGGTCACGTTTGCTTACTCCAGTATCCTCAAAAAGCCGCTGAGCATTGTCCCTTCACAGACATTCTTAAAGCTGGGTTTTAGATAAATATATAAACCCAAAGGAAACAACCCAGTGAAGGTGGGTGTTGTAGGTGCACCCATATCAGCAGTGCTATGTGTGGTATGGGTGGATTCCCTGTAGATGGTGTATATTGGATCCACCTGGACGTCGTGCAGTTATTTCCGCCGTGTGGTTTCTCCTGGACAGAAATTGCGGATAACTTCATTCCCTCCTCGTTGCAATGGCCCTGAGAGGGTAGAAGTCGTCTGTGGGTTTCCAGACCTGCTTCAGTAGGTTCCGAGATGTCCTAAGGATGTTTGGATGGGGAACTGTTGCTTTTATCGCGCTCACACGTTGAGCGTACAGCTCTGTCTCGCTCTGACCCCTTCCGTATCGATGCCTCTTGTATCTCGGAGCTGATCGTTGCTTTTCCCTTTGTTTTACAGGGTTACCATCCGTTGCCTCACGAGGCTGAAATCGCACACACCAAAAAACTGTTCAGAAGGAGGAGAAACGACCGGAGGTAGGTGAAACCTCTTTAATGTGTTTTTTTTAATCTTCTCTTCTTCACTGCACATCTCCCTCCCCCCCCGCCCCCCGTCTCATGGACTGTCTTTGGACAATATTGCTGTTTGGCAGCTGCCAGCATTGGGTTAATGCACAAACCCTTATTTGAGCGCTAACGTCCTGAAAATGCAGATTCTGTCCACCCACCTGGTTTGTCTTTGAAATGGAGGGTATGTCCTATATTGCTCCAGGAGCATCTTAAGGACCTCCTCTTCCCCTGCTACTTATTCCAGCATTGGCAGATCCCCTCACTTGCCTTAGTAGAGGCAGCTGGCAAGGTATTATCTGTAAAAGCTTCGAGTCCTTGTGACTTGCTTCCTCTCTTTCTCTTGAAAAGCCCAATTTTGCTGACTTGCAGGGTCGCCTGCGAAGTGGGTACGGTTGAGAGGGGTTTGCAGCAAGCAGCGGATGCCTGTCTGCGCGGAGGAGGGGCTGGACGAAATAGGCAGCAGAGTTCCTGTGCCACTGGTGATTTCAATCCATTGAGTTAATTTAATTGGGTCAGTTGGGTATTTAGTTGTGTAAAGTGCGTATTTAATTATATGAGGGCATCTAGAATCCTTGATAGGAATCGTGACTATGGTTAAATGTGGAAAAATAGCGAGGAAGAAGGGATTTAGTTGTACATGCAGCTTTGTTTCTGCCGGCACGTTCTGCTGTGGCTGAAACAACACAACCAGGGCAATAAAGCTTTGCTAGAACCAGGAGTTTGCAAGGTGAACGTTACTGAACAGGAGAAAAAGTGGCCAATTTTTTCTCCTAGAGTGATCTGAAGTCTGTGTCTGAGCAGTGATGCCTCATGGAGGGGGTTTGGGAAGTGCTACAGACACCTGTAATGGTAGTTGGAGTGTGTCCTCAAAGCTCCCCATCGCTTCTCGCCTAGTGAACAGCCATGATGTAGTTAACTCCGTGCTTGGTTTGGTTCTCCTAAATTTTACCAAGCAACCAAAAAACAGCTGGAAAGAGTTTGCTCAGGCATCCTAGAAACACTCTTCTGCGGGCAGGGCAGTTCCTCACCAGCAAACTCTGTTTGCAGGCTTCTTTGGGGCTCCTTCCTTTTTTCCTGTACACAATTTAAAAGGCAATTTAGTCTTGTGATGTAGGGGAGAGAAAAAAAAAACAACAGCTCTTGCTTCAGCCTGGTTGCAGCTCTGTGATCACCAGAACGTGGTTAAAACCAAGCTGAAGTCTGCTTGTGTTGGAAGAGCGAGCCGGCTGGGCAGCCTCGCAGCGATGGGCTGGACTCCTGGAGAAATCACAGTGGAGGCTGGAGCATCCGTCTCATCCCAGGAGGAGAGACAGAAGCCTTAAAAACCCAGTTGGTAGGGCATCATGCAGGAGGAGGCTTGGGGCCGTTTCAGCCCTGAGCAGTCACGAATAAAATCAAATGGAAAGAGCGGAGGGTGTGCAGTCTTGCCCAAGTCCTCCATCGGCATCCATCATGGTGTCAAAGCTTAGACAGAAAAACATTTTAATTGCAAATAGCTAGGAAGCCCAGGTTGAGGGAGCTGGAGCGAAAGAACAGTCTCTTAAATAATCATTTAAGCAGGAAAGGCATGGTCCCATCTCCTAGACGTCAGCTGGGGACCTCAGCAGCCCCTCTTGTCCCCATGCCACATGGTTTGATGCTGGGGGGTTTGAAGCTAGATGGCAGAAGCACTCGGGGTCTCCTTGCCTCTGGGGTGTGTTTAAGACTAGGAGGGGAGTGTTAGTCCTTCTAGTGCTGCTTGAGATCACCCCGGAGAGCACTCACTCCATAAAATCCGTTTCCAGCAGTAAGCAGGTCTCAGAATTGTTATTTTATGAGAAAAACATGGTAGAAACAAGGGGGGGAAAGGGTAGAAATAGGAATAAAAAAGATAGAAATAGGGGAAAAAAGGAAATACAAAAGAATCCCCCTGCTGAATGAAAGCGGTTTGCAGCTTAAATGCCAGACTGGAGCACAAACCAGTTACAAACCTGTTCACACTTAATTGCCGTCTTATTATCTTAGTGCCCCAGGCATCATTCTGGGGGAGAAAAGCTTCCTTTTGGAGCTGGTGGAGCCACGCAGGTGATATAAACATCCCTCAGGATGAGATTTTACAGCCCGCAGAACAGTTGAGAGTTACGGGCTTTTTATTTTAAACCTCATCTGGATATGAAGAGACTCCAAACTGCAAGACCGTGGATGGGGCGTTGGAGGCAGTGAGTCTTGGGAGAGGCTGAGCGGGGCCATTTGGTGGTGCGTGGGTTGGAAGCGGGCTTAGGAAGCAGCTCGGGATGCTCAAACCCAAGGGAAGAAGAGCTGGTTTCTTAGAAAGCAGTTGGTAGCAGCCAAGGATGGGAGTAGGGTTGACATGCATTGGATTTGCAAGAAGAAAAGAGGTTGTCCTCCTCTGTTGGTTAGAAACAGGTGTGGCTGCAAAGCCCTGGCCTAGTTGGGTCTGGTTTTCATCGGGCATCTTCTCACCTTCCCCTGAAGGTGGTGAGGACTTGGCACTAAGCAGTGCCGCAAACCTCACGGGCAATGCCCATCCATGATCCAATGGCTCTCCCTGCCCGAGACCTGCCTCTCCCAAGAAGGATGACACATCCCAGGTGACCACGGTGGGCATCCTCCTGCCTTGCGCAGTAGTCACCGCTCACAAGTGGGCATCCAGCTTGGGTTGGGGAGTCAACCCCCCCGGCTGACCTCTGCACATTGTGCAGGTCCTACCAGCCTTGTCTGGTTGTAGCTGACCTTCAGGTTGGCTGGTACTTTATGTAGCACACCTCTTCTAAAAGAGCTGATAAAGCGCATTGGTACCCAGAAATCTGCTTATTTTTTTCTAGCTGGTCATACAAATGATACTGGTTCCTCCTCAGAATGCATGAGGGCTCCTCTCCTGTCCCTGGTGGTGACATTCAGAAGGGGCCACGTCTCGGGCTAGCGAAGCACCTTTTGTTTCTCATTCGAAATGACGCTGACGTCTGGCCATGCTATAAATAGTGCCCGTCCCCACTTCCTTCCCATCACCTTTCCTCGGGATAAGCTGTCACTGCATTGCGGAGGAGGATGGCTCACCTACCCTGAGGTCTCGGCCATGCACCTTTCGCTCCTGGGGGCAGAAGCAACCCTATGGGCGTGCAACCACAGCTCTCTCCTTGCAAATATGATACGGTTTTGTGTTTCACGAGTCATTTTTCCATGGGATGCATGCTTTGTTTTTTGTATAAGAGAGAAACGAAGAGCAGATTATGAAATCAGGCTTTGACTTTCCCAGTTAAGAACCACCGTGGTCCTGTTTGACGCATTTTTGGTAACAGCGATCAACATCAGAGCCACATCTGGTAGAGGATTGGTTGCATAGGGTGCTGGAAAAGCCTACAGGAGGTGGCAAGGTCCTGGCCACAGAACTTATAATCAGGGCAGGAGACCAGGGAGAGGTATCACCTTCCCTACCTTGCCCGGCAGAAATCCCATGCCCCATGTTCTCTCCGTTGGTTTGGACACTCAAGGTGTAACTGCCACCTTCTGATGATGAGGGTGATGGAGGGCATCACAGCTTGATGGGCTTATTAAAGGAGAGCCGCAGAGGCAAGATTTTTCATAGATGTTCATGTCAGCAAGTGTTGAATACCAATCAGGGTTTTATTGCCGAAACACTGATCTGCTGTTTGCTGCTACACAAGACCCACCCTAGCTAGGTGTCACCAAAGGCAACTTGGTTTGACCTCCCATAGGTAACTGCCTCTAGTGAAGAAGGGATTTTCCCTGCGTGGTGGCAGGACCTCTCCTGACTTCACAGAATCACAGAATCATAGAATGTTTGGGGTTGGAAGGGACCTCTGTGGGTCATCTAGTCCAACCCTCCTGCCGAAGCAGGGTCACCTACAGCAGGCTGCACAGGACCGCACCCAGGCAGTCCACTTTATCTCATGCAAGTAGTCAAGAGAAAAGAAATACTCTGGGACCCATTTCTCCAGTCCTTTCCTTTTGCTCTTCCCAACTCGCTGCCTCTGTGCTTGTGGAGCACAAGCTGTGCTGGGACATGGTCTCCTTGGGCAGGTGAGCTCTGAGTTTGGCACACTGTTTTTCAAAATGTTCCTGAAAATACCATTTCTGAAGTATCTGTCAAAGCATTGCCAGTCAGCTGGGTGCTACACAGGGTTTCTCCAGGTCCCATGGCACCCTGGGATGATGTGTTTTGGGATGGAGGGGCTGGCCAGCCGGCCTGGAGATGCATGCACAGAGGCTTGCACCAGCCTTGTAGGAGTGATAAGATGTGTTGCCCAGTTTAGAGAGGATTTACAAGGAACGTATGGAGTAGCTATGGGTTAAGACAGGTGAGTTTGTACCTGCTTCTTGGTCTGCTGGTTAAGAGAGTACTGAAATTCTTCTGTGTCACCGAAGGAAAGGGACAGTTTTGGTGAGGAGCAGGAAAAGGTTGCTGGGGAAGTCTTAAAAAGTTTGTGCCGTTGTAATCGCGTTGGTTCGATCACATCTTGTTGGATTCACGAGTCACATCAGGCCAAAATTACCTTACCAAAAGGAGATCCTTAAGTGTGTGTAGGTGCTGGCTGGTATCTCATGGGGCTTCTTGTGGTCAGTCAATGGGAAAGGACAGGAGAGGATTAAGCACGGCCCTGTGGCTCAGAGGGGATGGAGTAAAAGCCTGAATTAATCGCTTTCCAAAAGGCATCTGAATTCCTCTTTTCAATGGAAAAAGTGTGGATCCTTTGTGCTTCCTCTGTGCGCAGCTGGTGTTTCTCCGGGCTTTGGGATGACCAGAGCAACACGGGGCTGCTCTGCCCATCCCAGCCAGGGCTCCTGGGGACCAGCGCTGGCTGTGGGTGAAGGACTGTCACCCTTAGCTGTGGCTGAGCTTCGTGCCATCTCCTCTTTCTCCTGTTGGATGGGGGCTTAAGGGGGGACATTTCTGCAGCTGGGATATCCATCCTTCACAAAGCCTTCGTGTGGAGATAAGGAGGTGGAGCAGAAGCCTGCCTAGGTCCTCCTGGCTCATCCCTAGAGAGAAGGGGTGGGAGCGGAGAGGCTCGTGTGCTTTCCCTGTCTCCCCTCAGCGTGCCCCAAATACCTGTGGCTTTTGACAACAGGATTACAGAAATGTCCCCAGGTTTTCTCTCGCATTGTCCCAATTTGCGTCCCACCGTTCGCTTGGCTTTACACTTAAATGATCAGGAAAAAACAGTCCGGATTTGGGGCTTTTTTTGGTGTTGTTTTGTGGTTTTAATTAACTTCAGAGCTGGGGGATGCAGAAATATCCTCCCTCCCCGGAGAGCCCCGGGTGGCTGTCGGGGACGGTTTCCTCTTCCTGAAGCAGGAGGGTTGTGTAAGCACCACTGACCCCTCCTGCTCTCACCCACGCCAAGAACTGGGTTAACTGGGGTGAGCGCGCAGGGGTGGGCACCGCTGGCCTGCCTCGGAGCCCGGCTTATCCCAACGGGCCATCGCGTTGCTGAGGGACCTCCCGGGGCTCATCCCAGCCGGTCGAGCTCTTGCACGGAGGCGAGCGTGGTCCTGCAAAGGACGGTCACGGTGGGCTCGGGGCCAGGCAGGGAATGTCCCAGATCCGCTGGTGGCTCCGCTGAGGAGCATAGGCAAGCTGTGATATATTTCTTTTCCCATTATATTTGATTTTACAGACCCTCAGGGACACTCAGCCACCTACGGTGATTAGTTCGACTGATTAAGCTGCTTTTCCTCTTGTGGCAAACTCCTTTTGTGAAGGGTTTTCAATAGCCACGCTGCTCGGGACATTGTTCCTGTACAATTTCCTTTCAAAACACCATAAAGGGCACTCTACCACTTTAGTCTGTCATAAAACATCAGAGGAATCAGCTTTGCCCAGCTTGCTCCTACAAGGGCAAGCTCTCCTCATTCAGGGAGGAGGTACGGAGTCGGGTGGGAGCTGCAGGACCGTGTGATGCTGGAGCTGTTAGCAGGGGGGATTTGAGATGAGATGAGAGCTAAAGCAAAAGGTTTCTGCTTGTTTTTGGTTTTTTTTGGCTGTTTGTTAATATGAGGATCCAGGGTCACCCAGGGAAGTGAAGGACAAAATAAACTTGGAAATGCTCCTTCGCGCACGTCGGCTGGTTCAGCCTTGCCTGGCAGAGGCCGGGAGCGGGTGCGGATGCTCTTGAGGTACCCGGGGGTAAACGACACAGGGGCAGAAGGTCTGTTTCTGCTGAAGAAACACCCAGCTGTGAACAGCGAGCGGATAAATCTGGTCGTTTAATTAAGACTGGAAATAAGAGGAAGGCCTGCCTTGATTGCCACCTAGGGAGTAACAGATGTAGGGAACTGGAGGGGGTTTGCAGTGGCACGAGGTCCTTCCTCCCCGTGGTTGTAGTTACTCACATAGCCCCTCGTGAGGCTGTCAGATAGGTCCATCTGAAGACCCGGTGTTGCTGGGACCTGGTTAGTCCATCAGCTGCTCTTTGGGCATGGCGGAGATGGAGCAGGGCAGAGATGGTATCAGGAGGGGTCAAGCAGGAGCCCCTTCAACCCATGGAGCCATGCTGGCCAGACGCGCTGGCATCGCCCGGCCCTGCTGCCCTTCCTTCCAGGCATCGAGGGTAAGTCTCTGCCAGGGGTCACGGAGCTGGGACCCAGTTCCCAAGAGGAGATTGTTGAGAACAAAGCCTGCACCAGGCTTCTCGTTGAAGGAGTGGTCCTTGAATGATCAAAAAGCAGTCTCCTGACGACCCGCGGGCATCCGGCTGCGGGTGACTCAGCCTTGGGTGGAGCTGCTGGGCGGCACTGCAGCTTCTCATCAGGAGGGACCTCTTGGAGCTGAGATCTGGAGGTGAGTTGGCTCCATCAAGACCCCTCACTTCCTTTGCACCATGCTCTGGGCGCAGTGAAGAGGAGACAGCATGGCACGCGGCTGTAACAGTCCAATCCCTGTGTAGTAACCCCAGCCCCGGTACCTACAGGACACAGAGAGAATCACAGAATCACAGAATGGTTGGGGTTGGAAGGGACCTCTGTGGGTCACCCAGTCCAACCCCCCTGCCGAAGCAGGGTCACCCAGAGCAGGCTGCACAGGACCATATCCAGGCAGGGCTTGAATATCTCCAGAGAAGGAGACTCCAGAACCTCCTTGGGCAGCCTGGGCCAGGGCTGCATCACCCTCAGAGGGAAGAAGTTCTTCCTCATCTTCAGCTGGAACTTCCTCTGCTTCAGTTTGTGCCCGTTGCCCCTTGTCCTGTCGCTGGGAACCACTGAAAAGAGTCTGGCCCCGTCCTCCTGACACCCACCCTGCAGATATTGATTGGCATTTCTAAGGTCCCTTTGCAGCCTTCTCTTCTTCAGGCTGAACAAGCCCAGCTCCCTCAGCCTTTCCTCGTAGGAGAGATGCTCCAGTCCCCTCATCATCCTCGCAGCCCTGCGCTGGACTCTCTCCAGTAGCTCCTCATCTTTCTTGAACTGGGGAGCCCAGAACTGGACATCAACGAGCTCTGCAGAAGCCATCTGAAGTTCAGCCAAGTTTATAGCTAGCACCGTCCCCAGAGCTGCATGTGTAGGGTCTCCCCATTAACCAAGTGGTCCATGTGGTCCACCAGGAGCAGTAAGGTGGAGCAGTTGGTATTTTGCGTCCATTGGGGAGTTAGTTTTGCCTGTCACCCGTATCTCAAGCTGTGGTGGGGTGAGTAGGAGTTTTCCACCCAGCCACCCTGGTTTCTGCCACTGTGATCCGTGCTAAGGCCTTACGCACCGAGGGTGTCGGTGGAGACGTGCCCAGCCGTGAATCACCCCTCGAGGCAGACGGTGTGGCTGCGATCCTGCCGGCAAAACGCACCACGGAAGGCAATGCCGTATTTACAGCTCCTTTCCCGATGCTAACAACAACTGAAAGGATTTTGCGTTTCATGCGATGCGGGGAGAACGTACATCTGTAAATATCAGAGCGCTCTGTGGGCTCAAGTCTAATGTAAAGAGAAAAATAACCATTTATGTGTTCAACAGGAGACAATCCACTGGAGCAGGACTTCGAGAGATGCATATCCATTACTGTTCTCCATATCCGCTCCATCCTCCTGATGTGCCTAGCCAAAGGCATGGTGCAGAAGGGTTAAAAGATACTCATCTAAGCAAATTTTTAATCCTTTGCTTTCATTGTTCCTTTTTTTTAATGCCAGGAGGCAGTGGCAGGAGAGAGCCGGGTGCATTTCCCAGCTGCAGGGTTGCCACCTCTCTATTGAGAGCGGCTTTGTCATTACAGAAAAAAACTACAACACAAGACTTCTAATTCCTTTTTTTTCCTTATGATCTTGGCGACTGAAGTGACCCCTGTCCTGCAGACTAAATTTAACCTGAATTGCCAAGCTGCCAGTAGACTTTACGGCATCAGGAGGCTTTTGCAGGTTGTTTTTCTCCATCTCTGCAGCTGACTAAAAGGCTTTATGTACCACCGGCAAAACATTTTACTGTTATGAAACCTCAACAGAAAAGTAATGGCCTACTGGATAAGCTCAGGGTCTTATGATGTTGCTTCACAGAGAGCAAAACAATTGCTCCAGCAAAAAACCTGGGAGAACTTCAGAGAATCACAGACTGGTAGGGGTTGGAAGGGACCTCTGTGGGTCACCCAGTCCAACCCCCTGCCGAAGCAGGGTCACCCAGAGCAGGCTGCACAGGACCGCGTCCAGGCGG
>Ga0065711_1035845_pt1 | contig 21763 bp, 12 predicted proteins | sample Hoacrofraction12_FD_59098 | JGI IMG/M metagenome (GOLD analysis project Ga0065711, IMG submission 59098) | Hoatzin crop microbial communities from Cojedes, Venezuela - Epithelial fraction 12 v2 (version 2) | ecosystem: Host-associated > Birds > Digestive system > Esophagus > Crop | place... | reverse complement strand
AAAGTCAGGTAGTTTTCTGTGATTTCTGGCACTTCAATGCAATCACAGTCTTGGTGGTTACTCACCGGTTTCTTTTGCAGGGCATGTGTAATAGATCCATTTCTTCCACTACTCCCTCCCACCAGAAGAGTGTCACAGAGTAGGAGTCATATCTATAGCATCCCATGGACACTTTTTGCTCATCATATCAGTTGTCCCATCTCCCAGTGCCTGTGTATTGAAGAAAAATTTTCTAAAGACAGGAAAAATCTTCCCCTTTCTTCTGTCCATCACCTAGTGTATCAACGGCCCTGACAGAGCTGTAGATCAAGTGGTAACACAGCTTGCCTATGCTGACAAAGATGGATGAGTCCCTTCATATACAGACAGGGAGGGAAACTGTTGCATTCCCAAAACCCTGTGAGAAATCTGTGCACTTCTCTCTTTTTTAGACCTATACATGACGTATTATACATTTTTTGCTGCAATGATCCAGCTGGCTGGGGGGGGAACAACATTGCCAGCGACATGGCCTTCATGTGATCCCACGCAGGGTGTCAATGCTGGGATTTGCAGTACCCCTGTTCCAGCTCCATTGCCCTTAACTGCATCTTCAGTTTTAGCTCCAGCTGCACTCTGCCTTTCCCGAGTTGTCCTGTGGAGGTGTTGAGGGGAGGTCTGTGAAAGAAGACAGTGTTGTGCTTGCAAAGCCTGTCTACACAGGGGCACGCAGGGAGGTTAGTCTGAATATTCCCATTAGTTCCCCTGTGTTAAACCCAGTTAAAAGTACCCCCTAATTCAGCCTATCTGACTGCACATGCAATGTGCAACCAGGCAGATTGGATTACGGTCCCATGAGTCCCTTTTTAGCTCTGGATGAGAGCAGACAAAACAGAGCTAACGCAGTGAAACCCAGTCACACTTCTAGAGCCTGAGGGTTTAGCTTCCCTGCTCAACCCGGTCTCTGGGGCTGCCGGAAACACCAAGCAGGACTGCTTCCAAGGGACTACCTTCCCAGGCATCTGCCTTACCCTGAGGTAACCTTTTCCTGGAAACACTTTGTCACCTGGACTTCCAAGTGTTGCAGGAAAGAGGTGGTCCAGTTCCCGGTTAGAACAACGCAGCTGGCACGAGGTACCAGCAGACCACAGGGCTGTGCCCATCGCCATTCGAAAGAGGAGTCACAGGTCTTTAGCCTTTGCTGAGCTACTGCTCAGCAGTCAGCATTGTCTGTGGGACTGGAAAAGCAGGAGCTGGCTTCTTCTTCAGTGCATTTCACAGCACAGGATATAGGAAAAGCTGAGAAGCACAACACAGGGCTTCTGCTGCCCACCAGCAGAGCATGATTTAATGGCTTTCGACAGGAGGGAAAGGAGGAGAGGACAGAGGATTCAGGGGCTCTGAATCAAATGCTCCAGCTTTTCACTCATTTTCCTAGTAAAGGGGTCAGGAACATGGATGAAATAAATTAGTTCTCTTTACAGAACTGACAGAAGCCAGACACTGGGAAGGGGCTCTGGGTTCAGTGGGATGATTCCCAACCTCAGCTCAGCGCTGAGTATGCACTGTGAGCCAGAGCACCGTGAGGTTCAGGATGGCTTGTATGTCCACACACGTGTGTGTGCTATGTATTCATATAAAGGCACATGTGCAAAATATGTGCAAGGATATAAAAGGGTGAATGTGTGGAAATAAGTGCCTACATGTGCACAATGTATGTTTATATGGACGCAGGATGCAGATATGTTTATAGGCATGCAGGACTGTGTGAGAGTGCATGCAGGGGGATATGCACACACAAGCCTCTGCACAGCTTGCTGTGCGTGCCAGACTGGGGATGCACATTTTGCCTGCATCCCTGCCTGGTCTCTTTATTTACAGCTGTTTGCTCTGAAGCCACGATGCCCTTTACTTGTGTTCCCTTTGTGGAGGGAAGGGGATACATTTAGCAGCCACGTGCCCTTCTGTGGCCATCGGCTGTGGAGGTGGCAGGCTGCTGAGGGCTTTCAGTGGCACGTGGTGGAAGTCCAGCTTGACTTCCAGGTTGCATGAAGTGACTCCAGGCTCACTCCTTGGTGCGCTTCTGATGCATTTCACTTGGTGCTTGTCTGTGTGGTTCTGTGTGGTTCTGTATGTTCTAAGAACGTAATAACACAGTACAGGCATCTGTATGTGCTGGTGGAGAGCTCTGATTCATGGCTCCAGGCTTTTAAGTGAGGCTGGGGAAACTTGAAGCCCACCCTTGGTGTGCGCTAACTCCAATGACTCAACAGCCGACAGGGTGCAGCTTTGAAGAAACCTCAAGGCAGGCTCAGGTGCACGGAGGAAAGACAAACATCTGCACTAGCAGGTTGCTCGTCACCCTGTGTGTAAAATTCAGAGTAGAGTCACTGTACCTCCATGGACTTCTTTGCTGCATTGATTTTATTCTCCCTTTATGGGTGCAAGAAAGCCTGTCTGGATCCAGAGCAGGAATTCCCAAATGGTCCTGCCTCTAACCCTGCAGATCATAGCACCATCCTGAGGACAGCAGGTCTGTATCCTCTGAAGCATTGTTCAGGTTTGCTGAAAGCTGAAGGCTGCAGAGCAGTGTGTGCACGATGTGAGGACAGTGTATCATGACCACAAATGTCTCAGGGCCACGGTTGTCCAATGCACAGACCATCAGCACTAGGTAGATGCTCAAGCAGGTGATGTCCTCTGTGTCTCTGTTAAGAACACAAGAAAAAGTTTCCCCATCAAGCTTCTTTTCTTAACTTGCTTGCAAGCCTGTTCTTTGCTCAACTTCCTTGCAAGGCTGAGGCAAGTTGAGATGAACATCTGAAAATACTTAATGTTTTAATTAATCCATGAACTATACCAGCATGCAAGCCAGAAACACAACAGTACCCACCATAATCACAATAATTTTAGACTGATAAAATTTGAGGGGCTTAGTATTTCTTAAAATCTCTTGACAACCATGTAAGTGTTTATTGTTTATCTTTACCGAATCACAGAATGGTAGGGGTTGGAAGGGACCTCTGTGGGTCACTTAGTCCAACCCCCCTGTCAAAGCAGGGTCATCTAGAGCAGGATTCACAGGACCTTGTTCAGGCGGGTCTTGAATATCTCCAGAGAAGGAGACTCCACAACCTCCCTGGCAGCCTGTTCCAGGGCTCTGTCACCCTCAGAGGAAAGAAGTTCTTCCTTGTCTTCAGATGGAATTTCTTCTGCTTCAGTTTGTGTCCGTTGCCCCTTGTCCTGTTGCTGGGCACCACTGAAAAGAGTTTGGCTCCATCCTTCTGACACCCACCCTTCAGATATTTATAGACATTTCTAAGGTCCCCTCTCAGCCTTCTCTTCTTCAGGCTAAAGTGGGTCTCTTGTCTGCTTTGTGAATCAGCCACTAAAAGGCACCAGCACATAGTCCATAGCCCCTGAGATGGATTGCCTCGTAGTGGCGATCCTAAATGGGGGGCAATATTGCCCCTTCCAGTCCAAGATACCTTGCAGAGCTCTTCACCATGATGGGAGCCCATGGGAAATGGTCAGGGTGCAGAGACAGGTTTTTGAGTCCATGTCATTCCTCAAGAGTGGCTGGGACTGATAGATGTGAGGGAAAAATGCTGAGAACTGGCACGCTGCAAATAAGGACGGGGGAAGTTTGCCACTATTTTTGAAGAGGAAAAAAGGACTTGTCTTCATTTTCACCTGACTGTTTGTGCACTGCACTAGGAGATGAAATGTTCTGATAAAACCTAGCAGCAAAAAGAGGACACTGCCTGGGATACAGCCTTCATCTAATGCTGAACTTTCTGTGTGTCTGGGCAAATCAGTGTAAGCTTTGTGCCTCAGTTGTCCCTGAATTTACTGTGCTAATAACATGAGACAGCTCCTCTAAATGTCATGAAATCTAGGCGTCAAGAGCTCTATTAAGTGATAATAAGTAGCAAAAATAAGTATTATTATTTGTCACTGAAAACTGATTTTCTAAACACGAGCTTTATAATTGAACTCGTCATCCGTGTGAGATGAGCTCACATCATGTCAGCTTCGCCCATCATGCCTCAGTCGTGTGAGCTGCAGCGAGTACCCCAACGTGAATTTTAGTCTTCATGAAGTGGAATGGGACCAGGGAAGCTCAGGGCAATCACTGCGAGACTGAGCACGCAATGGCACGGGACACCAGCCTGTGCATCCCACCAGCTCTCTGAGCTAACGGTGGCCTCTCAGCCACGTGGCAGATCAGATTAGCAAATGCATGCAACATCCAGCCCACCCTGACGACTGGCTTGATGTGGAGCACAGCATCTTCCCCTGCTGCAGGGTGAACCGATGTCTTGTAGACGAGCTGCTGATGGAGTGGGAAGAGCAGGGGCAAGAAGACCCACAGGACAGGCAGCGCTGAGCCCTCCTGGAAGGCAGTGGGCAAAGCTCTCCTCCTGGAGAGCACAGATCCTCTTTGCTCTGACCATTGGATTTATTTGGATCCACTCTAACCCTCAGTCAGGAGCTGCAGAAAGAAAAGTAACTGATGCAGCAAGGCCAGAAAGCCCCATTACACCAAGTATAATGATTTTCAGACTTGTCAAAGCCCTTTCCAGGGTTTTGCAAATACTTTGATTCAATTACAGTAATGACCCTTTGGAAGATGCGTATTAATCTTCCGGAGCTGCTCTCTGCTTAAGGCCAGAGCTGCCTCTCCAGGTGGTTTAATGTGCATGTGCAGTAGTGGTGGGATGCTAAGTCAGGCGAAGGATTTGCTACCCGTTTCTGATGGAGAGCCAGGGAAGAAATTCACCCCCTGCCAGAGTCTGGTGCCTGGCAGGGTTGCTCTAAGCTTGACCCAGCAAGAGCATAGATCTTCCTGGGGAAAATTATCTGCAGATGTAAGGACAGTCTTTCTTACTGTTGTGGATAGAAGCACAGGCAGCAAACTGTGTGGGAAGTACATCAGTCTTCCTCACTTTTGGTGATGTATCCAACCTACCACCAGCTAGCCAAGGAGACAAAAACAGAGAGGGTCATAATTGCACACATGAGCTATGGACTGCCCTCAAAAACCTAACTGCTGTCATTTGCAGGTGGGGAAGGAGAAACTGAGCGAGTGATTTATCCACTGTCACCAAGAAGGAGCAGAGCTGAGCCACAACTTAGGTCTCCTGTCCCGTCTTACGGCTGTGCTGGTGGCTCTGAATAAAAGATATTTATGTCTTGTACTGGGACAATAGGAGCCCAGAGGAGACAAGGATCCAGGAGAACCCTACTCTTCTTTTAGCTTTGGATTTTATTTATTCATTGGTGGGTTTAGCTCGCATGTCAAGTCTCAACGAATGCTGAGCATCCTTCAAATCTCATCAAGGCTTCTGATAGCTTAAAGGGCGTTCCACAGGATTTGGCCCAGCGATTATCAATATGTATGTGAATTTTTTTTCCAGTTTTGACTTTAATATGAGGCTGGGCCACAAGTGCTGCAAAGGGCTGTTTTGCGGGTCTTTTGGCTGTCAGATGGGGTATCTTAGTCTTTTATTTTCCATATGGGCCCAAATGAAAGCTACAGTAATATATCACTGCGACTGGGAAGTCTGTTGTGTTCAGGCAGACCTTTTCCAGTCCACGTGTCCCATGCATTGATCAAAACTGTGCTTGAGAGTTTGCCAACATTTAACAACACTTGCCAAGGGCCAGTCTAGTTACTGCTAGTGATGAGCAAGGCAGAGCACTGCAATGCAAATACTTAAAATTCAGGCAGTTTCAAGAAAAAACTGTCTCCAGAGCTGCTGCATATGAGGCAATGCAAGGAGAACAGAGGAAGCTCCCAGTGTCTAATATTACTGCAGGATCTGGGTCCTGGATGGGAAAATTATCCTTCAGCTGCAGAGTTACCTGGAGGGAAGGGATTTTTAATGCCTAAGGTGTAATTTACTCATGCCAGCGCATGGGGAGCCAGCTTGAGTGCAGTGATAGGAAAGCCTGTAACACACACACAGAGCTGCGGCTGCATTGCAGCCCTAGCATCTTTGCAGTCATTAAAGTTGCAGTGATTAGTCCCAGCAGAGAATCTGCAGTCCATCCCCAAGAGAAAACAGCTTCAGGTGGTGTGGGAGATTCAATGTGCTTGGACTGAGACTGCTGTAACAGGGGAGAGGAGCAAACAACCTGCAGCTCAGAGCTGACATTGGCTGAGCATGATGGAGCAGGCACACAGGAGACCCTTGTGCCCACATAAGGAGTGGTATGGAGATAATTAAAAGAATAGAATATAGACTAGACTAGACTAGATTAGACCAGAATAGAATAGAATAGAATAGAATAGAATAGAATAGAATAGAATAGAATAGAATAGAATAGAATAGAATAGAATAGAATAGAATAGAATGTTTTCAGTTGGAAGAGACCTACAACGATCATCTAGTCCAACTGCCTGACAATCTCAGAACTGTCCAAAAGTTAAAGCATCTCATTAAGGGCATTGTCCAAATGTGTCTTAAACACTGACAGGCTTGGGGCATCAACCATATCTCTGGAAAGCCTGTGCCAGTGTTTGATCACCCTCTCTGTAAGGAAATGTTTCCTAATATCAAGTCTGAAATGATGGGGAGGTGCATCCTATCACAGTGTTCTCAGGAGTACTATATTTGTGGGACAAAAATTGTTTTGGTTTCTTGCATGTAGCTATAAAAAGAAATCCCCACCTCCACTCCCTCTTCTTGAAGGCTGATGCGTTTCTCTCCACTTAGGCATCGGCATCTCAGAAGTATTGTTAGAAAAGGCATCTCCCAGCTTCCCAGTTAATTTCCACCCAATTCATTCAGTTTACAAGTGCAAAAGATGCTTTTGCTAATTACCAGCTCTGCTGGCTCCTCCTGGGATCTGGGAAGCAGCTGAGGTTGTCCTGCCTGTTACATCTTTAGCAGCAGTAAAGAGCTGTTGCCGCAGTCTGTGAAACAGGACTTACATGACTCCTATTACTGTCATGCCTGAATATTTCACAGCCTTCAATGTGTTGTTATTGCAACTAGAGCTGAACAAAAAAACTCCTTTTCTAGGTCACTTACAGTTCTGAAGTCTCTTTAACATTTGCCTTTACCCATATTAATGTTTTAGGAGAGTTTTGGTGAATAACATAGACAGGAGAAAGCACTGTCGGTCAAACGACATGTGTCATTTTGCTTCAGAGGCTTTCACGGTTAAGATGGTTTCAAAATGCAGCAAAACTGACAGTAAATCTCAGAACATTTCTGCTGCTCTGAAGCTGGAGCCACATAGCGACCTGCTCTCGGGTCCCCTGAACACGGGACTTGCAAGGAGCATTTTTGTTCTCCTGGCCTCCCTCCCAGGAAAGTTATCAGAAGAGGCGGCCAGGGAGCCCCCGGCTTGTGAGCAGTACTCCTTCACTCTGACATCACTTGTCATCTCAGAAAAGAAAGAAAGATCAAGCAGGAGGATGGAGTGGGAGCTGTCACAACCACTGCAGGTTTCCTGCTCTGTTCTGTTACCCTTGGGCAGGTGAAGGCTGGGACCAGCAGCTTCTTCACTATGGTCCTAACCTACCTGTCTACTCGCTGTTCAGTGTGTGTGTAAGGCATTGATTCACAAGCCAGCGATGTTGGCAGAGACATTTGGATGGGTTGGCAAGAATACAGCAAGCCTGTACCAGCAGACATCTTAGAGCTGTGGTTTTCAATCTTTTTTTTTTCCTTCAGGACCCCTGAGTGTCAAACTAAAAGTCCAAATCAACTTCATCCCCTCTACCACACATGCTTGTACCCCCTTTGATCTCCAGACTGTCTCCTGCCAACTGGGTCTCTTTTCCCAATGGCTTCAGAAACTTTCTTCTCTGCAAAATCTCTGCTGTTTACTCCTTAGAGTAAAGCTGAACAACTCGTATTTCTATTGCCGATGCTCATTTGCTTCTGTCCTCTGGACATTCCACTCTCCTCAGTTTCCCAGATGGGATGGAGAGACCTGTAGCAGGAGGAATCCCCCTTATTCATCTTCTGCAAGCTCAGGCTGACCTCCTCCTACTGAGACTCCTGGCTCCAGGTGCCAGCTTGGCTTTTGGAGACAACACCCTGGCAACGTGCAGCTCTTCTGAGCCAGAGCATAAAAGCTTCCTGCTGGGATTCTGCATTTCATCTGTGGTGGTGATACTTGCTGGTTTATTCCCAGGTTCCTTGCCTCCCCTGGGCCTGAGGAAAGAGATTATCAGGAGGGCTGAGTGCATTTTGTTTGTGTTGGCTTAACACCTGAGATACCAGTGAGTCTCAGTGGGAGCTACAGACCCATTCCTGCTCCCTCTGGGCTCTGTGGAAAGCTGAGTGTCACAAGTCAGTGCCTTTGACTAGCAGGAGCCTGTTCACATTCTGCAAGGACGTTGCAGCGCGAAACCGGAGCCCGAGGAATATGCACAGGTCTGCAGGAGGTGCAGAAGCAGGGCTTTAGTAATCATTCTGCCAAGGAAGAAGGCAGTGATAGATGTGTTTGGCACTGGCGCGTGCGCATATTATTGTTGGGCAGATTGGGGTGGATGGATCGACAGGATAAGAGGACACTTCGCCCCTAGCGAGGACTGCACCTTCTGCTGTGTGAGCGGCATTTTCTGCAATGAAGGTCATTCCCGATGCTGCAAACCACAGACAGGACACCACAGACATTTTTCGGTATAAATTGCTTTAGCCAGCACAGTCATCGTTTGTGCTGCCTTATAATTGGCAGGTATTTAATTAGCTGAGGAGTATTTCCACATCTCCCTATGAAGTGGGAAGTTAGAAACTCCCTATCGGGTGAATATTCTCTGAGTCCCTCCAAAGCCTGTCACTGCAACTCAGCTTAACATCAGCGCACAAAATACATCAGACACTTCAGTGCAAGTCTGCACAGATGCTGCAACATCTGTCCGATTTGGACAAATTGGTTGGCTGAGGGTAGGGGTGTTGCTGGAGGCGTGAGATGAAGTCCGCTGTCTGGGTTTCTTGGGGAACATTCTGTCCTTTGTGTTGCCCAGATGAAGGAGATAAGGCAGCATGGGGAGGAGGGAGGAGAAAGCTTAATGAAGAAGTGTTGCTGGGAAGAGAGAGATTTCCACCAGCCTGCACCTCTGCAAGCCATTTTCATTAGCAGAAAGTGGGTTTAAAAGGTTTTGATAGCAATCCCTCTTTGCACGAGTTCCAAGGGGCCGGCAGAGTGTTCGGTTACCAGCGTAGCTTTGGTTAAATGCGTTTTCAGCAGCAAAGCTGGGAAATGACTCCCCCTCCTCCCCCGTGACCTGCTTTCCTGAGAAAAGCGCAAGCAGATCCATGTCGCTCCGCTCAGCACTTGCTCCTTACTCCTGCTCTTTGCAAAATACCAGAGTGCTATGTCTGCGGGTTAGGGATGTCTTTTCTCCCAGCCAGATCTATCGGCAGGGGAAAGTAGGAATTAAAGCAGACCCAACAAGAGTCACACTGTCTGCACAAAACCACTGGCCTTGCACGGCGGGGAAATCTTCCAGCAGGAAAACCTCTGCCAGCTTTGTAGGTCTGGAGCTTGATTTGTGTTTCGACCTCCTGCCAGTCCAGCCAGGCTTTTATCAGGCCGGAGAAGGGAAGTTTGCTCCACTGCTTCCCAGTTTCACTACAATCCAGAGCTTTGCTGTCAGTGCTTTCTGCATCCCTGCATCCTCTCTGCTGTCATGCGTGTCGAATTGTGACAAGGTAGCATTCCCAGCAGTGTGGCTTGGGGCTGAAAGGGAATCGATGAATCCAGCCGCCTCTCTGCTTGCTGCTCCGTTCCCAGCAGAGCAGCGTGGTCCCGCTGATGGTTCTCCCCCTCTCCCTGATTGATCTGGGTCCTGCCCACCAGGGAGCTGTTTACATCGACCCCCGTGGTGATAAACCATCTGATCAGCACTCGGGAGGATCGGGAATAGGATGTTCAAGGAGAGGGGGCAGCGCAATCTTAAACATCAGCATTTATTTATTAGCATTTATTTAGCCACTAGCGCACCAGCCCCCTCACTGCATTAGCATCGTCGTTATTTCCCAGACCTTTCCTCCTCTTCTGCTAATGTAAGTGTAAAGCAAACCCTCTAGTAGATTCCTTTATACACCCACATAAGTCAAGTCAGAAATCACACTTGTCCCACTGGGGTGGGCTTTTGTGGTTTGCTTTACATTTTATTTACCCCCTCCCTCCCAAAACCTGTAACAAACCAGCATATAATGTGAAAGGACATCTACAGTGGCTACAGATGCAGAATAACGATGAGGAGGCAGTAAGCAGCGATGCAGCATCCCTGAATCAGGATCCAAACGACCTTCAGAAATGAGCAGATGCCGCTTTCCGAAATTTGAACTGGGAACAAGGGAGGCATTCCACGCATTCAAGGGGCTGTTAGCGCCGCTTCTCTCGGCTGCTCCGCTTCCCTGAAATGCTCATTTTGCAGACTGCAGAGGAAAAAGGAGGCCAAAGGGAAAGGAAGGATCAAAGGAAAGCACTGGCAGAGAAAAAAGTGCAGCTAGCTGAACTCACACCTACTAAACCTTCTCGTCCACAGAGCAGCATCGCTGTGTGTGTGTGCCTGCCTCTTGCTGCTGTCGCCTGTCTCTCTGAACTCCTCATCGCTCCTTGGGCATGATTCAGAGCTCACTGGTGAACAGCTGTAGTCTTGAAGCAGGTCTTGATTTTGGTTTTAGTGTTTCTCTGAGTTTCTGACCATGGGATAATTGTACTGGTATTAGCTAGGCTCGGAGCTCTGTCTGTCTGAGGAGCAGGGCTGGACGGTAACAAACACAGCCATAAGTAACCTGCTGTCATTGTGGTCTGTACAGCCACTACCAACTCTGTAATGCCAAGAAGAACCTTATCAGTGTGTTTTAAAGGTATGATAAAAACAATTCAGGGTTTTAAAAATGTTAATCCCACTACGAACTCCAGTTCCTCCGCCCCTCTCCTTACACTTAAGAAAAAAGGATCTTACGTGCTCCATTGTAAAATGTGAGTTTCTTATGCTGAAAGGAGGTGGCAACGCAGAAGTGACCTTTCTCCCGGCAATCCCAGAGCGCTGTGAAATGCTGCAAACACATCATGTGCCGTGATGGCACAAGTATCTTCAGTGCCCAGCGGCTGAGCCGAAGGGTGACTTGATTCATCTGCTTGCAGTTTGATGGAGATTTTTGCAAAGCTTTCTTGCTTTTGGCTGCAAAGAAGCAGATGTGAAAGGTGCGATTCCACCTCGAGCTCACCCACCATCCCTTTGGAGTTATTTGGCAAGTGATAGATTAAGAAATGCTCAGTGAACAGAGAGCCCCAAAGGGTTCAGCAGCTCCCCTGGATTCAGAATAATTTAAAAATACCCCAAGAATTTGCTTGTACAGTGCCAAACCCTTCTCAGAGGATTTCTCGCACCCTCTCCCCTCTGCCTCAGCCAACACATGACTTTCTGGTTTTTTTAGGGTGATTGTCTTTGCTCTCCTTTTAATGCTCTTTTTCAGCTGGAAACGCTGGAGCGTGAAGCCATCCACAGTTCCCAGGTCCAGCTATATCTGTTACTGTGATCCAGTTGCATCTGTGAGGACTTTATTCTTAGGACATTTGTGGGGGCTTTGCTAAGTGCATTGAAGTAATTTGTACCTTTAAAGGACTGCATCTCCCTGTTGGTTACGGTTAATCTTTAATCCAGCATCTTCATCTTTGCCTGAAGCACCTTAATTTGGCTTCTTGATTTAATTTCTTTTACCGTCTGCTACCTCCTCCTATTCCCAGCCCCTCTGTCATCTGCCTGATTTATTTTTCATTGTCTCTTTATTCACTAGCCCTGCTCTCAGCCATTAAAATTTTCTGATTTAGGTTTCTGAGAAGCAGCGTACCCTGGAGCTAGTGTTTTGGTGGTGAGAGAGCCATCCTTCTTCCCAGCCTGGCCCTGGGGCCTCCCTTACTCTTCAAGACAGGACTGGGACATTGGCAGCAGTGTTTGTTTGCTGTTTTGCAAAGTGCTGCTTATAGGTAGAGAAGAGGCAATCTGTGTCTCTGTCCCTGGCTTTGCTATGAAAAGTTGAGTAGAGCATCAAGATTTCTAGGGCCATTTCAGAGAGAGGGAGGCTGAAAAAAGAGAGCACAAGTGACAGGGGATCGGGACCAGAGCTGAGATTTGCAGACTTTTTGTTCAGAGCTAGTAACATACTTTCATCTTCCTCCTTCCTTTCAGTCGCGTGCAGCAGAGCAATGTTTAAAATCCCCATCTGGACATGCAGAGGCAAGCCTGCTGCCCTGTCATTGCCAGGGTTTGGTGTGAACAGCCATGTGATAACAGTTGTGGTCATCTCCCCATGTCAGCTAACCACCCTTCTTCTGCTCTGAGCTCTGGCTGAGGGCTTGCGGGGAGCTCTGAGTCGTTTTAGGCTCAGTTGGGGTCATCTAGGAAGATGGAAGTGCTGAACTGCAAACAGGACATAGATGCTGCCGTGTCTGAGGCAGCCTGACCATACCCTAAAGAGGACATGAGATATCTCTTACCAGGTGTTAGCATTGCTCTCCCTGACTTTAAATCAAATGCATTTATACATCCTTGACTAGCCAAAGGCACTATTTCCATCTTAACTGCTGTCTGCAATGTCTTACATTTATTCTGGCATCTGGTATACTCAGCAAAAGCATTTACTACCTTGTTTCCCCAGTCTTCCCAAGCCCCCTTTCCCATGAGACTTGAGCATGAGACCATGATGTCCAGGCAGAGAAACTGGTGTAGGCTGTTAATGCACTCGATTCCTCTGAGGATTTTCCCTGAAATGTTTTCAGTACATATGACAACGCTGCTGCTTATCACTTCGCTGCGCTGAGTATCATTTTCTGCGTAACCAGAAATCTTTCCCGGTTTCTCAGAAATGATTGTAGGATGACTGGCTGTTGTACAGGGCAGAGAAAGAGGATGGCCTGGTCCACCTATGGGCTAATGCCTGGCATGGAGCTGCACCCTTTTCTAAACAGAAGAGTACCCATCTTTTGGACCGTGATCCAGTCTGAGTCTTCCTAGCATGAGAAGGACTGACTATATAAACAACCACAAATCTTTAATGTCTCAGGCACCTCATACTAATTGAGAAATTACATCTGGAAAGCTGATGCAAAAGCTGAGAGTGTAAGCTGAACATTTTCAAGTCCAGCTGGAACGTACACTCTTTCCACACATTTGCTAAAGCAGGCGATTTCAGGAAGCTTGTGCAGTGTGGTACAGGTGGGTGACAGCCCATTCTACACAGTCCTAGCTCCCGCTCTTGTTTTGCAAGACCTGCCGAGACATTTCCATGCAAAGTCTCTAGTCAAGGACGCCCGAGGTGTTGCCCCTGGAGAGAACGTTCCTGCAAAGCCTGGATAAGCAGCTGTGAATGTCACGTAGGGCTGGGATGGAGACAGGTATATCACTCACTGATTTCACCTTGTCCTTTGTTGGAAAGAAGCCCTATATGACAATAAGACCAACCATCTCACTGCTCATCTCTCCATTCCCCTGTCGTCCCAGTGCTACACTTCTCTCCATTCTGGAAATTTTACTTCAGAAAGTCCCAGTAACTCCTGTTTTCACCTTTTTCCCAAGACAGCCGTGTTACCTAATGAACTATTCATTGCTCTGACATTCCAGTGTAACAGGAAAGTTCCAATGGGGCAGCTTTACCCGAACATAAGTTTAGGAGGTGTAGCCTGTACTTCTTGCATCGGAGTGATTCCAGAAATGCTGTAATGACGCTTTTAGCTCTGGATAGCAATAGCGAGTTTAAGAGCAGAGGCTACAGTCTTGGAGGGATAAAACATTGATCTATTATAGAAAGTAGTCCAAGGTCATCTTCTGCAGTCACTGACAAGTGACCTGACCTGATGATACCAGTGCTTGAAGCGTAGCTAAATCTGAGAATGATTTTTCTTTTTACTTAAAGTCATGAAGTTACGGGATTATAGGGTCCTGTATGCTTTTCTGTTGCTATTTCACATGGTTCTGTAGAAAAGCTTGAAAATGTCATCCTTTTAAAGGTGGAAATCCACAAGACAAAGAGACTTCAAATATGCTGTAGAAAAAAAAGAAACCCTCATGATACTTCAAGCCAGATTCCTGACATTGTGTGCAACTTGAGCTGTGATACCATGGAAGAGATCAGATCTGTAATTATTAAGGGACCACTAGAACTGGGGTCAGGAAGGAATATTTCTGCAGGTTTGATGAGCAGGAGCTCTTGAAATGGTTTCCTCTGCAACATGAATATTGTGATATCTCACAGAAATTTTCACATTTGTTTCTATTTTAAAGGCCACGGACTCTAGCAGAGTCTGTTTCTCCATTTCTTCTCTACGGTCCGTTATAGTCCGTGGTGTCAGGTCTGCTGTATTAAAGCTTTGATATTCGTGATATGTGTTGAGGATTGTCCAGGCTTACTAGGTAGGACACACGGGGCAGAGTGGTCCTTCTGGGCGTTCATCCTGATGAAACATCTGTCCTGTGGCTGCCTTTGGAATGGACATTTGGCAGGGAAGTACAAGAAAATAACAATCTCAGGGTATGGACCCAATGGCCAAGTTCTCCTCTCCCATCCCACCCCTCCTTGTGCACTGGGGCAGGTCTTCAGACACCAAGGTGTGGTGCAAATTTCATTTGCAAGAGATGACATCTGCATTTCAGGCCTTCTTCTGGAGCTATGGAACAGGGATGTAAAGGAGGGGAGTGCTCGTTAATTATCAGCCACATGCTCTGGATTTTAAATGGCCGTCCAAAGCCCAGGAGACTGACGGTGTTGGGAAGTGCTGAGCTTCCTCTCTGGTAGGATAACGTGGCCTTCTGATGAGAGTCATTACAGCTCAGCATCAGCTGTATTTATGGTGTCTGAAAAGATAATCTCTAGATAATCTTGCGGGTATTTAGCCAGCCATATGCTTTATTTCAATGGTAATATGTAATTCTTTGTGCGTTTTAACATTGTTTATGTTAATTAAGTCTTCAGAGTGGATGCTGCATATGGGCAGTTTTGTTTCTTTCTGGGGCTAATTTGCAGATAGTAAGTAACCTTGTCCCCCACAAAATGCTCCAATTTAGTTAGCCATGATTATGAATTCACAGCTGGGAGAAGGCTTTGCTTTTAACCTCCTTATAACTTTCTCTTCCAGTGCCTCCCTCTCCTCAAAAAATTAAAAAGACCTGGAGAAAATACCAAATATCCTAATTTCCCATAGGTTACAAATCTTTTCATAAATCACCGTTGTCTTCATTCTGCTTGTGTCAGTTTTGAAGTAAATCAGGTGAAAACAACTGGAATTAGGGGCCTCTGAAAAAAAACCCACCCACATTAATATTCCTGCTCTGGTTTGATTTTCCTTGCACCAAGAACTGGATCGATAGTAGGCATTTTTTTTTTCCTGCCTTTTTTCCATTTTCATTGTGTTTTTTTCTAAAGAGCTAATTTAATAATAGTTGCTAATCTCATTATTGATTCTTTCCTACTGGCAGAAAATTGTTTTGTTCAGTGCCAGGTCTATGCTGTCGGGGTAGAGGTGAGAAAAAGGGCGTCAGTGCCAAACACAACTCAGAAGGAGATAGAGAGATCTCAGCAGTTGAGCACAAAGTTTTAGAGTTGCTCCAGAGTCCTGGTGGTTGGGGTTTTTCCTATGAAGGAAGCAGAGAACCCAGCCAAAGAATGTATGGATGTGTTCATTGACTGGAAGGCAATTTTGCTCAGTAGTTTCGAAACCGACTGCTTGCTCCAAAGACCAGAGCTGTATTATTGCCCTCTCACATCACTGCATCCAGTTGTATCTCCTTTGTGTGCCTCAGTTTCCTTATCATAGAATCATAGGACGGTTTGCACTGGAAGGGACCTTTAAAGGTCGTCTAGTCCAACCCTCCTGCAGTGAGCAGGGACATCTTCAACTAGATACTCAGAGTCCCATCCAACCTGACCTTGAATGGTTCCAGGGATGGGGCATCTACCACCTCCCTGGGCAACCTGATCCAGTGTGTCATGACCCTCACTGTAAAAAATTTCTTCCTTAAATCTGGTCTGAATCTACTTTCTCTTGGTTTAAAACAATTACCCCTTGCCCCATTGCTACAGGTCCTATTAAAATATCTGTCCCCATCTTTCTTGTAGGCCCCCTTTAAGTACTGAAATGCTGCAATAAGGTCTTCTCGGAGCCTTCTCTTCCCCAGGCTGAACAACTACAACTCTCTCAGCCTTTCCTCACAGGAGACTTATTCCAGCCCTCAGATTGTTTTTGTGGCCCTCCTCCAAACCTGCTCCAACAGGTCCATGACTTTCCTGTGCTGAGGGCTCCAGAGCTGGATGCAGGACTCCAGGTGGGGTCTCACCAGTGAGGAGTAGAGGGGCAGGATCCCCTCCCTCAGCCTGCTTGCCACGCTTCTTTTGATACTGCCCAGGATACGATTGGCTTTCTAGGCTGTGAGCTAAATGAGGTTGATGACACTTGATTCCTTGGAAACAAGTGTAGGAAAATTGCTCATCCATCAGTTACTGCACTGAAGCTTCGGTTTTCAGACTGGGTTACACGAATGTCACGAAATTGTTTCTACACTTCGAATTCAGAGACACAGAAGTGCGTTATTTTTCCAGGAGGACAAGTGTTGCTCCAGTAAGCCTAGACTGACTTGTTGGATGTGTGAGATGTCTTGTAGGACTTCCAGTAGCATAAATGAGAGCTCAGCCTGGATTTGAACCAGTGGATTGATCACAGAAAGGCAAAATTGTCGCTTGGATAATGAGATGACCCTTGTGAAACAGTGGATTTTGTTCAGTTCTTCGGAAGGTCGAAAGTAACCAAAGCATGGTTACTGCTTTGCTGCTGACAGTGTCCAAAACTTCCCAAGCAGGAAGAGTGCTAAAGATTGATTTTAATCCATCTTTAGCTTAGTGTTTAACTTATTTCAGTGTTTACCTATCTGCATGAGATCCTTTGTGACTGTTTTAGCAGCCAATCAAAGATTTTAATTTTTTTTCAGTCAGCCTTTTTTTTTTCAAAAGGTGCAAACCTTTTTACGTCCCTTTTTCCCAGGAACCATTTGCTTTTTAATCCAACCCTGCGGACCTGCAGAAACAGTGACTCTGACACACTTGCTGCAGGAAAGTAATTGTACATTTTTGTCCCGAGCTATTGTGCAGAGCCAAAGTGTTTGAAAGGCGCTCTGGGGCAGCCTTTGGCTGGAAATGAAAATTGCTTTTGGGAATCCCACAAAAAGGATTAACTTTGACTTCATCTCTGGTTCCTTCTCTAAATTAATAATCAATCTGCCAGCTGGACCCATGCCAAGCACTTGCATGACCTGCCTGGTTAGCAAAGGGGGAATGGCCCATGTGAAGCAAGAAGTATCAGAGAGCCAGAGAATCACTGAGGTTGGGAGAAACCTCTGGAGATCATTTATACTATATAAGTCTCAAATATATACACCCCATTTTTAAAATCTCTCGCTGATCCCTGCCTCTTCCTACAACAAAGGCTCTCCATTTGTGCAAATTCTTATTCAGAAGAGCATTTCTGTGTAAGAAAGTCCTTAAGCATGTGCTTAGCTCCTATTTAAATCTACAAGACAGTGCTTAATTGCTTTTTCCCATCAAGTGCTCAAATAATGTTCATAGCCACGTTGTAACATATGGTGAAACATTTTCTTGGGGAACATCATTGGTATTACACTGGAGATAAATCTGGCCATAGATATTAGAGACAGAAGCAACTTCTCAGGTTTCCTGCTAACCCTTCCAGTACAATGTTTTTTACGCCAGTCTGGTTTGGGGATTTCTACAATTCCTCTTTGACTGGCTTGTAATCAGTCTGACTACACCATTCTCTCGTATTCTGCCCACATTTTCCCTTTAGTACAGTTTCTCTTTCTTCCCTCCCCTCTTGAGACCTCCTGGAAACAATTCTGCTTCCTTATTAGTATACCTGGGTTCAATATTTGTGAATAACTCAAATTCTGCTCTTTTTCTTTGCTGCTGAGCTGTGAGCATGGGTTTTCCATTATGAATCCGGTGTACTTTACTGCAGAATCAAAGGTTTTGCTGAGAAGATAAAGGCTCAGTGCTGATCTACAGATGAAACCATACACACAAGCACGCACACAGAAACACACACATGTACCTCTGTATAAGGACCTGTTCATTAAAATCCCATTTTCTTCTGCAGCTTTTAAAGGGATCCATGTTGAAAGTATTTTGCACATAAATATGCAATATCCTCTTTTTTTTGTAATTTTAACAGATCCCCAGTAAAACAATCTTTATATCACAAAATTCAGTGATCAAATAATTTCGGATTTGAAGTCTGCCCTGAACTATGAGGTTTTTGGTAATACTTGCTGGCTGAAACTTTTTCTGGGCAGAACACGATATGCATCCAGCAAGACCAGAACTCCCTCAGATGTGATTCCCTGGACCATGGAGAGATCCCATTAGATGTCTCTTGGTGGTATTGAATATGTCATCTGCAGCAGATAGAGTCATAGAATCATAGAATGGTAAGGGTTGGAAGGGACCTTAAAGATCATCTAGTTCCAACCCCCCTGCCGTGGGCAGAGACACCTTGCACTAGACCAGGTTGCTCAGAGCTCCATCCTACGTGGCCTTGAACACTTCCAGGGATGGTACATCCACAGCTTCTCTGGGCGACCTGGTCCAGTGCCTCACCACCATCATAGTGAAGAATTTATTCCTTATATCTAATCTATATGTCCCCTCTTTCAATTTAAAGCCATTACCCCTTGTCCTGTCACTAATGCCCATGTCAGAAGCCCCTCTCCAGCTTTCTTGTAGGCCCCCTTTGGGCACTGAAAGGCTGCCATGAGGTCTCCCTGCAGCCTTCTCTTCTGCAGGCTGAACAGTCCCAACTCTCTCCGCCTTTCCTCACAACAGAGGTACTCCATCCCTTGGATCATCTTTGTGGTCCTCCTCTGCACCAACAGTTCCCTGTGCTTCTTACGCTGGGGGCCCCAGAGCCAAGTGCAGTATTCCAGGTGAGGTCTCACGAGAGTGGAGGACAGCCTCTAACATTCAGCAGCCATGAGTGGGACCACCCAAAATCACAAGACTGGCATTATTCACGAGATATCATATCAGTACAGCTGTCATTTTGAACCCTTCCAGTTTTGACTGAATCATGCATTTTTAGGAGTCTCTCAGCAACCGCATGAACCAGAAATTAATTAGGAAATACAGAAACACAGGCTGAACCCAGAAGATAGGCTTGAATGAAGGTTCATAACATCATGTCCACACTTGGAATAAGGCAATGCTGGCACCTCAGCTAGGTGCTATGAGTGGATTGATGAGCAAACATTTGGATGATGAATCAGTTAACCCTTGCAATAATGCAATGCCCGAGAAATCTTTCGCTTAGCTCTCTGAAGACTGATCTTATCCTGCCCCATGGTAGCACGTGGATGATGAAAAGAGGCTGGTGGTGACTTCTCTGGCATGTCCTCCTACTCGCAAAGACGTTCACCGAACCCAGCTCCAAGCCACATTTCAAAACGGTGCAGAAGTGTTAATATCAAAAGGACTGCAGGGGAAAGAGAATAGGTAATTAAGCAGAAGAAGGGAGGATGAGGGAAGAGTCAGTCTTCTGAGGAGATTAAAACCAGGGGAATGGATATGCTCATCGGAGCACCCAGCATTTGAATATTCTGAATAGTTTCATAACTGGTAATAATCAATTAATAATCACTGGTAGTAATGAGGGCCAGATTTTCGTTTTCTATTAAATGGCATAGTTGGACTTATTCTGAGGTGATTTACACCAAGTTTCTGACTCAACATGTCCCACAGCACCCACCCTTTATGTGATTTATAGCAACTTTTAATGTAAAAACTGGATGGCATTGATCCCATTGATTTCTTTGAATCCAACAGGATAAATAAGCAGTCATCAGACAAGGTTTTATAAGAGCAAAGGGCAATTATTATATATATTTTTTTTTTGCCTAGATATTTCTATGTGCTCTTTCTGTACGTGCTTCTAGAAATGGGTATCAGACTGTGCCAAGCGTGGCTTTGGTCCTCGATAGATTTTGTTCTGATGTTGCATCCATTGCTGTGCTGTCAGCTTTGCTGCCATGGGAGTGTGAGACCAGGCGCAGCGTCTAGGGAGTGTTATTTGTTTTCTGATACCTTCCCTGGGGTTTCCTGTTTCGGTAGGCTTTCTGATTTCTTTTGCCTTTTTTTCTTTTTTCTGTTTTCTTTTGGATGAGGGTACTTCTGTGTCTGCATGGCCCAGATCTGTCCCAGTCTAAACTGAATGCTGGTAAATGAGTAAAGCTGGGCTTTGGGATTGAAAGTGATGTTAAGGCAATTGTATTAATGAATTTCAAGAGAGTTCAAGTTGCTTGGGGGCAGGGGGTGTACCTGTGTGTCAATGTACACATATTTGATGCTTAAGAATGATAGCTTTGAGCACATCTATGTGTTGAGAAAGCCTGCCTAAACACAAAAAGTTGAGAATAATTAGGAGCCCTTTTAAGAGTATTTTTCTAGATATCTGCAAACCAATAAATGAAAAACATAGCCAGGGACACTAAAACGACCCCAATTAACCAAACAAAAACCCCACCAAAACGCAAGTAAAGACCAATGTCTACAAAACCTAACAACAGTCTGTTTTAGAGGGAAAGTAAAAGCTGTTGTAGACATACAAACAAAGGATAAATTGATAGGAACCACTGCAAATTAAAAGCTTGAAACAGATAAGAGAAAAAAAAGTGTAAGAATCCTGTTGTTCAGGGATGTGAGGTGAATAACAAGGAAAACCCCAGGTACATAAAAATTAAAACAAATCCTAAAGGTATTGGTTTGTTTCTAGCTAGAAATGACAAATTTATTTATAATAATGCAGAAATTTCAATAAACACTTGCATTCTGTAATTGGAAGAGAGCCTGGTTACTTAATCCATATCCCAGGCTAATGAAATACTGTTCATTACACCAGCAACTAGAAAACATGCTATACATCATCTAATAAAGTAAGAAAGACGTTTTTAAGAGAAACAAGACGGAGTAATTTTGCATGCAAGAGTTTTAAAAGAGCATGCTAAGGCTAATTGGGGATCATTGCTCTTTAGTAAAAAGAAGGGTGGAAATGTTCCCAAAATCCGGAGAGAGGAGCATGTGTCTGTAAGCACAACAGCTTCGCTCCAGAGTCATCCGCCTCACATCTGTCTTAGGCACAATAACACACCATCTGATACGGGATCCAAAAATTAGGGGATTGTGGGCAATATTATGATTATAATTGAATAATAGCGTACTCATTAAAACAGAGAAATTAATAGCAATCAACTTACGGAAAATAGATCTTGTCAAGCTAAATTAATACTTTCTATGAGAATACATAACTGTTAGAGTCTGAGCATTTGTCTTTATTTGTACACATCATAAATAAGGCATTTGTCTTGGTGATAGTGAATAGACAGAATGACTGGGTAATGCAGTTCCTGGAAATATACGTGGTACATATAGAGCAGAATATAGAATTCACATTCCTTCTAAGGTCGACCTTGGATCTCTCAGTCCTTTCCAAGCAGGGTGCTGGCAAATTGCAGAAGGTGCATGGAAGGGACCAGAGAACAATGCCTGGAATCACAGAACGTTATGGGTTGGAAGGGACGTCTGGGGATTATCTAGTCCAAACCCCTGCCAAAGCAGGGTCACCTACATCAGGCTGCACAGGACCTTGGCCAGGCAGGTCTTGAATATCTCCAGAGAAGGAGACTCCACAACCTCCCTGGGCAACCTGTTCCAGTGCTCCGTCACCCTCAGAGGGAAGAAGTTCTTCCTCATGT
>Ga0065711_1035844_pt1 | contig 21763 bp, 11 predicted proteins | sample Hoacrofraction12_FD_59098 | JGI IMG/M metagenome (GOLD analysis project Ga0065711, IMG submission 59098) | Hoatzin crop microbial communities from Cojedes, Venezuela - Epithelial fraction 12 v2 (version 2) | ecosystem: Host-associated > Birds > Digestive system > Esophagus > Crop | place... | reverse complement strand
GCTCTTCATCTTTCTTGAACTGGGGAGCCCAGAACTGGACACAGTACTCCAGATGAGGCCTCACCAGGGCAGTGTAGAGGGGAAGGAGAACCTCCCTCCTCCTGCTAGCCACACTCTTCTTGATGCAAGAGTTCTTTTGACACTCAAAATAATCTATCTGGTTAAACAATTATGCTTTAATACATCACTGTCTAACTACTCTTTACAGGACTGCTAGGGCACTACAAGTTATTGGCATACCTGTAGCACCACAATTGTTTTAGGAAAGAAAGGACATATTACTGCTTTTAAACAATCTTCTTTCTCACCACATAACCTGAAGTTGACAACTTGTCATCTCAATAATGTTATGATGTCAAAATTTTAAGATAACATTGAAAGAAAAAAGTCTCATCTAGAAATGGGTAACAGGAAAGGTAGACTTGCTATTCACAGTGTATTATTTATAGTTAAATGTAGTTCTGTCAGCTTTAAGTGCATTTTGTTATTAGAAAATGATGTAATTAATAATTCGGATTATTATTAAGACCCCATATATTTCCACAAATGCTCCGACCTCTGTAGGATTTTTGTGGAAGCTACCACAGATTCAGTGATTTAAAAAAAAAAACAAAAAACAAAAAAAAATCAAAAAACACCCTCCCACTACTCAATTCCTTATTCATCTTGACTTGCAATCACAGAAATCAACTGAGATATGTTAGATGCTGACAGCACTAGCTCCATTCCATTGAGATATCTTCAGGACTGATCAGCAGAGTGTTCCTTGCAGAGCTAAAGTAGCAATAACACTTCTTTTTCAAAGATTTTTATCAATGAAATGTCATAAACTGAAACGCTACTTATACATAACTATTTCTAATCCTGTCTGTAGACACAAAACACTCAAAACAGGCAGCAACTAAAACAACCTGCCTTCAATCCAGGGATATTCTTAGTAAAGCCAGGGATCTATCATTTCACATTAGCAGTGTTTACTTTACTAAATAAGCTTCAGAGATCTGGTTTTTTCCCCCCAGATGTTGTGTTGAAGGCCATCTGTTTTGTTCCTGAAGTAATAGAAGCCATCATACATTTTGCTCTGAGATAAAGTGAAGCAGAATGGCCATTACTTAGCCAAAAAAGGAATGATTAGTTTCCTGAATACATAATTAGAGATCTAATGAAACGGACTTCTTAGCCCAAAAAGCCAGAAAAGTAGAAATTAGCGGGAAGAGAGGGAAGGTCTCATCACCTCTGTGGAAAGTACAAATTATAGAGAGGAGAAAGATCCCCTAGATTTTCTAAATCAAGTACAATTTAAACGTGCATTTACTATGGATATTTGGAATATCTTGGAATCTGGAGATGACTTAGTAGAACAGAGTTGATCCTGTTTTCCCTTGGTTCTATTTTTAAAAACTATACTTATGAATTTATTTTCTTCCCTTCTGTCATCACAGCTAACAAATAAATTTCCAAACTAAACTTTGGTTGAAATTTCATTTCCTGGTATTTTAACAGTGTGTTATTATTTCTAGTTTGTCAAAGGAGGAAGTACTCCACTGCACGAAAGGAACCAACAGTTTAAGCTGTCCTCCTCTGGAAGAGGCAGATGTTAAAGACGTTTCAGAAAACTAATCAGTAGACATCACTTTCGGCATTTTCAATGTCCAGAAGCAACAAGAACCACTTAGAATAAAAACCAGCAATTAAAGAAGATGAGGCATCTTTGTATGGAAAAGTACAATTACAAGTTGTCTTAATTGCAGATATGTTACTTAAGGGCTGGCTAGCTTTTCCTCGCCAGAGCTGCACACTGACCGGCCATGACTTTTGCCAAATACCAAGAGCAGTGTAAACAAGAGACAGTCACTTCTTGCCCCCAGTGTTGGCCAAGATCACTCACACAACTGACAGCCTGAGGAACTGACTGCATAGATGCAGAATATTGTACTACCGCGAAAGTACACTACGTGTAGGTACTCAGTGCACAGCGTATTAACATGGACAACATTTTCCTTACAAATATCAACAAATTTCAGAGCTCATATTGTGCTCACAGCTAGCATTGCGCAGGTGCAGCTACACGACTTCCCCTCTACTGCTTTAATACAAGAGTGGTATCTAATACATATCTTTGAAAATTCACAGAAGTCAAGGAAAATAACTCCCGCACACAGTGGCCACACTTCTCAGGATGAGCCTACCGCTTCAGTAAGTGCAAGACATGCCCTTGCTTTTCTGCTCTGAACAAAGCCTGCCAGCACGAAATGGATTGTCACATTGGAGCCTACATGATGCTCAGGCACAGGCAGGGATTTACTCCAAGTCACAGTATGTAACAGTGGCAATAACACTGTAACAGTCAACAAATAAATGAAATTTAGGAAGCTGACTTTAAGAACAGCATTTCCACTCAAGACTCTCTTGCTTTATGAAGAAATACTTCAAACATTCACATAGTGTTGCTAGGGTGAATTTTTTTAACATCTTCATAGGACCAAACCCAAGAGTGACATTAGGACCACAATATTAACACTTAGTGGAAAAGAATAGCAAAAACCCCACCCAAACCAAAACGAAAAAACCCTCTCAAACCCTGAAGAGCTCCTGAAAATTAAAAAAATACAAAAAAACAAAAAAAAAACCATCAATAAACCAAGCAGGTAGAACTATGCACATGCCATTTATGCATTTAGCCCGTTTGACTTTATCCTTTATAAAACCATCTCCCCAAACTGGTTAGCTCAACCACACTCTAAAGAAAACAAGACAATGGATGTCATTTCATCTCTACGTAAAACATGCCCACATCCCAAGGACTGTGGGCGGTTCTGGTATCACAGCAAATCTAGATTGTACTTCATTTCCTGGTTGAATAGGGATTTATTTTAAAAACACAAATAATTTAAAGAAAAATGAAGGGAGAGATTTCTTAGTCCATTTGCACATTAGCAGTTAAAATACATTGCTGTCAGGACAGATTCTAATTACTTGCAAATATTCATGAATGTATATTATTAAACCTGAATCTCTGGTGGGAAAAAAAGTCTTCCCCTTCCCACAGCCATAGTTTATATGGTGTGAGAGAGGATTTTCTTTACATCTGGGCTGCTTTTTCAAATGACAGGAAAGCCAGGATTCAGGATTCCCCCAGCTCAACAGTCTCCTGTTGTTTTCAAGGCTTGTTGAGGCTGATGAGAACTATCAGGCAGTATTTTCCCTCCCTCACAAACCAGGTGAAAAGCAAAGAGCTGCTAGATAAGAGTCAATCTTTTGACGCACTGTCCTGCAGAGTGCTCTGAAGCCATTACTCCTGCTCGGGATTCAGAGGCTTCTTGCAAGTGCTAGCCCTGGGTGTACTAATAAGACCTAAAACATCTTTTGAAACCTGCTCACTAGGCTTCATATATGCCCCAGTACTGCAAGTACTGTATAGGAGGAACAAGGACAACTAGATAAGATTTCTTCATTTTACTGTGTATAGTAATTCTCAGGGTTTGGGGTTTATTTCGTTGTTTTGCTGTAGATATGTTACAGTAAATCAACCCAGAAATGACAATAATTTTTGATCAGGATTCCAGGAGGCAATTCAAATCCTCCTTACATTGCTAATACCTAAACTTTGATGTCATAGATGGAAAAAGTTGCCTTTATTTTCCTCTGAGGATCTACCCTTGTATAAAAGAACGGAAGTTTCCTATTTATACTCTTCAAACCTTTGAGGTGTATGAGGCATAGTTTTCCTGGATGGTCTGAATAAATGCTCTAATCTTCATTTACTGTTGTATGCATGCAACTATTTGGAAACAGAATTTATCTAAAGATTTATACAGCTATGCAATTTGTAACTGCAGCTAGGGACAAAGAGCCCCAGAATCCGCTTTCTTCACTTATCAAGAGCAAGGCTATGGACACTGGGAAGCCCAAAATTATGCCTTTGATCACCAAAGATTTCAAAGACATTCATCAAGATAATAGTAGGTGACTTAGCGTTATTTCTGCTCAGTTGAGCACAGTAGTGATAAGATTATATTACACTCCAATCTATTTTATAGCTACACACAGTAAAACCTTATGTCGCTCTCTTACATTCTTTTTTAAAGTTTTCTGTACCAGTTATTAATTTGCAGAGGTTTTTTCCCCACTGCATAATATCGTGCATGATCATTAAGTAGCTATTAGTATTGCGTATTTTACTTTCACATTTATGTTGCTTATAGAAAGATTAAAGAATGATCAACCACTCTCTTTTCATTTAATTATTTTTAATTCACTAACTCTATTTCCAGTAAATTATGCAAAGTGATGAAATGTTATTATTTTTTAAAAATATATTTATGGACAAGACTATAAAAAATAACATGTAACTATTTAAGTTAGATAACTACAATACAGATAGTATCTTTGCCACACATAACCAACCTCTGATCCTCTACAATAGATTAACAGGCACAGGAGACCCACCCTGAAGCGGGCTTTTTGTATGACGCGACTTTTTTTTTTACAGGAACTTTCTCATGTAAAACAAATATACACAGATATCTATCACAAGTCTAACAAACTCCACTAAATATTCCCCTAATATATACATTTTCCCTTCCCTTACCATTTCCTGTATATGTTAATCATTTGTCAGTTGTAAATTACAAGAGTCGCAGTATTTTTCAAATAAGAAACCACATATTCCTCTCCTAGGTGCCTGCTTGTAGCTGAAGAAAATAGGAAATAGTAGAATCTATTCACAGAGTTAGAAAAATCAGAATTTAACTTAATTTTTTTTTCATTCCAGCAGATGCCGCCTGCAGGAATTCAGACCCCACTGATGCAGAACCAGCAATACAAAAGCTGTAGCCTAATAATCAGGCAAAAATCACTCCAAATCTATCCATATCTTGGTAAAGAAACATATCTGATTTATAGTTCATTTTTTTCCCTGCTTCCCTGTTCCCAAGAGAAAGGCACACAATTATGATAGTTGAAAAGTCATGGCAGTCAGGTGAAGTCCCTAGTGACAGGAAAAAGGGAAATATGGCATCCGTTTTTAAAGAAAGGGTAGAAAGGAGGACTCTGGGAACTACTGACCTGTCAGCCTCACCTCCATGCCTGGGAAGATCATGGAACAGATCCTCCTAGAAGCCATGCTAAGGCACATGGAGAGGGAGGTGTTGGGAGACAGCCAGCATGGCTTCACAAAGGGCAAGTTCTGCCTGACCAGCCTAGCGGCCTTCTTTGATGGAGTGACTGCAGCAGTGGACAAGAGAAGAGCTACATCCGTCATCTACCTGGACTTCTGTAAAGCCTCTGACACAGTCTCCCACAACATCCTTCTCTCTAAACTGGAGAGATACAGATTTGATGGGTGGACTGTTTGGTGGATGAGGAATTGGTTGGATGGTTGTATCCAGAAGGTAGTGGTCAACAGCTCAATGTCCAGATGGAGATCAGTGACAAGTGGTGTCCCTCAGGGGTCCACACTGGGACAAGCACTGTTTAAGATCTTCGTCAATGACATAGACAGCAGGATCAAGTGTAGTCTCAGCAAGTTTGCTGACCACACCAAGCTGAGTGGTGCAGTCAACACACCTGAGGGATGGGATGTCATCCACAGGGACCTACACAAGCTGAAGAAGTGGGCTTGTGTGAACCTCATGTGGTTCAACAAGACCAAGTGCAGGGTCCTGCACCTGGGTGGGGGCAACCCCTGCCACCAATATAGGCTGGGGGATGAAGGAATCAAGGGCAGCCCTGAGGAGAAGGACTTGGGGGTACTGGTGGATGAAAAGCTGGGCATGAGCCCACAGTGTGCGCCGACCGTATCCTGGGCTGCATCAAAAGCAGCATGGCCAGCAGGATGAGGGAGGGGATTCTGCCCCTCTGCTCTGCTCTGGTGAGACCCCACTGGGAGTCCTGTGTCCAGCTCTGGAGCCCTCAGCACAGGAAAGACATGGACCTGTTGGAGCGGGATCAGAGGAGCACCACAAAAATGATCCGAGGGCTGGAACACCTCTGCTTTGAGGAAAGGCTGAGAGAGTTGGGGCTGTTCAGCCTGGAGAAGAGAAGGCTCTGGGGAGACCTTACAGCAGCCTTTCAGTAGTTAAACAAGACTTATAAGAAAGATGGGGACAAACTTTTTAGCAGGGCCTGTAGTGACAGGACAAGGGGTAATGGTTTTAGATTAAGAGAGGGTACATTCAGACTAGATATAAGCAAGCAATTTTTTACAATGAGGGTGGTGAAACCCTGGCACAGGCTGCCCAGAGAGGTGGTCGATGCCCCATCCCTGGAAACATTCAAGGTCAGGTTGGACGGGGCTCTGAGCAACCTGATCTGGTTGGAGATGTCCTTGCTCATTGCAGGGGGTTGGACTAGACAACCTCTACAGGTCCCTTCCAAACCAAACTATTCTATGATATTATGATTCTATGCCATATTGTCCATATTTTTAAAAACCCACAAATAAACAGTATAGCAATTTATGGAGGACTAGGATGGTTCCTACTTAATAACTCATTGTCCATTTACTCCTACTGAGCAGTTCACAGGACACAAGAGTTTTCCCTGATTATCTCTTCCATGATTTATCACCCATGTACCATTCATATCTGGGTAAAAACAAACAATCCCCCTCAAACACCACTACACTTTAGCTATTGAAAATGACTGCAGCAACATGCAGGCAGACAAAGGATCAGGAACCCAAAGTTTATGTGAATTTTCACTGTAATACCATCCATGTGATCTCCCTTTGATGTTTATTCATCTCCCTCAGACATCATCCAGTGATGCTCTGGTCTCGTTTTCAGTGACCTCCAGGCAATATTTGTATTTTTGCTACATTTTTTCCCCACTCCCTACATCTGGCCATACACGTAGGAGAACAACAATAAAGGTTCACTGTCAAACTTTCCCAAATGTTATCAAAACCTCCCTTCAACCTGCTCATACCTGATCTTCCCACATCTTCACCAACACTGTTTAAGCAGCTTAAGCAAGTTATCAGAGCTTTTTGCCTCTAACACCCACATCTTCTGTGTTACATGAAAATAAGCAACTCCTTTGGCTTTATTTTAAGATATCTATTTTATGAGTGCACTCCTTTCATGCAGAGGAGGAGTGATTGTAGCCTACTTGAAAGGGACTGGGAGTGAAGCAAGCACACAGTGGGATGAAGTCAATATGAATTATATTTAATGTGTTTAGAACACACGCTGTTTTATACCAGTAAAGCTTTGGCTTATTTTTTTAAAATCAATGTATTTTTGTGTTATTAGTTTTCAAACAGTTTGCATACTGCTGGGGACACAAATCTACCACGTAGGTAAGATTAAAAAAAGGTATCTAGTCTCTCCCTTAGCAACTAAAAGGAATGAATCAAAGAGAGGTCCCTCACGCCGCTGATGATAAGGACTAGCCTGAAGGAAACAATTTGTTTGATAGAGACTACAGCATCATCGATATAAACCCACGACAGACCACCTTTGCCACAGACTGAAAGCAAAACAGGTAGAAGCGTTCAATTCTGTTGTTGAGCTGAGACCATACACAAAGGATTTAGCCACTGGGAAGTGTGCAAGAGGAGATGATGGTTAGCAGTACAGGCCATTTACCTGGAAGTGAAGAACAGCAATTCCTGTTCTAAGGGTTATCCTATAAAAAAATTTAGATGAAAACACTGGGTAATTTGTGAATGACCGAGCTTCCTTTTTGTGTGAGAAGCAAGAAATGAAAAAAAAAACCAAAAAACAACCCCCAGCTATGGCTACATAGCTACACAAACAAGCTTTTTGGAGAGTAAGTCTGTGAGAAAAGCTAAAGATCTGAACAGACTAGATGGGAGAGGAGAGTAAGCGAGAGCAAGAGACAGAAAGTAGGACCCGGGAAAGGCAGCTGCTACTGGAAACCAGTGAGGCGTAAGTGCCTTTGGGCCAGATGAAGTGATAAACCACAGATATGGAAAGAGTTACAGAAAATATACTGCTTGGTCAGAAGAATGCCAAGCACTGATGTATTAGAACTGTTACAATCACATCTAGGAAGAATTTGTCTTCAGAGAAGGGTATAAAATAGTACTCAGGAATTAAGCATTGACAAAGTAGGAAGAAAAATACGGAAACTCACCTATTTTTTTTTTTCCATTTTGTAGAGCATAGCTCCTCAGATACCTTTGCAGAGTTATCGTCACAATTTTACAGAACGGCTCAAGAAAAAGAAAAGAAACTGTCAATAGCTAGGATGATCCTAAATAAAGGATGCAAGTTACACTGACACGGAAATATTTAACAGTTTACTCCATTCAAATCCCAGTCCCCTATGCTATCACTGTTTCTTCTTTGGCTTAAGAGGATTGCCACCTACTGAGTTACCCTCACCTTTATATGTTATTAGGAAAGAGATTACCATTACCTTTAAATAATGAGAATTTTGATAACAGGTTTTACTTTTTCTTACTTATACATAGAGACACAAAAAGGTGTCTAAATTTGTAAGGATTAGAGTGCTGAACATAATTCTTTTATGCTGCAGAAGTTGTTTTGGTATTAAACTGGAAATTCTTGCTAGTAACAGGTTCAAAACTTTAAGGTTCCTCGGCTGTGATGAGGGCATGTTAGATATTGGCACAGAGAGCAGATTAATAATCTTATATCTGAAATAATCTGGATAGCCAAAATCTCACCAGTTATGCTGAAAAAATTCAGGTAGCACAGACAGCATGAAAACCAGAGTGTTCTACCTTAGCTAGCCCTTTCCTCTGTGCCTCTGAGGCAATAAAAACAACCAGAAAACAAGCCCAGAGAATGCTGTCTGCGATAAACTGCTGTTACTCAACAGCACTCACAGAACAGTGTTTATAGCCACTTGAGATATTTCATCTCTCATTTTGAATTAGAACAAAATAGATGAGTCAGATCTGAAACATAGCTAAGAAATCAATGATGACTGCTTTTATTCATCCTAAAATATGGCACCGACTGAGGTAAGGCAACTGCCGTGTAGCCAGTTAGTACTTACAGCTTTCACTAGAACAATATACTTTTAATTACTCTGTACATTCCGCAGTACTGTGATAGTTTCGCCACAGATTTTATCAAGAAATGGTCCTCAGGTCTAAACGGAATTTCTGATCAGCTTCTAAGAGGGAGGTTATCATAGTACTACACACACACATTGTCCCAGCCCTAAAAGAGACAATATGAGTAAGTACCTGCACTCGTCCTCTGATTACCAGAGTTTTCCTGCAGTTCTACTCCACAAAGTTAGCTGGCATTGTCGATTAGCTGCTTTCAGTTTTAAGTGCTTTGAAGATGTGATCTTATCTGGAACTTTTCATAGAGACTGATTATTGTTTCTCAAGGAGTGTTAGCAAAACACACAATAGATTCATAGATCTGCATTAATCCATAATCTAAAAACATGTTTCCATATATACTAACTAAAAAAGTATTCAAAATATATTTACACAACATTATTAGAGTTCAAGATAAACTATACTGCATAGAAAGTGCAGCCTCTGAAATAACAAAATACAGTAAAAGGCTTCCTCCTCCCCCCCTCACCCCCGCCCTAAGACGTCCTTTCTTAAGTTTTTATATTCAGGCAGAAGTAACAGTGGACTGAAATGCAGCTGAATACAAATTAAACATTACAGATTATTTTCCCTTAAATTCTGCACCCAAAGAATGCCATCTAGTGACCACCTACTGAACACAAGAATTGGTATCAATAATGCATCTCACTTCAACTGTCAAGATAACATATTACACACTAATTATGAAGTACATGTTCATTTTGTTACTCTCTTCTTTTTGCGTGCATGGATGAGAAAATCAGTAAGTTCTTAACCACGGTATTTTTTTTCAAGGACATCTGACATCCCTCAGAAAATTTGTCACTTCCTCTGTGCTCCAACTACTCCATCCAGAAGGTGGCTTCTGTCTCACAGAACATTTTTAGGATAATTGTATCTGTATGTGTCTACAAACAGCTGAACACTGAGGCATTTTCTCTCGCTACCCAGCTTGTCTTTTTTTCCTTAAGAAGAAATACTGAGACAAATTCCACATCAGTTAAAAAAAAAATACAGCACTATCTAAGCTACTTTGTGTTGTGACAGTATCTCTTACACAGCACTTGTTTTTATTAAAGACCAATGATATGACGTCTTGCCTGCACTGAAACTTTCAACACAATTCAACACAAACCGTATTTTGCAGAAGTCCTAAAGGCAAGATTTGCAACAAGCCCTCACACCATGTAATCAATATTACAAAATGTTTCGCTCTCCCAAAACAAGCCTTAGTCTCACAGACCAAGCTGAAAGAAACATATTAGCATCCCAGCCACTTACTGTCTGATAAGGGCATATGTTGTGACATGTTACTGAAGACTGTAATATTTCAGCTGTTTGACACTTCCCTTGCTAATCTTTACTTCCCTCCTTTAGAAGACTCCAAGTATGGCCTGCTGCGTGGCTAATGCTCAGAATAATATCACAAAGTGTAATATACAAAATTATGCAGCATGCTGATAAATAGAAAAACTAGTTCAGAAAACCAGAAAGCTTCATCTAAATAATATTAGTAGCTGTTTCGTATTTAAAAAAACATTCCTATTTTTTCCCACTGTTTTTCTACTGATATTGGATAACAGATTTGGCTTTTGATTAACAGCCTTATTCTTACAATACTCTTTTTCAGATTAATTTTTCCTTTACTTGGGAAAAAGTAATCTTTGGATGGCAGGCCACATGAGCAGAGATGAGCAACTGCTGCCATTACCTTCAGGAGCACTGAGCATACAGGCTGGGCTAGAATGATGATGCTAATCACAAACCCTGTAATCCATAAATGTAGAAGCAAGTCATATTCAGTTGATCACAGGAAAACCTAACCTCATTCGGGATGTCTCATTAGAAAACTTGAGGAAGGTCATGTTCTATGTATAGTTTCATAGCAAAGACAAACTCTTTAAAAGCCCTCACACTCGTGATGAAATTGCCTATCAGGAAACGTAAGAAAAGACTTTTGCATAGTATCTGGAAAACAGCAAGCTATGCCAACTGATAATAAATAATTACCATTAAAAGCTCTGCATTAAAGTTAGAGAAATCTACCAGAACATGTACAGACAAAACTACAATACCAGATTGATTTAAGGAATAGTGTTGTTACCATCTTTTTTCATTACCAGGTAATGGATTAAGATAAACCCCTCACACAAAATACGACTGTCTACACAGGGATTTACCTGCCTCCGCACAGACACATTACAAACCACCAGGAAAAAAAAGGTACCAAACACTTCCACATTCGTTCATTTTGCTAATATCTCTCCATTCATAGAAATTCACAATACTGTGGTTTTACTGTTTTGTAAGCTAATCAATAGAGCAAACCAAACACAAACAACAGCTGCAGTACTCTCTGGATAACAGTTGTAAGGGTTGATAAGAGAGGTCTCAGAGGAAGAAGCACCTCCTTGTGCTGACCTTTTTGGAATACGGCAGCACAGCAGCAACCTTACCCAAAGCCCAAAGGGAACTGAAAGAATGGGTACAGAAGAGCTGTACACACTCAGCATTCAGAAGATAAACTGGAGAATGAAATTCAAGCTTGATTGTATCTTTTTAAAATTCTGCTACTGTAGGTAAGAATAACTGATTTTCTGTAAGGAAAAGATGCAATCAGCAAGTTAAGAATGCAGGAAGGCTTTTGAATATTGATATTCCAGATAAAGATACCAGAACAGTAACATTTATTAAGAAATAAGTCCCTAAACAGATGCTTGAGCCTGTAGTATACTAATGAAGTTAGCTGATCTGTGTAATAAAAGATTTGAACTTCAAGAAGCCTTGACTTATCAAATGTATATAATAACAATTCAAAATATGGTCTTGTGTCTGAGATGTTGAAAAACCCATGAAGGAGGTACATTAATGAGCACTAGGTCATATTTTATGCATGTTTGTAGGATGGTCTGTAGTTTATTTTTTTCTTTTTGTACCCTAGAACAGCTCACCAAGAAAATTAGGGGGAAAGCCTCCAAAAATTTCTCCACATCCAGTCTTGATTAATAACCAGGAAGAGAAAAATCAATACAAATCAGTAGTGCATTCATATGCACATAAAAGTATGTTTGACCATGTAAGCAAAATGAGTACTGCAAAGTCACCAGTAAAACCTGCCTTAGGTCATTATAAACCAGTGGGTAAAATAGATATAGCATGTACAGGTTCCATAGGAGGGGAAATCACAATGTTATATTGTGCAGGTTTTAGAAAAAAAATATTTAAAATGTATCTTTGTAAGATAAAGCTTTTCTTTAAAAAAAAAAAGACTTTAGCAACAGTATACTTTTAAAATTAAAGCTTTAAAAATATCTTTTATTAGCAATGATATAATTTTTCAGTAATATTTCAAGCAAAATGCTGTTTAGCTCTGGAAAATATGGTTCCTAGGAAATCATTTTCTCTTACTTTTATGAATAGCATTAATATTAATCCATAACTATGCATACATGTTTGTGAAAACACTAAAGCTACTCTTTCATGTTTCGGGGGGTGGCGTGAACTGCGTTTCTAATTTTCATGCTCCTTTAAGTGACATATTTACAACCTTTACATTAAAGCTTGACTATATGAGACTACTTGGGCAAAATCAATTTAATCTAAAGGCATACAGTTAGAACAGATTAAAACAATTTTAAATCAGAATGACAGGGATTTATGGCAATTTAAATTCACACCCGCAGTTCAGACTACTTTTCATGATGCCTTTTTGCGACTCAAATACTCTTTGTTATCCTAGTCTGTGCCTCCCAAGATGAGCTCCAGTCTGGGTAGATGATGAGGCTGCTATCACACGCTGTGGATGTGGACATGCCAAACTGCAAATTAAATAATATTCAGACAATAACCATTTCAAGCTTATTTATTTTCATCAAAAATAGCTGTTTAACAGGGTATTGCGGTTAGTATGTTTTCTCTGTGCTTTGAAATGGTAGCTGAAAGTCAAATCATAAACCTGCCACTTAGTGACAGGTTGTACCATCTAGGGCCTGCACCATAAAAGGTTTTCCAGGCTTAATCTGAAAGTTCTGGTTTAAAAGACAAAACAACCACTGTCCTCCAAAATGTTTCCCAGAATGAGATTCCAGCCATCAGAAACGAATGGTATTTTAAGCCTACCCATTTCAGTATCCAAGTAATCTGTTTGAACTATCTGAATCACGAGGATTAAGAGACAATCCTTGTCAGGGGTGAATCTTATTAGGAAGTCCAGATCCTCTTTCCTGTGTATGAGACTACCTGTGATACTGCTAGCAACTATTTTTGTTCTATTCTACCACTAGCCAAAGAATGGATGGCAGCAGCCTACTGCACATAGAAGTCTGAGGCACTAACTTATCAGCGAGTTTTAAATCGGAGTTCGAATAGTCTGCCTGTGTAAAGGGAAAGACAATTCACTGAATTAACTCCAAGCAAAGAGTGGTAGCACAGAAAAGGTGAAAAAAAAATTAATCTGTATGCAGCTTTCCATAAAAATTACTTATTGGCACAGTTGCTGTGACTGTATGAAAAACACAGTTTGCCGAGCTGGTGGTTAATTCTGCACCACTTTTAATAAATCTTGTGCATTGTGGAAGGCTGGAGCAAAGGTGTGAACCTCAGGGCAGTACCCCAGAACTGTGTAACGCATCAGGAAAGACTCCAACTGCTCTACCAGAAATCAGCCTTTTGCATGGGGCTCCCCCGTTCCCCTTGTAAATTTTTACCTCGAATACACAGAACTGACTGGAATTTCAGTGAATGCAGGTTTCCTCCGTTGTCTGCTCCAAAGCCAGCTGACAGTGGCACAGAAAGGAGGAGACCTGGACTCAGAGCCACTGGCAGGAGAGGAGAGTATTCAGCCCAGCTTAGCCTACAAAGGTATTAGTCCCAGCCATTTGCTGCATGCACTGGACAATAACGGCGTGGATTCAATCATAATGCAGATTGACCTGACCACTGAATCAGGAAAACGCCTTCCAGAGAGATACTTCCAGAGCAAAAACTCAGTATTTCCTCACATGCTGTTTTCAAACTAGGACAGTGCCATCACAAGATGGCAACCTGTTCTCAATGGTGTTTATGTTGGCTTGAGGAACATCGATCAGGACTGTCACTCCGTAGTCACGTTACCTCATCATTCACATCAGCTTACAGCATGCACACCCTCAAGCTGACCTCACTTGCTTCTTTCTGTGTTTTATAATTTAATTACTTCTTTAAAATATTCTGCTTCCTCATTTGGTTCAGGAGAATATTCTGCATTTGTTCATCCACATTCCTGCTTCAGTAGATCACTCTACAGTTGTTCTCTTTGGATGCAGCACTTTGGACACAGCATTTGGCCTGCTGATAAACACCCTTCTCCCAGAATGAACCACAAAGCGCCGGGTCACCACAAGTGCCAGGGACTGGAGTCCCTTCACCTTACCTCGTCCAAGCTCCGCTCATGCTTTTAGCTCCTTACAAACAGTCTCAGCTGCTGCCAAAACCAGGAAGAGGGCACATTTCTTCCCTTACTTCCCCGCTGCCTCCCCATGTCATCTTTGAAAGCTGCTTTTCTTTCAGATATGGGTTTTGGAGAGGTGCCTCACCGCCACTCGAGGCCCATGACCACCAACGCCTCACATGTCCCACCTGCGCCACCACGAATGCCTCACACGTCCCACCTGCACCTCACAAATCCCGCCTGCGCCGCCACCACCGCCTCACTCGTCCCACCCACAGCACCACCACCACCACCTCACACATCCCGCCCGCACCTGCACCAACGCCTCACACATCCCGCCACCAACACCTCACATGTCCCACCTGTGCCGCCACAAGCGCCTCACACATCCCGCCTGCACCATCTCACACATCCCACCACCAACACCCCACAAGTCCCACCTGCGCCACCACCAATGCCTCACACGTCCCACCCACACCACCACCAATGCCTCACACCTCCTGTTCATGGCACCACCGCCTCACACATCCCGCCCGCACCTGCACCAACACCTCACGTCCTGTCCATGCTGCCACCAACGCCTCATATGTCCTACCTGCACCTATGCCTCACAATTCCCGCCACCTGCACCTCAGACCTCCCGTCCGCGCTGCCACCAACGCCTCACACCTCCAGCCCGTGCCACCGCTCCGGCTGACCAGTTGCACTGCCGTTGCGCCCATCGCCCTCACTCCCCTCCTCCCAGGGCAGCAGCAATCCTCAGCCCACACTTTTCTCCAGCCATTTTCACACAGCCGTTTCTGCAGACACCCTGCCTGGGAAGAGGGAGGCCGGAGGAGCAGCCTGGGAGGCCGACATGCCAGCCTCCTCCCCCACGCGCCTTCCCCTGCTGCCCAGGATGCCATCGGCACAGGCTCTCGCGCCATGCCAAGGTATCTGTCAACCCTTGTATCACCCTTCAGCTTTCCAGTTCATTTATCAAGTACTAGAGTCCGCTCCAAAATGTGAAAGTACGGTAGGATGCTTCCCCAGGAAAAACACGTGTGCTTTTTCATGCTGGTATAAGCTCTAGGTAGACTAACACTGAAAGAAGCATAAAGGCCTGCAATCTCAAGCATGCTTTGAACTTTTTTTCCCTTTTGAAACACCAGGTTTGAGCCCAAACAGATCATCATTTAAAAAAAAAATAAAAATCCACACATCACCCATTCCGGAGATGTGACTGTTTCCTAGATAAAATATAAGTAAGAAGTGGCAGTAGATGAAGAGAAACGATACACTTTTCCACATTCAGCTTCTGCGTGCTCACAAAGCTGCAACCAAACAACTAGAAAAGCCAGAACACATCACTTTTTAAAATAAAAAGGGTACCACGAATCAAAGAGTAAAAACATAAGGAAATATGTCTACACGTACCTTTAAAATTACACAGTATTTTTAAGATACCTACCGGACGCTTTTTCAAGCTTGTCTCTCAGAAATAACAACTTGAAATGTGTCCATGCTTACAGTTGTACTCAGACACACTGGGAAAATCCCCAAAGTATTTGTGCTTAATGACACCCTAACTTGTACTTCAATATTGTTTTCGCATAGCAGAACCTAAGCAATTTGATACTGTTTTCAAAGGAAAATTCTTTTGATTCTAAGTGGACCTGATGATGGCTTTTACACCCTGCCTTATCTGTCATTCTGATCAATCTAGAAGAAGGATAATCAAGTATTTACTGATTCTTTACTTTTAAAAGACTCCATAATAAATCAGACCGAAGCAGCAGGAAGATTCTCACACCGCAGTCAATGGTTAATAAGTTACTTTTTAAATTTTTTAAGATTATTTTTAGTAAGTCTATTAATTTTCAAGCAATACCCCAAAAGTAGCTACATAGATGTCATAAAACAGATATGGCAGCCATAAACCTGCGTACCGTTACGATTTAAGAATGTAGCTATGCAAGATTTCAAAACTATTGCCAATTTCCATTTCCCAACCAACTGGGACCAGAAATGAAACTAACTTCATACTGCAAAACAGCAGTTTATGATAAGCTAGAAATATGCATAAGACATACCTACACTAGGTCTCCATTTTACAGAAAACAGTCACGTTCAGTGTGGTTTAAAAATATCCCGTGTACGATAGATTTCTTACCTAATTGATCAAAACAGCTTTGCATGAACTTTTAAGAATATTTGGCTGGTTGGTGCTTTAAAGCCCATTAACTTAAACACTTCCCATTAACTTTCAGATGTGACGTATAAGTTGCAACATCCTACAAAGTAACTTCAGGACTTCAAGAAATTCTAAAGACTTACTTTTGAAGAATAATATTTATAATACACTTCAATCTTCCAACTCTATCTACATGGTGAAATCTCACTGAATCTCAAAATCCAGCAACTATGGGGTAGCTTGTATAAATGACTATAGTTCACCTTTAGATTTAAGTATTATATATTTTCAGAACTGAACATCAAAACATCAAAAGTAATACTTAAAAACATCTTGTCAGAGGTGAATCTTCTAATTAAATAATCAGTATTACCTGCACATATTAGATAGCTAATAAGATATATGCTAATCAACTCAACTGCTGTTTAATGAGGAAAAGAAATTCAGCAACATTAGATCACTCTCTTCCCATACAAACAGAAGCACGACAAAGCACAAACTTGGTTCCAAGATTTCTTACACTTTAGATGCATTGGTCATTGTTTTCGGAACAATTTACACAGAGTTTTGCACACAGCCTAAAAAAAACCTATATACATCTATTTCATGGGTTAGTGCCACTACTAAACGTACGGTGAAATACACACACAAAACAGAAGGGAAGCTGGAGGCAGTGGTGCACCGAAATACATGGAACTGACAGCACTTGCAACTATGGCAGCTGTTTCGCTTCCCAGGTGTATGTTTTTCCCTACTTACCAGTCTTACAAACACTTCCCACCCCAAGCTACTAAAAGTCATTAAGCGCTTGTGTCAAGGTCTGGGAACTGTGTCTACATGTACTACCAAGCATCTCTGCTTTTTAACAGTATTGCAATATGTTTTGGGGGAGTGGGGACCTGAGGACATCCATTCCTAAGAATAGTATCTTCCGTACTGTAGCACAGAAGGCATCCTCAGGAGATGAGGTAGGATGCGGAGAGAAAATGAGCACTAGGCTGCTCTGCACGAATAGCATTTTCCCACGCTGTGAGACCACCTCACAGGCATAAATTAGAAAAGACAAAAACTGGGGATTACCTACTTTTAATTGCAGAGCAAGAACGCATTCGGCAGGAGGGTTGGACTAGATGACCCACAGAGGTCCCTTCCAACCCCTACTATTCTGTGATTCTGTGATTCTGACAATCATTTCCACCTTCCTGGTTTTCTATGGACCCTAACATTGTCTCCATTAAACAAGACATTCACAAGAAAATAAAAATTTTTCTCTTCCACTTGTCCGTCTGCTGCCATGAAAACAGGTAATACCTCATCGTGCCAGCAGCATACACCCTGAAAACTGCATTCAATTATGATGAAAGGATTAAAACCAAATGAGTAAGAATAACCGAAAGATCTCAAATGTCCATTCAAAAACAAACTACACCCTTAAAACTTCTTTTCTAAAAATGAAGCAAGAATGAGAGGAAAACAAACAGCAGTTTACCTGATTTACCTTTTTTCCTGACAAATTAGCAGTTAGGAATTTCAATTTCCTTCAATTGCCTTGCAGTGCACCCTCCAAATACAGCATGCCCTGCCAAAACACCTCCCAGTAACTTAGAACTGGGTACTAGTACATTTCTAGAAGATACTTCACTTTATTGTCTTATTTGAGTAAGCAAATAAAAAAAAAAGAAAAAAACCCAGAAAGAATATGTGACTTTGTGTCCTCTTACCGACCATAATGATGTCTGGATGTTTGGTAACTAATTTAAAATGGGTGAATCAAGCTCAGGTGTGTCGTGGCAAAGGCTAAGTGCCACACCTGAGCTAGTTAAGAGGATGGGAGCAAAGAAGGGGTCTCAGTCCTCAGCTGTTTTCCCAAGAAAAGAGAAAGGTTCGGGAGAAGATGCTGAAGAAAGCTGAGCTGTGTGGTGGTAGCAGGAACAGAGGGAAGAAGGCCCAGAACTACCCCAGAACTACAGAAGCCTTGATCACTAAAAAAAAAAAATTAATCTTTACTTCACAGCCCTATACTGTTGAACAGAAATGTCTGAAGATACAGAGTTTTAAGCGTTTCAAATCAGACTATAAATTGTGATGTTATCACCAAAGAACTACAGCAAGACTGCAAGTCCCTTTTCCAGCCAGAGGAGCTCCTTATCTGGAGACTCACTGTTTCACTTTTTAGCCAGATTTTCCTTCTTTCTGTGAGCATTATTTTATCAGCAGCAAACAGCCTACAACTAGGACTGTAACAGTACTTACAGTAAGCAGAAAAATTCGAAGGATTACATTTCTATTCCAATTTTGCACCGTAACTCTCCTCTGATTTTATCTAAGCTTTTCTTCCTGCAGCACTAATCAGTGCCCTTATCTACAATTTGCCCTTCTGTTTTCTGGGGCAAGCACTTAGTAAAAATCACTGTTCTTTCTATTACATTTTAAACATCCCCCGATTCTTAAAAACAAATAAGTCCTGGCATTGCTTTTTCTCATAGTCTTTTGTTCACTGTAGCCTGTCCTTGGATGATAAAATCTCAGCAAGACAGATTTGTGATTTTTGTGAAAGTGCCTTGGACTATTTCTGTGTGTATATATACACATACACATTTCCTCTCAAGCAGTGCCTACCAAGGCCTCAAAGTCTTCAAAGTCTTATGTGAGACCAAACCAAAGCATAGGTTTTATCCCAGAAAATGAAAGGAGAAGTATAATCTAGATGGATTTACAGTCAGGAATACAATTGTTTCATTTCCTTTTTAAGTGTTGACTAACAGATGCTAATTTAACATTAAAAAAATAGTTTTCTATCTTATCTGAGAGACAAAACATTTAAAATGGAAATTGTAGGTGCAATTCAAATAGATTTTTTCTTTTTTTTTTCTTTAGAAATCTTTTATCAGGGAGTTTAATTCTGATGGCTAACAAATAACTTCATGAAGACTCCCATTCTTCCTCCTGCTTCCCCATTTCCATTTGCTAAGTTTGAATAGCAAAGGATTGGCTTGCTTCCCTAACTTTATGGGGTGAGTTAAACGTTTGAAGCACACACAGACATACTGAAAATGTAGAAAGGTATCTGAAGGTGACAAGCTCAGGTGGAAATATTAATACCATAGACATTTATACAGTCAGGTAATATCAGTCTTTCCCCACTGCAGCTTCGCTGTCTATGTTCAAGCAGGTAAACTGCACTCCTGCTACAAAAGCGTCATGGTAAGGGTTAATTGTTTTTAAGTGCCTTATAATTGCCACCAGCTCATTACTGGGAAGCAGAGGGTGCCTGCTGGCTCCTGCTCGTGGATAATTGCTGTGTTGTCAGACAGCTGACTCAGGCTGGAGTTCTATGCAGTATCAACTGATGGGACTCCTGTCCTTTCCATTGATCATTGATCATTTTTCCAAGTGTGTCTGCTTACAGCACAGCCTTAAAAACTAACAAATAACTTTTTTTTTTTTAATGTTTTTGCCTTTCATTCCAAAATGCCGCCACACAAAGCTTTGTGCCAGTACAACTGTGGAGCAGAGTAGAAAAAGAACTGTGACTGACAAAGAAAATTCTGTTGCACAAAATTTGCACAAAAAAGGCTGTGATTATGCAGACAACATTGTACAAGACAGAGATGCTACTAGAAAACTTATTAGTTCACTTAGCAACCGATAAAGTCACAAATCTCTGTCTCTTACGTAGCAACGTAAAAGCACCTGTAAGCATGTTTGCACCAAGTTTAACTTAATTCAGAACTTCACAGAAACACTGGGTTATTCTTGGTCTTAGATACTTTCCAACTGACAACTTCCAAAGTGCAGATGTGCTAAAAGCCCGAAACCCCTCCCCTTTCCTTTCCCTCCTGCAGACATACTTTGGCAAAGACAGACTCATCGCACGGATCATTTTTCCCTTCCATCATCAAGATTTTTTCAAGTCCTGTCTGTTATCAATGTTGCTGGTATCTGGCTGGATTGGTTTTGCCAACCCATTTTTGTTTTGACCACGCATAGCTTTCACAGCAGGTACGAACATTTCCAGCACATAGTGAAACACCAATACTCTCAATCGCTCATTATGATGTGGTTGCAGAGACTTCTACCCCTGTTACCTAACTTCAGTTTGCCGTCTCCTGCCATGTATTATTGCACAAAAATGTGTCCAACCGAGTAGAAGCACTTTTCCTAACTCATATGATCTAACATTTTAACTATCCAGCCAAAAGGTAATGTTATAGCTTCTAGGGGTTTCTTGTTCACCTTTACTGCGCAAACTGTAATTTTCTAAATGTAAGGAATTCTTAGATAAATGAGACAAGGATACACTATATTTAATTTCCTTAAACTACTAGTATATTGTACAGGGCATTAAATATAATTCCTTTTATTATTTCCAGGAAAGCAGCCAAAACACGTAACTCTTTTAAGTGTCTCTCTGGATAACATTAAACTAGTGCTTGATACGTGTACAACATAAGTATGAAGTAAAGACTCTGTAGCTTCCTGTGATCTTCACATAATTATAGTTGCACTTTTGGCTACAAAAAAAGTCCCAAAACAATACCCTGAATTCCTTTTTGCCCGTAAGTCATCCACAAAATTATCTTGACTTTTGCAGCCAATTTTTATATTTGTGACTTGTAGCCTGAATTGAAGGTTAAGAAAGTCACTGGGCATCTTTCACTTCAGATCAGAAAGCAGAAGCAAATTTCCAAACTCGGTTCCAAATACAAATAAGCTTTTATAAATAACATAGCCAAGCTCCATTACCATTTAAAATTCAAAACATTTTGTGAGTTTAGAATTAGAAACATTTACGCAGGTTTTTCTGTTTTACCTGAAGACAAATAACCTCTTCCTGACTTGAAAAAAAAGACTATCGATATTGATGTGACGTTATTCCACTTAGCTAAACAAACCCACTCCGGGATATTGATAGTCTGAGTAAGTACAGCCCTGGCACAGTGAGCTTCAAAGCCTGACACTGGAGGAATAACTTTTAAAACCGCTGCCACAGAAAATCAACTGCAATGATGCTGACCAGTCCCTTCTGACTCTGCCCTGCAGGCACAGAATGGAGAGTGGCAGATATTGGAGAGCAAGACAGCTGGAGACAGAAAGCCACAGAAATCGGGGG
>Ga0065711_1035843_pt1 | contig 21763 bp, 18 predicted proteins | sample Hoacrofraction12_FD_59098 | JGI IMG/M metagenome (GOLD analysis project Ga0065711, IMG submission 59098) | Hoatzin crop microbial communities from Cojedes, Venezuela - Epithelial fraction 12 v2 (version 2) | ecosystem: Host-associated > Birds > Digestive system > Esophagus > Crop | place... | reverse complement strand
CGCCCGGCCCGGAGCGCGGAGCCTGGCGGCGGCGGTGACGGCGGCGGCCGCGTCGCTCCTCGGCAGCAGCCATGAAGTCGCTGTGCCTCGTCACCGTGGGGGTGCTGGCCATGACGCTGCTCATCGCCAGCATCTCCTTGCTGGTAGCACACGTCTTCCAGACAGTGGTGGACCTGCAGGTGAAACAGGTGAGAGCACGGCCCGATTCCCGCCCCAGCCCCTCCTGACCGGGTTATTCCCTCTCAAAATAACCCTGGGAGGGGGCTGGAGGGTGGCGTTGTCTGGCTCTCTCCTTGCACCAGCTCTGCATGGATGAGGGCAGGAGCATCCCTGGGCGGCAAACCCCCCCTGCCCTGCACCACCCGGCTAGGCTAGGGCTCAGGATGGAGGCTGCACTGGGCCTGGGCTGGGTAAAAACTGAGTAAATACCGATAAAAATCAGTTCTCTTGAGGCAGCTTTACTGGCTGTGGGGCAGCAGCTGTGGTGAGGAGCCCTCTCCAGAGCAGCAGCACATGAGCTGAGTAGGGGACACCCAAAGCGCCCATCCTGTTTTGCCATCCCTGTCGTAGATTTCTTGCAGCTTTCATGCATGCATTAGCTTGTTCTGCTGCTCCATTTACTGCTGCCTCTGGAGCTGAAACATGTGGTAGTTTCACAGGATGGGTGATGACAGCGAGGCATTTCACCCTGTCGTTAAAGGCTGCTTGTAGCACGCTTTGGGGACACCCATCCTGACATTGTTACGAATGCAGGGCCCTTCACTGTTCGTGGTCTGCCTCAGCTTTTGTTCCTCTCTCATACTGGCTCTTTGCATTTGCCCATTGGTCCAGTGAGAAGGGTCAGCTGTGTCAGTAACTCCCTTACAATACCTGTGAAGCATGTAAATGAACAATTATTTATCTACCTAGTCTGAGTAATATCATCCTCTCTGTTATTCTGACAGAGAAGCCAAGAGTGCTAACAAATGAAGGGATTTGACCAGTGCTGTTGTCTAACTAGGGACCAAAGTCTGCTGTTCCCCCATGGTGTCCTAACCAATGTACTTGTTCTTTTCTTTGGGATATTGACAGAGAGCATTTCCTAACATAGAAGCTGTATTGTCTTAACTTAAATCAGTTTGGTTTAGTGAATGCACTTTTAGATTGGCAGTCAGCTTAAAGCAAGTCATGGCACTTTGGAGTGTGCCTGTAAAGCTCAGGGGATAGCCAAAAAAAAAGGCTACCATAGGGTAAGCTGTCATGCAGCCTGCCAGTGTGTCAGCTGCTCTTCAGGAACTGCTCGTACAGCTGCTCCTGCAGTGTTTGCTCTCAGGCATGTGCCTCTGCTGTGCTGGAGTGTAGCATGGGTAATGGTTTATCCTGAAGTCATTTGATTGTCAGCCCATACCTTTTCTAGGCAGTCTGAAAGCCCAGTGTGAAGTGATCTGAGTGTTAATGTGTGCAAAGCTGTATGCAAACCAAACCAAATTAGTACAGCTTTGCACAGGCATGTGCAGTTCCATCTCCCAGGTCTTAGGTCTCTTTGGAACGGAGCGTGTCATCCTCGGCATTGCAGCAGAAGTTCTAGTTTCAAGTCTATTTCATGCTCTTATCAAAAGAGCAGTGGGATAAAAAAAATGGTTTGGCGGGAGAGCGTAGGACTGTCAGGAATTAGGCGTGATCCTCCTTATACGTATTATCTCTTAGCTACATGCTCCTTACCCTTAATGGTTGCTTATGTAAGAGTAAGTTGGTATTCGCTCAGCAAGGCTTTCAGTAATGCAGGATAAAGTTTCCAGAGCTCAGTCTTTTTCTGCTTACCGCTCTTCAGCTTGTGCTAGCATACATCTGGATTGCACAGAATCAAGCGTCCTGCTCCCTGTGCTAGCCGCTCACTCCCTCCCGGCCTTCTCCAGGAGCCACATGCACAAACTGCAGAAGTACAGCTTTCAGCCCCAAAGCAGTGTGCTCCCAATCACTCTGCTGATTCGGCTGCTTTCCACATGTGCTTTATCCCACATGAGCTTTTTTTCATATGTGTGTAGTTTAGAAGGTTGCTGTCTCTTGTGTAATCATGTATGCAGCTTAGAAAATCTTGTGCAAATAGACAAATCTCAATTTGCCTTTGAAATGTGGCAAGACTTGAGCTTTTCCAGCTCTCTGCAGTCCAGGGCATTGGACGTGAAATGTTATCTCTGCACTCTGGCCCTTCTTGGCCTCCTCAACCTCTCTGTCATTGGAGGAATTGCAGAAGGGGCAGGATGGGTAGTTCGTGTTCCTTTGAGGGCTTTCCAGCAGTCCTGAAGCAGAGCTGACTTGCAGTGAAAAGCTGTCTTTGCAGTCTCAACTACAGCTGAAATGGAAAACCGCATTTGGGAGCAGCTGAAGCACCTGTGTGTCCAAACCCAGGACCACTGAGGATGGGTCGGCTTTCCGTAGGGGGTTTGTGTGCTGCATCCTTTCAAGCCAAAGGCAGGGTTCTTGGACACAGAGGGTGGTGGTGGGAAGAGTGGGGAATCCAGCCTGGCATCAGACTTCACATCCCCTTGAAAATCAGCAGGCAGATGTGTAGTGATGACAGTGGGAGTACCTTTCCTGGAAGGCATTCAAATCTTGTCAACTTAGTCTCTGTCTTATTTGCCAGTCTTGTTGGCTTTTTGTGAATTAAAAGTGCCATGCCAGATCAGATGTCGAACTTGTCCAGTATCTGTTTGTTGTCAGGGGCTTAGCACCTGAAACTCCATCAAACAGGGGCAAAAAGCCCTGTAATGAACAAGAAAAAATTAGCTGTCCACAGGAGAACGACCTTCCTAGCTGCTAGCAGTGGTTGCCTTATGCTGTATGTTGGTTACATCATTATATATTTTATTGCCATAAGCATGCAGTTTATGAATATAGCAACTTTTGATCTATGCACCTAATTCCAAACTTGGAGAATCAGTCCTTTACCTCAAGTGTTTTCCTTACACCCCATACCTTACGTGGATAATTTTAGAAAATGGTTAGTCTTCTAACCCCTTGAAATTTCACTGGATGTTTGTTGCCAGCCATCATGAGAGCTGGATTGTCTGAAGTTGTCAGGACCCTAAAGGACAAGGAAAATATTTTGTCCCTTTATTTAGTTTTTATTTTGATCTTTTGTTGTTGTTGATGTTTGATGTGAAATACTAGAGCTCTCAGCACAGTTTAGTATGGAGGCTTAGTTGAAGGATCAGTCAAGGTGCTCCTTTTGAGCAGACCATTCCCAAGGTGCAGGTCAGAGAAGTCTGCTCATGTTGGTCTGAAAGATTGCCCTATCACTTATCTTAAAAGTTGCAATTAAATTCTGTCTTAGATGAACACATAAAACTATGTCTTGGTATTAGAACATTTTGAGTTCTGGGGGGGGGAAAAAAAAGAACTTTAATTTGCTGTGTATGTTCCAAAAGTGTTTGGTACCATTTCCCACTATCACTGCCAGTAACAGTTACACTTAGGATGGAAATATGAAAATTTCACTTTTTATTTCCTTTGTGTGAAGCATGGTCAAGACAAGGAAACACCAAATAATGAACTGCAAATTCAGGACTGGCATAATAAAGTTAGTGGGAGGGGTGCTTTGGTACACTTGAAATGAGTGTGGACTCCACTTGGAAAGGAGAACCCCTGCTGTGCTTCGGAGTGAAGACAGGAGATCGTATTGTCCCCTGGTTTTAGGTTGTGGTATTGCAGCGGGAACACCCTTGCATCTCTCTCAGACAGGAGCTCTAAGTCTGAGGCCTCTCTAGGCTACTGCCTGCAGGACTAGCGTCTGCCTTGAGGTTGCTGAATACTTTGTGTCTCTTGTTCTTGCATATAAATGTATCGAGGAAAGGTCTGATTCTCTGGTCTTGCACAGTACAGCAGCAATAACTACAGTGGAGCTGCATCTTTCACGTATTTTACATTAAAGAGAAGTCCTGTTATCTAATATCTCACAGTCTGCCCAATCTAGTAGTGAACACAAGCTCTGATAAAGAAAGAAGCAATACCTGTCATGTAACATCAGATCCTACTCTGGTGTGAAGCAAAGTCATCAGAGCTAAACTTGAATGCCATCAGCTGAGGGGCGTGGACATGTGTTTTGCTCAAAAATATGTGCTCATATTTTTCTCTCAGGTCCAGGATGTGTAATATCATGTGATAGACCCAGATATCCCTGGTAACGTTTGGTGAAAAATGTAAGAAGAGAGCTTACCGTATTTTATTATTTGAGAGTTTCATGGGAGTTTGTCTGAATCCAGCTCAGAAGTTTGTGAATCTGGGTTTACAACTGGGGCTGTCACTGTACAGAGCTGTAAATAGACACGTGATGTCTGTGGGAGATCCAAATGTGTCCTGCAGATCCAGGAAAAAAATCGCCAGATGACTGTTTCACTACCCTTGCTCTGTAGCCCATCTCCCAGGGTATCATTTATGATTTCAAAATCGCAAGAGCCTGTATTTAAACCAACCTGCCAGAGAAAAGCACCTTCATTTCCTTCTTATTATTGCTTTTTGCATGTAATCTGGTGCGTGTGTGTATGTACAGAGAGCATGGTAGAAACCCATGTTACGTTCAGCAAAGCTACCTCAAGTTGGGGAGCTTCTTGTTTTCAGTCTAGCTCAGGAGAGGGGAGCAGGGTATGTGGCCTCCCTGCACATTGTACCTGTGGCCTCCCTGCACATTGTACCTGTGATCCCTCTGTCATAAAGGATAGACTGGAGCCTAAAACTGGAATGAACATGACCAGGGTGAATTTGGTTTTTTAAACATTGCACATTTAGACTGAGTAATAATCTCTCACTCTAGTTGCCTCACATGAGAGACATATGAGCAATAGATAGGTGCCCTGAATATGCATAGTAGTTGTTAGGGTAGAGTTCAGATTCCTAGGTATGGATGGTTAGAGTCAAGACAGGCAATAGTTACTCTGTTTTTCAGTGTCCAGCTTATACTCATTGTGTTTCATGCACGTGAGAGACATGAGCTTTATAAAACTTAGGAAGGGAGCAGACATCAGTATTTCACTACACCACCACCTCTGAAGTGATTGCCTTTGTAATGTGGTTATTTGCATGTGGAGAAAAGCTATGATGGTCATCTGTAGGTGTCTTAAATACATCGCTGTCTCGCCCCCAGCCCTTTACGGTGGCATCATGGAAATGGTATGCCTGATTTTGGGAGATTTTCTGTTCCTGATCCTAAAAATGAACTTCAGGAGGTCTCTGTCTGAATACAGGGATGAGCCTCCTTGGCATAGATCACAAGAAAACAGGGTCAAAAGTATTGGGCTGTGTAGAAAATGAGGGCATAGAATTACTCTCTTTCCTATAAATATCATACAGCATCTATCATTGACAGCTAATCTGTCTTTCTCTTGTTTCAGGGAACAGTGTTGAAAAATGGCACGGAAACCTTTGAAGCCTGGGAGGATCCTCCTCCACCAGTCTACATGCAGTTCTACTTTTTTAATGTGACAAATCCTTTAGAAGTGCTTCAGGGCGATACGCCTCTTGTAGAGGAAATAGGACCATACACCTACCGGTATGACCATTTCACTATTTTCTCATTTCATTGAACCTGTTGTGTGTGAGGAAGCCAAAAAGCGGGATCCAGAACGCTTGGGATCCCATTCTGGCAGAACACCTAGCTGTTAATGTGCAAGTAAAGGTTTATTCAGGGGAGCGTGACCATGCACCACCCAGACAGTACAACTAGACTGACACTTGGAGAACCTGCAGTCAGTTTCAGATTAAGCCAGTGACTTCTGTCAGATTTTTGGCAAGATTTTGCTTGTGTGCTGCTGTTGCTCAGCTGCTGAACATAGAGGAAGTTGTTTGCATCCTGGCCTACTGTATTACGAGAGAAAAAACACTGGTTGGATGATGTTTGAGAGTCTGGGAAGAGGAGTGTTGCATAAAAGAAAGATGTGTTCACTCAGAAGTTTGTGCCTAGCTGAAACTGCACAATTCATGTCAGTAAAAATGTGGCCAGAAAACCAGTGAGAGAGTGGTACTACAGGGATCTTCCTCAGCCAGCCCTCACTATGAAACCTACTTAGATTCACTACCATTTTTACAGACAGTCAGACTTGCTAAGGCCATGTACAGTGCTGGAGTTTACCCTGCCTCTTGAACTCTCCTTCTGCATGGTATGGCTACACACTGAACAGTCTGAGTCTGCTGCACATGGAGAGATTTTAAAGTCACCTTACAAATGAGTTTTCCTTTAAAGCTTCATTCTGCTCTGCTGCATACAGCAGTGTAAACCAGGACCAGTCCTATGGCAGGAAGCGGTACAGTCTTGGAAATCATGGAGGTATGAGAAGCATGGCAAAAAGGTTGATTTCTCATTGTCAGTCTCACTTCTGGTCACACACGCTCACTGAGACCGGGCACTGTGTCAGTGCCAGAAGGAGTTATCTTTACCTAAGCTGCAAAGTGATCAGAATCTGGCTGTTAGTATTTGAAAAAAATACTATGGAATAAAAGGGAGAGTCTTTGTGGTAGCCTTCGTCTCTGCATTATGTCTTGCCTTTCTGTTAATTTCCTCCCACACCTCGGCTTTCAAGTTCCCAAGCTTTTTTGCAGGTCTTTGTAGTATAATGCTGATAATTAGTCAGCACTGCATTCTCTCTGTTGGGAAGATAAATGGGGCCAGCTCTAGATTAATACAGCTACATCAGACCACATAGGCTCATACTCTGCTGCACCCTGATACTCAAATCCCCTTTGCTAGCTTCTTTTTTTTCCTTTCCTTAGCTCCAAGTGTCTCCTGAGTGTCTCACACAGCCCGGTTTCTGAAGCTGCACCTTATCCGTGAAGAATTCAGTGGGATGGACGGGGCTGGTGGTGTAGCTGGCTGGGTTGGCCTGTGCCCAAGGGGAGGCTCAGCCTGAGCTGCTGGTTTGTGGCTTGCTGGGAGAGCCTTCCCCTGAAACGCACGCCGCAGGCTGGCTCTGAATGGGTTGGGCGACGAAGGCTCTCCCCAAGTTGTTTATTGCAGTGCGAGGGAGGGAGGCTGCGCGTTCCAGCGCTGCGTGTTTCAGTTGCTTCTTGGCTTGTTTGGTTAGCCTGATTTTGACATGTCTGAACAAGACTTGATTGTGCTGTGCTCCTCTAATAGAAGAAAGAGGAAAGTTAGAAAGTGGAGTGCTCTTTTCCAGCAGATTCTTTAATCGTTGCCTGGCTGTCACTGCCGACTGTACCAGACCGTCAGCGGTGGGTGGGGGAAGAGAGGAGATGTGGGAGGAGAGGGAGAAGGGAGGGATGTTGCAGACATACTGCATGCTTGAGCCAGAGGATAAATACCAAGTTTGTCTCACAGGCCCTGTGTAGCAAAGCAGTAAAGACTCATTTGGGTTTAACATGTGGCAGAACACATAAAATGCCCTAACGTGAAGTGCATGGCTCAGTGTTTTTATAAAACAGGATACTGGGGAGAAAGGCTGGAAGTGAACTGGCCCAGACAGGCAGAGGAAAAAAATCTGAGTGACAGAGAGGAGGTGGGACTGCTAAATACAATCTCTTCCTACATATTCTTCCTGCAGTTCATACTTTTGACCAACATGCATTATAAACCCTATTAGTCCAGAGGTAGATTCTGTAACAAAAATGTAGTAGTGCTTGTGTTTTTAAATCTTGGAAGTTGAATTGACAGCATATAAAATAATTAATTATAAAGTGCAAGCTGCTTGTCTGCCCAAGCCTGCTGAGTCTCAAAGAACACTTGAATATTGTCTGGTCTTGCACACATTTACGGCTTTTTGTCTTTAACATCTGAGAACCTTCTACTACTATCCCTAATCAGGGAGTATTATTTTCCTCTCTGACCCTTTTAGAGTTGGAGCGGCTTCTCAGGTTAACTCTGGCCTATTTTAGGGAAGGCACTTCATAACTGTCCATTCCCATCCCCTCAGTTCAAGCCCTAGGGTATAAAGTAGATTGCTGTACAAGAGGCTCTGGCAAATCAAGCTGGAAGTGTTGCCAGACCAAATTGTTCCTAGGTGGTAGGCATGCTGAAGAATGGTAGATATGCTGTTTGTGTAAAGAAGATGGGAAATGGTTGGTTTCTAACAAGAATAGTTTTACAAGCCTATCCAGTTTGCTTTAAATTTGAAAGATTGAACCAGAGTAATACAGCCTGTCATAAAGCTGCAGTGATGGATCTAGTGCAGCCAGGATAGGATCTAGGATCTGAAATGGATGAAAAACATTATAGCACAGGGTCTTGCAGAATAATTCACATTCACATCCTGGGACTTAAAATTTACACAGGAATTAAAGTAATGTAAAAGTCAGCAAAGTCCTGAGTGAATGTAGACTTATGAAATACAGCGCATTTCACTTCCAAAAGATCATGCCATGAGCAGACAACCTGCCATTTCCCTTTCTGGGTTTGCTGAAGACACATACATAGCTCATTTTGAGCCTGAGCCAGCCAGTTCTATGGAATTGTATGTTTCTTGTTTGTAAAATGGCAACAGACTGAATTATGATTATGCCATGTGTTTCAGGGTAATTAAAATCTGACTTCCTCATCAGGACAGCAGGTAGCACTTGATGTTTCTTGCTGGTTGCACTTGTTTGTCAGCAATCCTGAATTTTATGCTGCTTGTCAGAGAGCTTTGACAGTAACAGAAGGAACCTCCCAGACCATGAATAGTTCATGGCAAAAATTCAGTTGAATTTCTGTCGTGGCCAGGATTCCTGCCTGAGAATTAATGGAGAAGAGCTAAAATGAGGCTTGTTCTGTGGTCGTGTCACATGTAAGCCCAGAAGTCCTAGTGTGAAGTACTTTGAAGACAGCAGAAAGATTCTGGTAGGTTCTTAGGTCAGATAAATGAGACTTACATGAAGCCTACATCTTCTTCTGCCTGAGAGTGAATTTTGCCTGTAGCAAAGAGGGACAAGTTTAATTTTCAAATTGCACTTAAAGAGCAGTCCCATATATAGTGCCTCTAAATCCTTCTGTACTGTCTGAAATTGTTCTCTTTCCTTGGAGGTTTTTAAGAATGAAGCAAAAGTAAAAAGTGCAATTAACATGTGGCATTTTTGGAAGCATCCTGTGAGGTCTGATTTAGCTTACACTGACACAAAGGGGAGTTCTGTTGCTGATGGCAACAGCTGCAAAAATTACTACTCTCAACGAACTGAAAATCACACCCTTTACGTGCTTAAAGCAGTAGAATAGCCGTAAGTTAATCGCAGTTAATGTTATGTGTATTTGTTTAATCTGATTAGAGAACAAACTCTCTTGTTTTTCAGAGAATACAGGCCGAGAGTGCATGTTCAGTTTTTGGACAATGGTACCAAAGTATCTGCTCTGAATCCAAAGACGTATGTATTTGAACCTCAGAAGTCAGTTGGAGACCCTAAAGTGGACCTAATTAGAACAATTAATATTCCTGCAGTGGTGAGTTCTCTTTCATTTCTGCTTGGAAGTCATCCTAACACACTTTATAACTAGCAGCTTGTTGCTTCATACTGTCTCTGCCTTTGTGGTAGATAAATGAGATTGAAGAACGAGAGAGGCAGCTTACATCTGGGGCAGATACTGTGTTCAGTTTTGGTTTGGACTATTGTGCGTTTTTTTTATTACGTTCTTCCTTCGCCATACGCCTCTGTAGTGTTAGTGCCTCACTCTTGCAGTGAGAGCTGACACACACTTCAGAGATGGGCAGAAATCAGTCTTGTTGGGTTTCCGTGAGTAAGTGAAACTAGGGAATTGGTGATGTCAAATGCCTAGGAGGAACTCTGACCTTTGAATGAGAAAGTTTTGAATGCTTGGGGTTGTTGTCAAAATTGCAAAAATTGCCTCCCAAGTCTGCATCTCAAACTGAAAAAAAGAAATTATAGCAGAGGAGTTTCAGATACAGCTGAATGAAAAGATGCTCTCAGAATAAAATTCAAGTTAAAACGTGCACCCCCGAACTGTGTTAGGTGAAAGTACTCTGCAAATAAAAGTCTCATTTTTGGTGATCAGAGGCAGAAGATTATTTTTGGTTTCATACAAGGGCAGTATGAGAACAAGCAGATCTGAAGCTGTCATGCCTTCTAAAGGAAATTAGACTGTACTAAAATACTTACTGGCTGTGTAACTAAGCCTTTACTCCTCATACTAGTTTCATTGTCTTCAATTACAAGGTACATTCATTTCTACTTTTTCCCCATCTTTTCCAAAAATGTCATCTGATTTTATGAATGAACGCATAAATGCACTGTGTATAATAGCAGATAGGACACAGCTTACTAAAAGTTGCAATACAATCACTGTATTTACAATTCCTCCCAGGCATATGAGTAGTGGCAAGTATTACCTCTTGTTCAGATTTTTGACTGTGATGTCCTGTAACAGGCAGTACTAGAAGAACTACAGGTTGGTTCACCAAAGGAATGTTCCCTTCTTTGTTCTTGATTTTTTAAAGACGTGGTAAAACACTTGTCAGCTAGAAAGGAAATAAATTTTGGTATTGTTTGCATTTTGGAGAAATGTCTATCTTTTAAAAATGGCTTTTAAAAATATAAAACGCAACTTCCAAAGGGTGAAATTCAACACACGTCTCCAGCTGTAATATAGTTGTGAAATTCAGGCTGTTCAGAAAGCAGTTATGCACATTTCACTTAAAATCCATTCTTAAAGACTGTGGCAGTTAATGGCATGGAATTGAGCTGGTTGGGTGCCAATGCCAGGCGGAACTGGAATATGCGAGAGCACATGCCTGTGGGAGAAAAGCTGAAGAACCTGTTAGCTAGCACATTACTTGCTGCCAGTGGAAATAATGAAACTGAAAATATGGTTGAAACATGTTCAGTGATGAAATGTGTCTGTATGCAGCTGGTATTACTTACTCTACAATAAGTCTGACCATTGCTCCCTTTTTCCAATCCCCTGGCAGACTGCGATGGAGTGGACCAGGTCAACCCCTCTTCAGTTTGCCACAGAGGTGCTGCTGCTTCTGTACCAAGAATCCCTGTTTACAGTTCGCACCGTTCATGAATTACTGTGGGGCTATAAAGACAGGCTCCTGTCAACCATTCATGTTTTGCATCCTGAGATTGATCCAGTATTTGGTTTCTTTAATAAGGTAACTGGTATGCAAGACTTCCTGATGATTTAGGTGGGGAATGGTGTCATTGCTACAGAGTTTGGACTGTCATTGCCAGCCAGTTGAGAAGGCTGTGCTTGGACTGAGGCCAGGAGGTAGGCTGCAGGGATAGCAAAAGGATGTTCTCTCTTCAGTTGGGCTGTATCTAGGCACTGGCTGGATATTTCCTTCCCTTTATCAGGTATGGATGAGCTTTCCACGGGCAAACCTCTCAACTATTGCGTGTGCTTGCCTGAATAACATTGGCTCTGTGGGGCTGGTTGTGCAAACTACTAGAAAAATTTCCTGGCCAATTTCCTTAGTAATTGATTGAAATTGCATGTTATTTCCGTGCTGGAGCCATTACTGGCTTCCACGGTGTTTCTGATTGCACATCATTTTGGGCTGTGGGGACTCCTTGTTTCTTGGAGATCATCTGCAGTGATCAGGTTATTTTCTGTTGGTTTGGGGTTTTTTGTTGCTAATGGCTGTTTTTTCAGTGGCAAATTTCAAAGGAAAAGAAGGTTAATCTAATGTTATATTTCCTTCACTTGTGAGGTGCCCAGTCACTTCTACCTTATTTGTATTCAAGGAGGAGTTTAATGAATTGCGCTTACCTCAGGGGGAGTCCATGACTCCTAGGGTGGATTTGAAGTGATGACAGCTTAAACTCTTGCCACTTTGTTGTAGTTACCAGCCAGGTGTTACAGAATGAGTGGAGTGATTGAAAGCTCATGTGTCTGTTTGCAGATGAATGGAACTGATGATGGAGAATATGTTTTCCTAAGTGGGGAAATGAACTACCTTAACTTCTCAAGGATTGTGGAATGGAAAGGAAAAGAGTAAGTTTTTCACTGTGGTGTGGCCTCTGTCAAAACCTGCCCCATTTCACATTTTAGATGAATGTAAGCATTGTTTAAAAAAAAAGCGTCCTTTTATTCTGAGGATGGAGGTAGCTCTTAGCAACTGTAGCTTCAGACCAGCCCCCAGTATTTTGCTATGTGTCAAGGAAGACAGCCCCGGCTCTTAGAGAGCAGCTGTGATACTCACCTCTGAATCCCCAACTTTCCCTTGGCAGAGGTGACCCTCCCTTCCACTCCCACCTCTGGGACACCCATCCCAGCCACCTGTGGGGGACAGTATTCCTGTATCTACACAGCCCGTGTTCTCACACACCACCCTTCCTTGCTGCTCTGTACCCAGAGCCAAGGCTGGGACATCTTGTGCCTGGGTATCTAACATTTCTTCAGCGGGCAGCATGTGTTGCAAAGAAGCCAAAGGCGAACTACCTAAAGCATCCCTCTCCCATTAAACAAATGCCAAACTGCCAGAAGTTACATATATGGGAGGAACTCATGCAGACATATTCTTACTTGCCTGGTGCAAGTTTAGAGAGACTATAGATGCAATTTAAATCCATTTAAATCTTCCATTTTGTTAGTGGACCTGAGGCAAGAGGACTTAGCACTGTACGGGTCTGATTCTCATTTACTTAGACCATGAGCTGGCATCACCTGACCTGTTAACCCTTACTCTCTTTGCTTCATTTTCTTCAGGTCACTGAGCTGGTGGACAACAGAGACGTGTAACATGATCAATGGAACAGATGGGACATCCTTTCACCCACTGATTAGCAAAGATGAAAACATTTATGTCTTTTCTTCTGATTTCTGTAGGTAAGGAGAAGAAAATGTCACTCAGACTTTAAAGCAGAGCATTTACGTCCATTCCTCTTGCGATTTCTTGTTAGGCTGGTCTTTTTCCTCACATGATTTTATTTAACAGTATGAATGTTCTGCCTTTATTCATGGTATGATGGATGAGAGAGTTCCACCAAAAAACGCCAGTCTACATCAAATTAAAGACATGCTATTTCAAAGTACAGATAAAGTGAAAATTTGGAAGATGAAAGACTGACTGGACTGCCTTGCGAGACTAGTAATGAGGGGAATGGAAGGATTTATATGAACCTTGCTGGAAACTTCTTTCCTCCAAAATCTTCCTCTGTGCCCTGCTTTTTCAGAGAACCCAGATTGCACTCTTCAGAGATTCATGACTTGACATAAGGCTGTTTGAAGTGCAGCAAGATGCAGAAAATCTTGGTGTTTCCTTCCTTATGTTCACCTTGTTTCCTCCCTTGACTGTTTCCCTGTCTGTGAAGAACAAAACCGATCTGAGATTCTCTATTTAAATCAATACAGATGTGTGTTACACTAAATTCAGGACTTGCCAGATTGTTCTGTCTTCCAGGACTGTGTTCCTTTCCTTGTCCCTCTCAGTAGCATGTACCATCGCAGTCTCACACAACACACAATAGCAACATGGGGACCGGAGTGAGACCCTGAAATACTGAAAACAGACATCAGTGTCCCTGCAGCAGCACAGTTGGCACAGTATTGTCTATTTTGTGCAGCAGCAGAATGATGACAGGTGTATTTGCTGATCAAAAGCATATTAAATTTAATACCGAAGATCGTTGGAATGGGCTTAAACCAAACCTCTAGCTTACTGTAAACTTCAGTTGATACACAGGCATCAGCAAAGAGACACCTGCAGCAGGTTGCAGTGTGTGCTCAAGACTAACAAATCTGGGTATGGCTTTTCTTCCTTGCAGATCTTTTTACCTGGTGTACGACAGCTCAGGAACTGTTGCAGGCATCCCAGCCTACCGCTTTGTGCCCTCTGCTATGGTATTTGCCAACACAACGATTAACCCAGACAATGCTGGATTCTGTGTGCCACCAGGAAACTGCCCTGGCACTGGTGTCCTTAACGTCAGCGTCTGCAAGCAAGGTATGTTGCCAGGCGGTGGAAGCAGACTAGGAAGACATCAGTAGGGATCATATTTGTCCTTTATGTCTGAAATATATGAGGACAGTTTGGTGAGGCCTGTAGGGTTATGACTGTTCTCAGTGAAATCGGTCACCAGCAAGTGAATGTTATGTTGTAATATGCAGTAGGGATCTGAGGGGATGTTCCTGTTAGATGCTGTCTGCTCCAGCAATTATTTAAATCAAGGAACCAGAAGGAAGTACCAGGATCCTGGTACTGAACAGCTTAGACATTTATTCTCTGCTCTTATCCGGCTAGCTGTCCCATCTGAGTAGCTGAATGAAAACAGTGTAAAAGACCAGCACGCAAACTTGAGACATGAAGTGTGGTGATACTGCACAAGTGAAAATTTGCTTGTTCTGAAGACAAGGAGTCAGCGTTAATTGTGTAGCTCCAGAATAGACTTTTCCTTTCACTGTAAATGGCACAGTGGGAAGAGTTCTGAGGTCTTCAAAGACTGTTTCGAATGCTGCTCTGTCTTTTTTAGGTGGTGACTTCCTATGTTTTCACATTCCAGGTGCTCCAATATTTCTATCAGCTCCACATTTTTACCAAGCAGATCAAAAGTTTATAGAGGACATAGAGGGCATGCATCCAAAAAAGGAATATCATGAGACGTTTCTGGACATCAATCCTGTAAGTGCAGGTGAATCCAAGCACATGGGTTTAGGTCACTGCGTATCAACATAGTCCCAATTGACCTCAGACCAGAAGGGTAAAAGTGAGAAAAGTCAGGTTGAGAAAAAGATGCTTTAATAAGTTAAAAAAAAAATAAATTAAAAAAAATCAAGAAAAGCAAGTGACGCGAAAAGATCCCAGTTGGTCCCCACCAGCCAGTCCTCAAGCAACAGCAGCCCTGGCAAACTTCCCACCCAGTTTTTCATTGCTGAGATGATGTCATATGGTATCCCTTTGGCCCGTTTGGGTCAGCTGTCCTGTCTGTGTCCCCACCCAGCTTCTGACCATCCCCAGCCTACTCACTGGCAGGGCAGTATGAGAAACAGAACAGGCCTTAAGCGTGTGTAAGGACTGTTCAGCAATAACTAAAACATTGGTGTGTACCAACACTGTTTTCATCACAACTCCGAAACATAGCCTGATACCAGCTACTATGAAGAAAATTAATTCTCTCCCAGCTAAAACTGGTACAACACTGATCTCTACATCCACACATACGAATGTAGATCGAGGGAAAGAGCAAAATCACGACCTGCCTAGTTTACAGAAACAGAGTACTCTGACTCATCAAGCTGTTATGTGTAGCTAAAGCAGGAGGAAATTGCATAGTTCCTCTCTTCAGGTCTCATGCAGATATGCTGCTTGCTATCTGGTTTGGTGCCACGTTCTTCCTGTTACACTGCTCCTGCTTACTCAGATCTTTTGTACTACATAAAACGAGCTCTGTGTCTCCCCCTCCCACCCACTCTCCAGACTAAATTTTGCTGCTTGAATAAGGAAAATATTCCTGTGCATCCAGTCGCAACTCTTACTGTAGTGATGGCGTTACTGTGAGAAGTGTTTCACGCCCATTACCTCTGTGGCCGTACACTCCCATTGACTGTGGTCAGTATCTGGTTTTCACCCTTTAGAAAGAAAGGTTTGTCTTGTGGCTGAGACTGCAGAGTCTCTGCAGCAGTACTTGGAAAGCAGAACAAACAGCTGTAGGTAGTGGCCTTTTCCAAAACTACAGCTGGATCTGGAAGAAGGGGGATCTCTGTAGCCCAAAGTGCAAGTTTGCACAGAGCACAGCATGATGGCACCCTTATCTCCGTTGCAGCCTCTTCACATCTCCTTAAGAGGCAGACTGGAGTGTAGGTATATGAGTTACAAGAGTATCTTGGTGAAGGGAAATAAACAATAGGTGACCCTGCTTTGGCAGGGGGGTTGGACTAGATGATCCCCAGAGGTCCCTTCCAACCCCTACCATTCTGTGATTCTGTGAATAACACTAAGTGGGTCTTGTCTTGCCTTGTGAAGTCCACACCAGTGTAAATATTAGGTTGTTTTCTCCCAGTTCCTATTGTTTCACGTTTACTCTTTTTTTTTTTTTGACACTGATTTCTTTTATTCCCCAGCTGACAGGGCTTGTCCTGCAAGCAGCCAAGCGGATGCAAGTCAATGTTCACGTCAGAAAATTACCTGAATTTTTGTAAGTGTTCTCTGCTGCCAGGTGGATATCTCAGATCTGATTTGATACTCAAAATGAATTTGTCTGTAGTGTTCAGATGGAATATTGGTTGGAGAGAACAAGTAAGAGAGAGAGAGAAATCTAGTCAAAACTCAATTACAGGTGGCAGTATCGCTTTTCTCACAGATGAAGTAGATTTTGCAGTTCTATCTGCAGACTAAAGATAGTATTCAAGAAAAGCAAAATGTGATGGATGGGTTCCACGTGGTGCTTGTGATGGCATCAGTCATAGCACACTGGTTGGTTTGCTCAGAGAGGAGGTCTGCCACAGTGGAGTGCAGCTAGAACTCAGAGAGTGGCTATTCACTCCAGCGAGGGCATGCCATCCTACTCTCACAGCTTTTAGGAGACAAAAATATTGTAGTTACCATCATTTCTCAGCAGTGGTCACATGAAAACCAAATGAGAAGGCATGGCCCCTGACAGGGCTGCCTGTGCCCTTCCCCGACAAGCACGAAAAGCAGACCAAGTGGCATGTCTCGCAACAGCAGGCAAGTCCTATCTAAAACTCAGGAAGGAGGGCTCGTTTGGTCAGCGGGAGGGAGGTGCCTTGCCTGTGACTGCATTGGTGTGATAAAGAGAAATCTCTGTGTTGCAACTTTAGCAGTCAGTACAACCCTGCAAATGGGAACAGTGTACAATACCAAGTAACGTGTGAGTAAAATGCCCCATTTCTTCTTTGTTGCAAGTGGATTCTGCCTGGTTTTCTGGGTGTTCCAGTTTGAGAGGGATGTCCCCAAACTGCAGCTCAGTTGTGCAGAAACATCTTGTGTCTTTCTAACGTGTTGGTTTACTCATCACCAATGCTGTGTGATAGCTATTCTTCAGCCTCAGCTTCTGAGCTGATGGTTATTGGCACAGCCTTGCTATATATTATAACTAAAAAAGAAGTATTTTATCTGCCCGATCCTCTTGGGAGAGTCGGTGATGTTTCTGTGGAATAGCACCACCTTGTTTTCTAATGCCCAGGAGCTGTTACAGTAACACAACTTCTGCGTAAGCTGTTACTTCATTGTGCCAAATGCTGGGGGTATTTTGCTGCTATGCGCATGTTGCTTGGACAATAGTTCCTGTGTTTTACAAATATGAGTAACCTTCAACATCAGCTTAGCTTAGCATTCCTGGTGCTGGCACATATCTGTCATTCAGTTGGTTGTTAATGAGCCTCTTACAGATCCCTCTCTTTCTCTCCCCACCAAGTCCCAAAATATGCCATTGCTCCTAAAACAGAATTTATTATCCATCTGGAAGACTGAGATTGTCCTACTCCAGTAAGGAGGTGAAAATCAACAGTGAAAAGGAACAGCCCAGAGGTTTTTTAGGGACAGTTTCCCCATTCATTGTTCTATTATAATCTGTCTTCAGAACCCTCAAGTTGAAAAGTTGCAAAACCATAATTTTTTGTTCTTGTTTTTTTTTTACACAGTGAAACAGGCAACATCCGAACGCTAATTTTCCCAGTGATGTATATAAACGAGGTAAATATTTTTGTTATTTCTTTGCAGCATTGTGGTATGTTCATGCTTGAAAAAATACTGTCTTTGAGCTAACCAGAAAAGAGAATGCTGGTTTTCTTGTTGTTTTATACAGTCATAGGTAGGAAGCTGTTGCTGTTTCTTAACAACATCCTCCTGCTGCTTGACCATAGTATTAAGTTGAGCCCTGCAAAACACTCTCAGTCAGACAGTCCTTTTAATTTCAAAGGTACTGGCCATGAGGAAAATGGATGCTCAGATGAGGAGATGGGAGTTCACAAGATCACATATTTTTTTGAGTCATCTTTTGTGAATATTTTTGTGCTGTAGTTGGATCACTGAATTAACTGGATTCAGGGAGGACTCGAGAGGACTTGTTTCGATGATGTACACCATGATTCCAGGCCTATATTATTCCATTCTTGAACTGAGAGTTAAAAATCCCTACTTTCTTTTGAAATGCAGACTAGATGATCCCTCTGGCCACATGAGGAGAGTTTTAAGAATTCTTAGAGGGAAAGTATACCAAGAAGCAATGAAGCAGAGGCAGAGAGCTGTGGGAGTGTTGTTTCCCTACCCTTCATAAAAGTAAAGCAGTCTAATGTAAAGAAAGAACAGAAATAAATCTTTTTTCTCTCTTAATCTCTCACTGCTCCAGAGTGTTCTGATTGATGAAGTATCTGCCAGCAAACTCAAGCACATCCTGCTGGAAGCCAGTGTTGTAACTGGAATCCCTTTCATAATCATGACTCTAGGAATTGTTTTTGGAATTGTTTTTATTGTGCTCGTGTGCAGGTCCCGGGGAATAAGTGAAGAGGTAAGTAGCATTTGAATTTGACCTTACTAACTGTACATCTGCCTGTATTTTATTTTTTTGGGGTTCATTTTACCTGTTCAGTGTCTTTCTGCCCACAAACATTTTTGTATGTTGTCTTTGTTTAAAATGACCTTTCTAGGGAAGGGAAGTTTTAATAGACTCAGAATAAACGCACCAGAACAAAGGAATGGAGCTAATGTAAGAAACGTGGTAAGGCAGGTCCTGTCTTCTGTGCCTAATTCCCTTGCCAACAGTAGTAATAAAAAAAATCAGCCTATCTAGAGGACCCTGAAGGATAAGATGCAAGAGTCCACCGTAGGACAGATTTAGTCAGTGACAATCTGACAGTTTTCTCAGTAGAAACAATTGTGTTGTGCCAGTTGAATATTTTTCAGAATCATAATGCAAATTTATGACCAAAGCACAGATTAATTTTACAGACAACAGCATGCAGAAGTTTTATCCAGACAGTACCAGTTTCCACATCTATTTATGAAAAGTTCTGTCACAAAATGACATGCTGGCATTGACTGCTGGTCATGTTGAAGGCTGATGCCAAAATTTCCCCCTAATAGGCAAGGCAGTCGGGTTCAGACAAGACAAACTATGGATCCTTTGGTTAGAGAAATAGACTGGGTTCTCTAGTAGGCTGTTTTCTCCTTGTAGTTGCTGTGGTCTTAGTGTAGTCTTGCTTGTATGATGTTTCCTAAATACTCTCTAACGGTGTGAGAAAGCACCCTCACGCCTACCTCCAGAGCGTCCAGCCATACCATGTGTATGCTTTGTCTGAGTCAGTGGTGACCCAGGTGGGACTAGGGGTGTGATGGTAGTGGCGGCACTTTGGCAGTGAGGTCTGCAGCCTCCTTTCCTCCAGCAGTGACTTTCAGCAGCTGATCTTTGGCTCTCTTGGCTTCATTCTTGATTTTCTCTGTGGGTACCCAGGAAGCATTTTGTGAGCAGATGCTCTCAGAACTGTACTTCAGGTTCTTTTACAAGAGAGCCTGGTACTTTTTCCTCCGAGCTTTTGAGCCTGCCTGTGTTATTGTCAGGCTCAGCTCCAGAGCCAAAACTGTCCCATTGCCTGAGGTCCCTGTCCCAGGTGTTCCTGCCCCACCCTACACACGTATAGCTTCATAGCAGCTCTCTTGGATGTTCCTGAACACAGCATGGGGATTAAAATTACAAAAGGACACCTAATTTCCATGTTTTCTCTACATTGCTTTTGTTGTTTTTCCTGCAAACAAAACTAATTCAGCTAGTTACAGCTCTCCTTGTGATCCCCCTCCCACCAGAGTGATTGTGGCCGGCCATCCTCTGTAAGGTGCTACCGTGAACCCGAGGTCCCTTCCCGAGCTGCCACCCACCCTCTGGTGCTTTTTTTGTGCAGTGCAGGTTCTTGTACAGGAAATTGCACTTAGAAGTAGAAGCCAAGAGCTTTTTCCTTTCCTGTTTGAAGTCTTAGCAATCCAGCTTCCTCACCATGGAAGCTCTCTGATGTACCACGTTTAACTTTGCTGTGTTGCAATTTTTTTCTTTCAGAGTACTGAAGATGAAAGGTCCCCACTCATCAGGACATCTTAGTAGATTTTCTTTTCCATGTAAGCTTGGAGAATAAACTATTAGAGCTGACCTAATACCAACTACCACTACCCAGCGTTGTCCAGTGTGGAGAAACGATCGCGTCAAGTATAACTTTTTGTGGTATAGAGGTGGAAGAGAATCTGCACTGTCACCAAGGGAGGAGATTTTTTCTTACCAGCTAAGTTAAAACTTTAAAACTACATTTTAAAACTGCTTGAGATCTGCTTTTTTCAGCCCCGCACTCTTTGTACCTGCACTGACAGCCATATATGATCATAACCACTCTATCAGCGAAAATAAAACAGCCTGATTCGTTACAGGAACGACACGGGTAAAATTTGCAAATGGCCTTAGGAGTGTGGGCAACGAAGTACCCTTCTGGAAACACAGCAGGCTCCTGTATCGCCCAGGAACGGACAATTTTGCTGTAGGCCTAGTATTGTCTTTTCTGTAAAGTGCTGCGCACTACTTACTACCAGTATGCACTGACTGTTTATTATTAATGTCATTGGTCCTTTCACAAAACCGATGCGTACAGCTAATCCAAAACACTGAGGGAAACTTTGTTAAGCATCTGTAGTTACCAGGTAATAAGAAGTTGATGATTTGAAATACTTTTCGGTAGAGACCTCTTAACCGTTCTAACTCTGCACCGGATCCCATTGCATGTTAGCGATGCATTTATCCTTAAGGCTTTGGGTTTTTTTCCTTCAGTGTACAAAACCAAAACACAACACAGCATTGTTCTTGATGGTGGAGGGTACAAAAACGGTGTTCTTTTTTTCTCTGGTATTTGTGTCACAGTTATCAGCTGTGTGGTTTAATGTGAAAGCAGACTTGGCAGTTATATTTACTGTTTACGTTAAAAGCACACAGCACGCCTCCGGATTAAGGTAGAGAAGTCATAACATTTTTTTACTTGTCAAGTGGAAACATTTTCAAAGTCACAAAAGTATTTTTTTCCCCAATTAAAAGAATATTCTCACCAGGAATTATTTCCATTAGATCTAAATGGTGAAACATATTTTTAAAATGTATTACTGTCTTCTAAATAGAGGCATTGGTTTTTGCATTGTTTTGGTTTGGGTTTTTTTTCCTGTCTGGTGATTTATGCAACAGTTTTGTTCATCTGGAGCCAGTTCCAACCAGGACATTCCATGGTGACTGCAATTATTTGTTACCTGTATTAGCTACAAGCACCTGGCACGGCCCAGGGTCCTCCCAGTACTGCAGCTGCAGCTTTGCCTCTTCCAGGCGTTGGCCTTCAGCAGACGGCCACAGCTGGGACGCTAAACCTCGGCCGAGGAGCACAACTCCGGTCGGACATTTGCCTGCCTGTTGCCTTGAGGACTGCAACCGTGCACCCAGGGAAGGAGAAACCCATCACAGCTGCCTACGGCCAGCGGTCTCCAAGGAGCTCTCTGTTCGACGTCGCGGGCCCGCGCTGTCCCCGGCCCCCAGACGGCTGCTTTCTGGGCGGCCAGGCTGGAAGTAACACCCTGGGCAAACACCTGGGGAGCTTCCTTCGCTCTGCTCCGACCCAGCCGCTGCTGCTCTTCGTGCCACGTCCTGGGTGCCAGACACGTCGTCGGAGCTACAGCCCCCTCCGTGCTTTTCTGCCGTCCATGCCCTCCCTGGCCAGCTGCCGCGAAGAACCCGTCACGCAAGGAAAAACCCAGTGGGTTTCCTCTGCGGGCCGCCGGCCGGGCCCCGCAGGCACGGCGACCGGAGAGGGACGAGCGATGCCCTCCTACGGCAGGCCCCGCCGAGAACGGGGCCTCTCTCCGCGGCGGCCCGCCGGCCC
>Ga0065711_1035842_pt1 | contig 21764 bp, 12 predicted proteins | sample Hoacrofraction12_FD_59098 | JGI IMG/M metagenome (GOLD analysis project Ga0065711, IMG submission 59098) | Hoatzin crop microbial communities from Cojedes, Venezuela - Epithelial fraction 12 v2 (version 2) | ecosystem: Host-associated > Birds > Digestive system > Esophagus > Crop | place... | reverse complement strand
CCAGGACACCCAGGTCCCTCTCCACAGAGCTGCTCTCCAGCAGGTCCACCCCAAGCCTGTATTGGTGCATGAGGTTGTTCCTCCCCAGGTGCAGGACCCTGCATTTGCCTTTGTTGAACATCATCAGGTTCCTCTCTGCCCAACACGAAGCGTCTGAAATCAAAAAATGTTTAATAAAACCTTTTCCATTAACTCTCCCCAACCTCAGGTTTAATATAGCATTTATATGAATCATAGCTTCAGTCTTGATGTTTTACTTTAGCTCTTAGTATCTTTTCTGAGGCTTTTGTTCTGTCATCCAAAATTGTGTCTGAGAATGTCAAATCAATAACAAAAGAGAAATCATTAGTGGTATTATTAATTTTCATTCTCTCTTTCCATTTGAACTGTAGAGGTCTAAAACCAGAAGGGAAACAGTTGTTACGACTACCACATCAGTACCTACAGGTTCCAGGCAGGAATCAGGTGTTGTTTTCCTTCATAATTTTAATTCACAGTATTTTGTCTCCTTCCATTTCTTTGTTTTGGTTTAAATAGGATGAACTAAGAAATATTTTTCAGCCCGTATTCAGACGATCATGCAGAACTCTACATGATTATCAGTGCTCCATATGACTACTTCATTTTTTAATGGCTATAAATCTGTCCCTCTTTATTCCAGTGTTTTCTAGCTCGTTTCTCTAACCACCTGTGTCTTAACTGAATCTGTTCTTCACTTCATTGATAACACTCTGAAGTCCAAAACACCTGGCTAGGGAAGTGGCTGTAAAGAGTCTTCAAATTTCCTAGGAAGTTTAACAAACTGCAAAATATTCTTTCATAAATTGAAAAGTCATACGGATTTATTTTTAAATGAACAAGGCATTTCACACCAATAAAATTAAATTATTTGGCTTTGAGTCTACCAATTGACACCTTTTCAATTGCAGTGGTTTTTTGCATAATTTTAAGAAAAATAATATAAAAAATAAAATAAAAAACACTACGTCAACGCAACAAGGAACAAAGTTCTCTATTGAAAAAAAAGCAAACAACCCCCCAAAATGTTTTAAAAGTGATATGTTTATGTACCTTTAAAAAAAAATTGCTAAATAATCTTCCTTCTCCAAAAGAAAGACTTCAGTAAAATTGAGAGATCCTTGAGAGATTTCAGTGTCTGAATTTTCACTTTAAATCAGCTGTATGGACAAAAGAAACTGAAGAATTGTCCAATGAATGTTCCTTGGTCTATCGATCTGTTCCCTGATCATTTGTCTGACATTGAGAGATAGGTGTGTCTAGACAGAGGAGCATCTATTATTATCTGAACTGGAAGTTGGTCCAGGAGTTTTTTGGTGAGGCAGTCTGGTTACTACACTGCATGAAGCTAGGAGAAAACGAAAAGAAGAAATCCAGAAATGTCCAGGATTAGAAAGGACACAAGTGAGAAGGGGCTGAAGAGCAAGTCAAGGGTATTCGTTTGTTTCCATAGGTATCCTGGGGTCACCATACCAATCTTCCGCTAGTCCTTGCTTGTGGTTTGCTAACATCCGGTACTCACTAGCTTCAACTCACCAGGGTGCTTATTTTTCATTGCTAATGGGAGGATATTAATGGCAATATTCTCCCAACTTAGGTATGGTGCTGTCAAACAGCAACAACAGCAAGAAAGCCAAGGGAAGCCTGCGGGCAATGCCGTCCTTGCAGCGATTCTTTTCCACCAGCAAGCACTATGGCATTTTCACATCCCTAAAAATTAAAACCTACAAAATTAATAATTTCCCTTAGATCGCTAGATAAATCCTTGCCTGCAAGATCTGTGTGCTGAGGCTGTTCCTTAATGCCATATAAATACTTAGCCTTGGGCTTGCCTGGCTAATCATGCCGAAACTCCATCCTGAAGGCAACCATCCTTGGCGCTGATGAGCCACTGGAAGGAGCATACTGCATATTTATATGAAATATAAGTTGGAGACCTTTTCATTAAATGATCTGCTTTTCCTTTTATTATCTGCTCCAAGAGGTACCGTTTGGGCCTATTTCTGTTTTATTCAAACTGAAAAATAAGGTCCATTATTTGCGATAGGTGCTGGCTGCACCAGATGCATCTTTGGTATAAATAAGACTTGATTTCTAGCACTGGTAATTACAAACTTTTTCCAAAAAACTTTGAGACTATTAACACACCTTAGGCTGGATAATGAATTATGTTTTGTGGTGTGCCAGCAAGGACCTTGGGGTATTTTTCACCTTTGTTTATTGCACTGAAAAAACATCAGGGAGACATTTGCTGCACAGAAGATTTCCTGGGCAGGGATATTGGGGGACCATCAGTCCCTCTCATCTTCAAAGATACTTTCAATGTATTTTGATTTTCTTTTAGGAAAGTGTAGCTACATTCCAACTAAACAAGAGAGAATGAATTGTATGTGACTTTTACCCTGTATTCTCAGAGAAGGAATTCTCTCTGATAGGGTACCTGTATAGGATACAATTTAGCCATTAAAGAACTATATTTATATTTTCCCTTCATGCATTTGACACAAAGGAAACCCTTAAAAATTCTCATCTCTCATATTCTCTGCCCAGATGAAAATTCCCCGCACTTTTGTCCGTGTAAACACAGAATTAGTCTCCTGCAAGTTTAGGTGGTGGCAGTTCCTGAACACAGTCATATTTTGCAGATAACAGGATTAGCTTGGATGTGGGTAATAAGTTGGTGAATCTCCCCCTGGCCATTTCTCAACACTGTGAGAGCACTAATCCTTTATGCTTTGATGTCTTCTAGTTTTCCATCAGGTGCAGCTCGGCACTTTTGTCCTGGGGCAGTCAGCGCTCTTATAAGATCTCATAGTGTCCTCATTAGCTGCGCCTATTTACCCAGCCAGCCTGTTGAACCCAATTTATAGTTTATGTGATTAATTCCCAAAGTACAGTAAACCCTAGCTTTAAGGCTCTCTATTATATGACTGCATCTCATATAAAGGCAAACACTAGCTACTGCTCTTTTGTTATATGGCTTCACTATATATAAAACTGTAATAATTTTGCTCTCAACTACACATTAAGCATTGTTATATATACCTCCTTTCAGACATACAGCCTATAAAAATGTTGCATGTTGGATCATAAAGAAACACGCATACACAAGAGTAATTTCTTGGTTCTTCTCCATTTGTATTTTAAAAATCTTAGTCTTTAACATTTTGTATTGCAATTATTGATATTGTTGAGTAAGTCTAACAAGGCACATAATTTAGAACTGTTTATCCATGGAATTGCAGGTGACAAAGGCTTAGCAGCCAAAGTAGCAGCCTATAACCGGTGGCACTTTTTTTTTTTTAAACATGCAGGGTTTGTAGATAAAAGACTTATGTTGTGAATTTTTATGCAGTCATTTAAGTCAACTGATGACATCTGTCAGCTCTGCTGTATTTCCTCCTATTGGGATATGAACTATGTGAGTTGGATCTCTGGTAATTTGCATGCAAAAGAATATTGTATCTTTTTTTAAATGGATGATCGTTTCCAACTATCTCTCCTCAAGGGTTCATTGGGAAAGGCATTCTGCAGGTCTTTTTTTTACATTTTCCATCCTTCTAGTCTAAAAAAACCCCACAGTTCCTTGGAAGTCTCAGTTACACTGGATGAACCCCACCACACAGAAGCAAAACACAAAATCAGAAAATCTCAGAGTATTTCGACTAAGATGCTAAAAGTACCGAACAAAGAGGATAACAGAAAACCTCTGTCGAGTGGAATCACTCAGTGTGCGCACAGGTAACCAAAGCTCTTTGTTCAAATAAAGAGATACAACTTGCCACACAAAGACCATATTAGAATCACTTATGACACCTGCAAAAAAATACTACAAATACCAGAAGGCTAAATTATTATTTTAAATCCCTTTGTAAAAATGACAAACATACAGCTCTGGCCACTGAAAATCTCATTTGAATTTTAAATGGGGTCTGGTGTTTTGTTTTGTTCAGTAGTCTTAGTCCTGTCTGATAACTGGTATGAGATCCCAACTGGCCACAAAATATCATACTGTATTGAAAACCCTAGAGAAAGTAGGCTGCAGTTCTGTAATCTTCCCTTAAGCTACATAATCAATAAATCCTGAACTCGACCTGGAGTGATGAACCATCTGGAAGGGCAAGAGAATAATTTAAACTTTATGTCATTTTGGACCTTTGTATTTTCAATGAGACCTATCTACAATGATATCTGTCTACAGAGGTCTGGTCTGGGACAACCAATATGGATACAGTCACATGCATTTATACGTATATAGAACCTGATAACTACTATACAGGTATACATATTCTTTAGGTAGACATGTATATATATTTAACTAAAATGAAACAAACAAAAAAAGAGAGACACTATGGGAATTCATAAGAATTAAAAGGCTCTATGCATTGTTCTTTCCCAGTTCACCTTGTTTCTACAAAAAAGCAGCGGGAATTTGCTTTGATTGAACATCAGGCACAAGACATAGGTATTTAGGCACTAGAAGTTTTCATAGAAAAAGAGTTGATCAATATTCTAGTATACTAGTGAGGCAAATTCTGACTTTTTCACTGAGCTACAGTACATTTTTGTTTTTCTGAACAGATACTTTTTTTTTTCCCACTGCAGTTTTGTTTCATTGGAATGTGAAAATCCGGTGAATTTTTGTTGAATGGTTCACTCAACAATGAATGTGATGGATGTCCCAGCAGCTCAGTCAGAGACTGCAGTACAAAAGAGCTGGGACTCCTAAGCATATCCAATGACCACATGCAAACGAAGTCTACAGGTCTTGGGCAGATCTCTTGGACATTGCCATCTACAATGGGACAATGGTATGTGCTGCGTATTTCAGCTGTTCCTGCTCACTAAGTCTAACATGTCCTAAAAGCATTTGACTTATATGTTGCTTGGGTGTGTTTGTTTCTGCACAGAGAGTTCTGGAGTGGATCAGTTTCTTCTCGAAATCTTTCCAACAAAATCTTTTTTAAATGTAGAAGAACAATTTTATATCTTTATGTACATATGTATAAATTACAGTAACATACTTGAAATTTTATGTATTTATAACTTTCTAGACTAAAGCAGCATACGTTATTACAGAACAAATTCTTCTATTAACATTTTGAAACAGTAGGAATAAACCAACCTGAATCAGGTGCTGACTTCTCTGGCAGTAAAACAGTACAGGTTATTTTTCATTTTCCTAATGACCTTATGCTAAAGTATTTGTTTTTCTTTTATTGAGCTGAAATGCTTTATAGAACATATGCAAGAAACTATGATACTTGAGCTGTTTCAGTGTACCTTAAGCTATGTTTTGGAGATACTGAATAATTGCCACTCAGAAATTGTGAACACCAGCAGTTCTGAAGTTCAAAAGCTGACCTATCACAGCACTGCACAATAAGCATGTTTTGCTTGCTCCTCTAATGCTGGGTTTTGCATTGCCTACTCTGAGGGATACACCATGTCTTTGAATATATTCAGTAAAATTAATAAGTCCAATAAAAGAAGCAGATAACCTTATCAGTATTTCTGTGTGTCGGATCATAGACTGAGGAAATGAGCATTTGTATGAGCTTTTATAAAACTCGGTTTCTTCAATAATATTGCTGAGTATATAATAGGAAATGAAAAAAGGAGATTGCATATGTAATGGAAACTTTCTGATTTGTATTCAAAATGCATGTTCATAGATACTTTGTAGTATTTACCAGTTCTAGTGAACGGCACCTTGTCTCTCCATACCCTATAAACAGATGACTCACAAGCAGCTTACAATAACTTAATGAGCCATAAATAAGAAAGATGCTACAGTTTTTGCAAAAGTTTCAACTGAGATTTTTCAAAAATTGATGATAAATTTAAGGTTTTAAGCATTTGCTTAGGCACCATAGGGAGTGCATTATTTGTTTTTACAGTAAGCTAGTGTCCTATTGGTCCTGGTGATGTTAACAAGTTCCCCCTGTGAATGGTGTTAAAACACTGGCACTGAAATAATATGTTTTATTGCAATAAAATTCATGTTAGTCTTAGTACTGCAGGTGTTAGGAGTAGAAAATTTAGTGTGAATGGCAGCAAAGTTTATTGGTACAATAATAGTGAAAGAAGAAGACCACTCTTCATATTTCTAATGGTTTTCACCCAATGTTCTCTTAGGACTTTGCAAAAGAGTTTGCATGCTGATGCCACTGCTCAAAAAGTATAGAAGTGGAAGCATTATTCAAGAATACTAAATGTGTTGTTTTGGAACCAAGAATAAAGAAACAAATCTCCTGTAGTCATAATATGTCCCATACTATTGCAGATTGCACTGCTAGATCTGAGAATATAATACCTGTTAAAATTTATTTCTTTACAGGGAAACTCTTCAGGATAACTTGCCCTCGGAAAATATATTTCTGTTGATTTTAACATATACTTCCTGGAAATATCAGATTGCTATATAGATACTGGATTTCATGGTCTTTCTGAATGATAGTGTATAACCTGTGCTCACTACGAAGGATTATATAAAATCTATCTAAACTGGGCTTTTAGGGTCAAGTTTACCTAATTAGGTTGTACTAAAATTATATCTTATATTTATTGTCAGGAGGTAATCTAAATAGTCTTTTTCTTCAGAGGAAATACAGATCTTTCCCTTCTGAGTCCACAAGGTTAGTTCTATAGAAATTTTCAACATTTATTTAAGAAAACCATAAGTAATCCCTCTCTTTTTTCCCCCTTATTTCTCCTCCTTTCCTAGGATATTTCTTATCTAGTGAAACCAATATTGTGTTCATTTACCAGTGAAGGTCTTAGGTTAATGATGACATCTTGAGTCTTCACCAGTTATTATGGATCAAAAACATTCTTTGGTCTATAATCATTAGTTATGAAATATTTTTGGAGAGCTCATCTGAATTGTTTGTGTATCCTAACATGTTTCAAACATCTCAACGAGTCCAGAACAATCTCCATTTCAAGTTTTTCCTAATCCATTGGATATGGGAGACAGGCAAAGCAATTCTCTTAGTTTATGGCCCACATGTCTTTCCATGCAAAGAAAGGGGATAATGTAATGATCTCCAAGTCACATCTCTTCATTTCTCCCACATTCTATCTGATATGAGAAATGAATATATAAAAAAAAATCCTTATGGTTTCCTATGACACTTTAGGGCCAGATACTATCAGGTTAATTTGCCCAGGGAAGCTTTACAATGTCCATTGCTTAAAGCAGGTGGTATTCTCTATGCTCAGATTACATGCCTGGACTTCTTTTACTGTCAATGGAAATCTGTAGGTACCTCCACAAAAGAACATTTAATTTTGGTGACTAAGTAGACTATAATATCCACGAGCAAATAGACTTCTACTCCTCAAAAAGCCTCTTTCATGGATTCAAATGGGGTTACTTATGAAGTAAGAGCATACTCAATATTAAAAACAGGGTGATATAAAGAGTATCCAATAATTTCCCAAAGTAATTCATAGAAATATTTCTTACTTTTAGCTGTCTGCTTCCCCAGGACAAATGAGTTGTGTTTTTTCAAATTTACTTTTCCCCTTTACAACATACACAGGACATAGACATGCAGGATGATAAAATGGGGAGCGCTTTGCATAGCTTACACATGCATGTTTTGGTCAGCCCAAGCTTATGCCACTAAAATTCCATGCTGCCTCATCATAGACATAGATACAAACTAATAAAATGGAGTATAGCAGTAGAACCTAACAGGGAAACAGAAACGGAAGATTCTAAAAATATTCTAGCTCACTGAGATGGCTCTGAGAGGACAGTGGAACAGAGTTGTATAGTTGTGAAGGAAGTGACAGCTCCACTGTTAGAACCAGTATCAACACATACAGCATCAGCCATTTCTTCAGTCGCCCACTTCATACCTATTTTAATGATTTCTTTTCATGGGGAGTTGATGGTTAATCTGTCCTATCCATCAAGGATAGTTCCTGTAAGTGATTTTTACAGTTTCTCTATGACTCATAATACACGGAAAAACAATGAATTTCTGTTCAAATTTCTGTTTAGATTTCCATTAAAAATTGTATATCTTAAGTGAATTTAGAAAATCAGTCTACTTATCTGACAGAATCTCAGTATCTCAGGAGATCTTTTGTTCTGAGATCCTGCTGAAAGCCGAGTCAGCCAGAGCACATTGCCCAAGATTGTGTCCAGTTGTGTTTTTAATATCTCCAAGCATGGAGACTCCACAACCTCTCTGGTCAACCTGTTCCAGTGTTCAATTACCTGAGCCCCAAGCCCTTAATCATCTTGACAGCCCTTCACAGGACTCCCTCCAGTATGCCCACCTCTCTCACACTGGGGTTCCTAGCACAGTACTCCAGATTTGTCTCACCACTGCTGAGCAGAGGGGGAAGGATCAACTCCCTTGACCTGCTGGCAATGTTTTGTCTAATACAGCCTGGGATGCTGTTGGCCACCTTTGCTGCAAGGGCACATTGGTGGGTGATATTCAACTCATTGTTCAGCAGGACCACCATACCTTTTTCCCGCCAAACTGCTTTCCAACCATTCATTCCCCAGTCTGTACTGGTGAAAACAGTTATTTCTTCCCAAGGGCAGGATTTGACACTTCCCTTTGCTGAACTCCAAGAGATTCCTGCTGGCCTATTTTTCCAGCTTGTCAAAGTCCCTCTGAATGGCAGCATAACCATCGTGCACATCAACCTCTCCTTCCAATTTTGTATCGTTTGCAGATTTGGAGTCTGTCTCATTGTCTTTGTTATTAAAGATGTTTAACAGTATTAGCTCCAGTAGTGACCCCTGGGATACACTGTCAGTGACTGGCTTCCATCTCGACTTTTTGCCCCTGGTCACTACCCTCTGAGGCTGGTAGATCAGCTAGCTTTCAGTCCATCTCACTGTCCGCTTGATCACTAGCCTATGCTTGATCTACTTGTCTATGGTGGTGTTACGGCACACAGCATCAAAAGCTTATTCAAAGTTAAGATAAACAATATCCGATGCTCTCCCTTTGTCTGCTAAGCTAGTTACTTCATTGCAGAAGGCCATCAGGTTGAGGAGGAATATTATGACCTTCGTAAATCCATGTTCACTATACCCAGGCACTTTCTTGTCCTTCATATGTTTGGAAGCGGTTTCAAGGGTGTTTTGCTCTATCACCTTTGCAGGTATCCAGGACAGGCTGACCAATCTGTGCTTCCTTGGATCCTCCTTCTGGCCCTTTCTGGAATATAAGAGTGACATTTGCTTTCTTCCAGTCCTCAGGGATCTCTTGCAATGGCCATGACCTTTCAAAGATAGTCAAGAGTGACCTTACAGTGACAGTATCCAGCTCCCTCAGTACTCATGGTACATCTTGTCAGGTCTCATAGACTTGAGCACGCCCAGTTTGTTTAGATGCTCCCTAACCTGATCCTCCTCCACTGATGGTGAGACTTCCTTGCTCCGGGTTTTCCTTTTGATCTCTGAGACCTGTGGCTGCTGAAGGAAAATCTTACCAGTAAAGACCAAGTCAAATGTGACATGGAACTTCCCCAGCTTTTTCTGTCATCTGTCCCAAGGACACTGTCCCATTCAGCAGTAGGCCCACATTTTCTGTGGTCTTCCTTTTGCTGCTGATGCACCTGTAAGAGTCCTGCTTGCTGACCTTAGTGTCCTTTGTCAGAATCAGCTTCCACATGGATCCCTAACCTTGATTCCTGAATGCTCTGACAGTGCCTCTATATTCCTCCTGGGTATCCTTATATGCAAACTGATGACAACTATCATTTGTGCCCTTCTATTTTACTTATTTTCATAAATTCAAACCATATCAGGTCTATGAATATGAAACATTGTTTTTATCATTATTTATTAGGATACTGACGTCATAAGCAGCCCTGGGCAAGAACTAGATATTCTGCTTTGCACAATTAGTTCTTTTTGCTTCTTCCAAAATGGTTTCTCTGTTAAGTGAAACTGGAAAAAATAATGTTATGAGGGCATCAAAAAAAGCTATCACAGAAAAATCCCTTTATTTTGTCTTTCTTATACTTCATGTTTTTTTCTCTTAATGTTGTTTTCTTTCTGGAAAACTATCTCAAACAAGAAGATGGAAATAGTCCATTCTGAGAGATCAGGGGAAAAAAAGTCATTGCAATTGACAGTTTTTAAAAATGTGTGAATTTTTTGTGCTAGTGGTATTGGCTCTTTAATGTATATATATGTAACCAGTTCCCCAAATTGTGGTAAGAATGACTCAAGAAGAAAGCCCATGACTGACATAGCTGTGTTCCAAACCCTGTAGTTTAAGACTAACATCAGCAGACTCTTCTTCGTGTCCCTAAAAAGTTTCTCCTCTTTCATAAATTTTTCAGTCCCTTTGAAGAAGATTTACAGTGCAATACCAAAGCACATTGCAGTAATCTACTTCCATATAGACACAGATATCTGTACATAGGGATACGAGCTTCAGTATGTTAACAATTCTGGGTATAAATATGGATAAAGGTATATGTATAGTCTTATTGAAAAGAAGGATTTTTGCAAACTACTAAATCATTGTCCACTAACTTAATTCCTGAAATGCTATAAAACATAATAGACAATGTCTGTGCCTGTAGGGAGAAATTCTTTTCATCCCAACTTTCCATGTCTTCCTAGGGCATGTCGTCTTCCACCTCAGAAACTTTCCTTGACTCTTTCGGTTTTCTCCTCCTCATTTGTGCTTAATTCATTTCTCATCTGCACTACACCCCTATGGCACTTATTCTGCTTCCATCTCAGAGGTTCATAAGTCACAGTCTTTAAGTAACGGCTTTTCTAAGCCATGCCCATGCAACTGACGTGTCCTGCTTGGGGGATTATTTCTTCCTTGCATGTTTTATCACAATCCACAGTGTCAATGATTTTGCCATTTTGCAGGCTTTTGCCAAGCGCGCTGTCTTTTCCCGTTGTGTTACTTGCACTGTTTGTCAGCAATGTTCAGAATAAAAACAGATTTTTGGGGCCTTCCCAGGCTCTAATTTCTGATGCCAAGAAAGGCTGCTTCCTTGTTCTTCTCAGAACGACTTTAATTTCATCTTTCATGAGTAAATCAGAAACAAAGGTATACTATTTGACTTCCGTGTTTACTGAATTGCCCTATTGATTTTAAAGGCATGGTGAACCATTTTCCATGTAAGGGTACCAGAACGTCCTTGATATGTTGCAGTAAATTGAAGACAAAATAAACTGTGAAACAGGCCACATTCATACATGAAAATAAAAAGCCAATTGCTCTAGGCTTTGCTCATTTTCTGTGTTTAGGGGTTATTCTGAAAATTTTGCAGTGCAGTTAAAATCAGGTTGACTAAAGAGCACAACTGAAAAGGGTAGGATATAAAGCTCTTTCAGTGGTTCCCAATCTGGAAGACGTGCCTTCCTGGCAAGATGTGATCATATCACAGACTAGACACAACATAGAGCCTCGGAAGACGACATTTCTCATCCTCTGTGGTCCTGGAGGTTGGACTCAATGATCTTAAAGATTTTTACCAACCTACATGATTCTATGCATGAGCCATGTTCCTCAAACCTGGAGCTCAGGGGAACATTGGTACAGACTGTGCAGACCATCAGCCAGTTCAGGGAGGTTTATTATTTCCCTTCCAATGCTGTATGGGCTTGTTGCAATTTGGCTGTAGCCAGCAGCAAAGGGCCACCCCAGGACAAAGCTACAGCAGATAATCTACCCATAGCAAGCATCAGCAACAGCAGCACAGGAATGAGGGGCATGGAGAAGGAAAATGAGGGGAGCTGGCATGATATATGATTTTTTTTTCCACAAGTATTTCCGCTGCAAAATCAGTGAGGATCTCATCAAAACATATCCTTTTGTGCAGTTACCTAGGCTTTGCTGAACCCAGTTTGGGTCCAGCAACTGGGAACCTTAAGCTACCAACAGTAGTTTCTGCAAAATTATTATACGCTGATAGGTCACATCAAGATGAAAGTGTTCTGCTTTTATCTTACTGTTGTTAGTCATCCTGTTGCATCTTAGCAGTTCAATTTGTTTATCTCAAAACTTTGATACATTATTCTTTATATTTACTTTCTAAAATACGGAATACACTGCTTTTCTTGACTGTATATCTGTTGGTTGAACTTAAAAAAAATTTTTTTTCTTTCAAATATGTCTATGGAAAACACAGATCAAGCTGATCTAAGATGCTCACAACCTCAGATACCTGTGTACTTTAGAAACTAATCTCAGCAATGCAAGTCAATCTCTTAAGAATCCTTGTATGAACATTTCATGAATAAAAATATTTTAGCAGGCACTTTAAAACAAGTGATTAGCTTAGATGCTCTGAACTGGCTGTTTTCCTGTCGTTAGAGATACATTAGTAAACTACTTGGGCTCAAGGTGCGGAGTTTGATATTGTCTTATGAGTGTCCATACTGGTGCTAGTCCAGTCTCTAAAATGGCTAAGCAGACTAACGCTTTCCCAGGTAACACACAGGCAAAGTTTAACGGGATAGTGTGTACTAGGGACAACCGTTGATAAGATGTTAGTACCAACCCACCTTATTTTGAAGGTCAGGATAGTACAGAGGGGTTTCTCAGTGGAGCTAAGGAGAGCCCAGTGTAAAGGAGTTCCTACCTTAACTACCCGAGATCCTTGCAGTTCACTGTGGTGACTCCAAGACAGTATCTGAAGGCATAATGCCAGTAATTTAGTAGCTAAAAGAAAACTACTCATCAGTAGTCTCAACTTCCATCCTAATCCCTGAATATCTGCTTTAGTACTAGCATGCAGATAACCACAAATTTTTCATCTATATAAATAGTGCATCATTTTTCTTTCTAAACTTGACACACACCTGTTCCCTAACTCATTGCATATGAAGTAAAAATGTGACATTCAAAACTACTCAAAGTCAGTTGCATTTATTTAGTATTAACTATGTCCCACTAAAGAGGTTCACCTAAGGTCACTTTTGTCTCTGAAGCTTTGCGTCCGAAGACGCTGATCTCAACCATTACATTTCAGAGTCGAGCATTTAGCAAAAGGTCAAAAGGCCAGTCAAGCCTCCTTAGGCCATCCACTAGCTAGTGTGGACAAGGTTTCAGTAGATAACAGCACACAAGGGAGTAAGCTGACATTGACTTTGTCTGCTTTTGAATCCACCAACCAGATACCACCAACATTTTATATTTGGGTCAAAGGAGGGTGAGATTGGAATTAATTCTTCCACATCTGTAGCAGAGTGAACTTTTTTTCACCTTGAGATTTAAATGTGAGGCATTGTTTAAGTACACTATTCTTTGCAGACCATAGACTGAGAAGCTCATTACATCACAGCAATTTTCCCAGCAGCTCAGCACACAGGAAAATGGAAGGAAAGAGTTCAGCTGATGTCTTGATAAAGCTGCCTTCAACACTCTGCCCCCTAGAGACTATGACTTTTTGTCATCAAATATGATCAACGGGTGGTGAAACAACCGTCAGCCAATGTTTAAGCAGTCCTTTGAAGCTGGGAAATGCTTCTCCATGCTTCTTTTTCTTTTTTTTTTTCCTCCCTAACTTCTGGCAGGCATGTAAATGGGACTTTGTTACCCAAAGCGCTATTTTAGCCTTTTATTTCATGGAGATAAATTAGACATTTTGTTCCATTCTCTCGAAAATAATAATTAGAAGAATAAAAAAGTCTGATTTGATTCCTAATATCCAGTGAAAGCTTAGGCTGGCTAATAATTGCTAATATACTACTTAAGGCTTCCTCTGACTCATAGCCAACTGCAGAGGGCAAGTCAAAACAGCCTTGGATAAATAATTAAAGAATTTAAAGATGCTAGGCTTATATGTTGATCCTAATCTTTAGCTGGTATAAATCTGCCCAGCTCAGTGGAACAAGTGGAGTTGCAGAAACTGAAGATTGGGTCTTATTTCCAAAACTTGCCTAGGTCATAAGACAGAAATTGTTTTTAGCAGTATTTCTAAATGAAGTTCTTTATTTCTCACTGACTGATAGTTTCTGAAACATTTTTTGAATGGGAATAAACACATATTATTACCCTCTCATTTCTGTACCTGCTGCAGAGGTGAATTCAGGTAGCGCTGGAATAGACATAATTTTATTTTTAAACATGGATCCATTTCGTGTAACTTTGGCTGTCTGCTAGACTGACATACACGTCTGAGCTAGTCACACTGGGCTCCTTTTTGGATCTGTTGTGACAAAAGATACTTCAAAGATTTAATTCACCTTTCTTCTGGTTATACATCTAAAATATTTCACATGATCTAAGATCTAGAAGTGTCTGTTTCTGACTACCAACAAGATAATATAGCTAATTCACACATCGCTATCTACATTATTGTCTGTAAAATAAGTTGAGATGAAACTTTTGCCATCAAACAAGCTTATCATTTAAATGTACTCTGGTTCACACAGGGCCTCTGAACAAAAGAGTGTAGCTTAAATGAAACTTCACAGTTCACCAGAAGAGAGAGACAACTGATGCAAAAGTCTTCTGCACAGTAGTAAATGCCTCTCTCTGACTGCGCAACTGGAATGTTGCAAGTGTCACCTCCTTCTGTTTACTTTCCTTCTTCCAAACTTTTTCTTTCTCTGTTCTGTCAAAATGAATGCAGTTTTCCAATTTTTCGGGCACTCTGAATGCCAGTGAGGACTTCCTGACCCCTGCTATAACATAAGAATCTGTAGCAGCAGCGGTCAGCTGAGCGGGATGTGGACTAGACTAGGACCAGTGACAATGTCAGCCTGTTATACCATAATTTTTTCCTCATCAACAGGAATAACAGCAGTTTGACAATGGCCAGAAAATGGCCAAGACTAAGGAGTGCAAATCTTGACTGGCTATAGTTTTCACTGTCTGAGGGAAGACACTGCATAAAAGAACTGCTGCTCCCTTTTAGTGGTCACCACCGTTTGGGTAGAAGCACGATAAGAAAACTCAGATCTCCGGGGCTTTTCATCCCATATTCATCCTGAGATTTCAATCTTTGCCAAGTATTTACTGTAGAATTTGTAAATATACAGGATTCTGAAATTTTCAGAATTGCAGTTTCTGAAATCTCCATTTTGTGAAAATCTCTCAAACATGGTGTTCTTTTGCCAGTGTATCAGTGTCTGTAACCCTACTATGTATGTAGAAGAAGACACATGAACTGGGTTGTGAGTCAGCCCTAGACACAGATCCATAGAGTTCTGTAACTACCCATAGACACCTACATAAGCAGCAGCTGTCTAAACTTTCGTTATAGTTGATGGAGATCTCATGCATATTTAAGTCAAAGGACACTGGAAGACGATTCAGCTTAAGTTAAGGAAACAATTCTATCTTCTGGTCAACTGAATCTCTATTTCTATACTCTGAACTCTGTTGGTTAGATTGTCATTTAGTATTGTGAAAGCGTGCTCTCTTGTAGACACCTACAGATGTACACCTGGGGCTCAATTCTCTCATCTAAACATAGGCATCTACTGCCATTTTAGATGTGGCATTTGCTCAGACATAACAGACATGACACAGGACATAAGCAGAACTGACAGCTGGAACACAGGTAAAATATCCTAGGACATCTCAAATAGTACTGAACACCTATGTTTAAGCATCTGAATCACAAGTCTATATTTAGGGGTAGTCAAGTTGTAGATGAATTCCATTCTTAACACTGTCATTTCAACCACTCAGAGTAGAACAGCCACAGTGGATGCTACCTGTAAAGAAAGGATCGAAAGAAGAGGGATGAAAAAGACTGGTGAAAAGACCGATGAAGACATAATAATAGTCTTCAACTATAGACTCATAGAATCACAGAATGGCAGGGGTTGGAAGAGACCTCTGGACATCGTCTACTGCAAACCCTCCTGCCAAAGCAGAGTCATCTAGAGCAGGTTGCACAGGACCTCATACAGGCAGGTTTTGAATATGACCACAGAAGGCAACTCCACAACCCCTCTGGGCAACCTGTTCCTGTGCTCCGTCACCCTCAGAGTGAAGAATTTTTTCCTTGTGTTCAGATGGAAATTTCTATGCTTCAGTTTGTGCCCATTGCCCCTTGTCTCTGGGCACCACTGAAAAGAGTCTGGCCCCATCCTCTTGACACTCACCCTTCAGATACTTCTAAGCATTTATAAGGTCCCTCTCAGTCTTTTCTTCATCAGGCTGAACAAGCCCAGCTCCCTCAGCCTTTCCTCGTAGGAGAGATGCTCCAGTCCCCCAGTCCCCTAGAAGTCAGACATAAAGATGAAAAAGAAAACTGTTCCCCATATTCAGTGACTATGGGAGAAATAATTATGAACATAAACTGCAGTAGGGAGATCTTTCTAATGAAATAGAAAGTATGTAGTGTGTCCATGCCTGGAAGATTTGTTGAACAGGTAGAGGACATGGGCTGGGCTTCCTCCCAAGGTGTCTTCTAGCCTCACTTCTGAAGATTTTATGACTGCATTTTTCTGTGCTAGGGAACTGGAAAACGATCTCTGTGGGTGGAAATGGACTTACCCCCATCACATAGGCCTCCCGACAGCACCAACAGAATTTTAAATGAGGAACTAGATAGTCTATAGTTTTTTAATAGGGCTTTGCTGCCAAGGGGCCCAACATGTTTCCCATAATGAGGCAAGGGTAGGAGGAGAGAAGAGGGAAATTTCTCCATTCTTTATATTTCCATAGTATTTTGTAATTAATTTGATGCTTTTACAGAAAATTAATTGGGTTTTGATAATGAAATAGAAAGAACCAGCCAGACATTGGCAAATTAAAAAAAAAAAAAATCACTGCCTAATAGGCCCCCACATCAGACTGATAATGCTGTCTCCCTCAGGTGCTTCAGAAAAAAAATACTGAAGAAGAGACACTGTGAAAGTACTTGCCAACTGAAGGGTTAATCTGCCTTCCTTCCCCACTCTCCTCCTCACTCACAACTAAAGCTAAGCAGATTAATTAAAACTTAAAAGGATTCTGATTTAGTAATGAGTAAGAAAGTGAAGTGCTGCAGCCTCACGCCTGTAATTCACCATTGAACACTGACACTCGGACAGGAGGAGCTGTAATTAGCTTATGATGTAGCATGTTCCCTGCAATTCTTCACAAAACCTCTCTTTTGCGTTTTTTCCCTGCCTTACTTCATCTCCCCTCTCAACTGTCCCAAGACAAAAGCATTTTAAAGTGGTAAATATTAATTTATGGGAAGATGACAGCTGTGGGTCAAACAACAGACTGATGAATCGGCTGCATAAACTCAACCGGTACACTGCACCTCATCTGTCATCCCCTGGTGAAACAGAAATCCATTCTACAATATTTCTACTTAATGTTTCAATTTTTCCCAATATATTCTCAGCAGAAAAACAATGAGAGGGGAAAAAACCTGAGATCCACAGTCATGGTTATCTCCCCCCTTCTCCTCAAAGTAGTATGAAGTGCAGAAAGTTATTTATTTTCCAGTAGTTGAATATCCTTAAAAATAAGAGGATGCAAATGCATTAGCTTTTTGAACAGAGAAGATTTTCAATCTATGAAGCTAATCCTGCCCTTTGGATTTTGATGGGACCTTTCAAGTGGGAGGCATACTTGAATATACCTATAAAGGAATCCATAATATTAACTGGACAGATTTACTCCTTCCTTCACTGGAAGGAACACCTGTACGCTGCTTAAATTCCAGTTTAGTGTAAGGGGGTTGGGGACATCCAAATGTGGACGTAGATCCCTGGGCAGTAGGATCGGTTCTGAACATTGTGACCCTCCTGCCTGTCTTTAGGTACCCACCTTCAAAAGGCTTGCTAAAGGCTTGCAGCAGCTGGTAGAAACAACGAAGAGGAATTTTGGTGGAAGTCTAGTGGAGCAAATCCCAGTTCTTTTAAAATTACACCCGGTCTCAAATAGAGTTGGTAGTTTAGTAGTCTCAGCACAGGTATCTAAAACATTGTGAACCTAGACAACTGCAAGGGTCTAGTGGATACAACCCATGGCGTACAGTGATCTGTGCAATTCCTGAGTGACAGTAGAAACCAGGCACCCTTGGGTGACTCAAATTCATGTGTCAGCAACTGTATTAAACCCGGAAACAGAATAATAAATAAATACATACATACATACATACATAAATCACGGCAGCTGGGCTCCTGATGCCTTTCTGACTATCAAGGGGAATTACGCATCTGTCTATAAATCTCTCAAAGCACTCGGTTTATCTTACAATGCCATCTGATATGCGTAAACTCCCATCCGCTGCTCCAGAGGTTGTAGGGTCTCCCAAAAGTCTGAGTTAAATCCAGCTGGCCCCTGCAGATGTTTGGGACACCTTTGGCATCTCAAATTATACTGGGTGTCTCCATGAGGCACCTGAACTGAGTCTCGAGTTCTTGACAGTGACCAAAATACCTTTATAAATCAACTCAGGTTGCATAATTCAAGTTTGAAGTGATGGGCTGAACCAGCAAATTTGCTCTCTGACATTTTAAGGTGGATTCAGGAGACACCAGCTCATGTCATGATTTTGATACTCAGTGATAAATTAGAAAAAAAGCTTTCCAACAAGGAGAGTTTTTTAGGGTGAATCGGAGACGCAAAAATATAACATATGGATACTTCTTATTTTTCTTTTAGAACCTAGTAAGAATCTAGAAACATTACAATGCATTTAGCAGTGCTAAAGAACACCCTTAACCTCCCCATTTCCTAACAACAGACTAGAGACCTTTTGAAATTGAAAAGCCCAGTGCAGGGCAAAAAACGTGGCCTCTTACAAAGTGGTGTTCTTTGGCAGATCCTGGGAAGTGTAGGCATCACACAGTTAAGAGACTTTAGGGAAGCTGGGTGCTTTGTCCAAACAATCTGGGTAGATGTAGTATTTTTGCTCTCCTATCTTGGCTCTGAGCCCATTGCCAGAATACCCATTTTCCCCTTAGGTCTGTATATAAATATACATCATTAGTAAAGCATGTTTTTTTCAGATTTTGTGCCTGAGATTATGTAGATGTTGGCTTTACGAGAAGAGAGGTTTGTAGATTCCTAGTGTATTTAATATTGCACGTCTCTAGGTCTGCTTCATAAGCTTTTCTGCTTGTTTGCTATATGCAGTTTCCTACATGAGCTGGTAGTGGTATCCTTCCAAATTCCTTTTTAGCAACAACTACTTCAAAATTAAGTGTTTGTGAGACCAGTTATTGTTTTTCCCTTTTTAATAGCTTTTCTTTGTTGCTGGGTTTCATTCTTTTATCCTCAAACTTACCAAACTATAAGTAATAAAATTCTTATTATCTCTAGTTTTCTTCTTTATACTCACACTCTTTACATCACTGGCATATTAGAAATCACTATTTAGATCTTTAAATAACAATAGCAAAAAAAAAAAGAAAAAAAATCTTGTGGATATGTTCAGCTTTTATGATATAATTTCTGCCAGTTGCAAGGGAACTGTTCTCACGTTTAAAGTTGACTCTCTGAATAATATTGGGGAAAATGCATCTGTTTTGGTTCTCTTCTAAAAATCGTGATCATTTTTTGAGGTGCTCTCGTTCTTTTCAGTTGTAACCAGGGCTGCGAACTTTGTCAGGGAATGGCCCAGGCATCAAGACAGCATTTTTTGCAGGTATCATGAACGTTACTTAGATTTGGTTGATTTATATACTTCTGAAAATCTTTATTTGCCTACTGTTTCCACTGTGTCTATGCCAGAATACTATTCTATGTATAGAATATTCTATATCTATAAAATCTATCTATATAAATATCTATACTATTCAGAATACTATACCATACTGTTCTATGCCAGAATGATAGACACTCCTGAAAGTTAATTTTTTTTCTTTGTGCATATGTAGTTAGAAAATATTTTATACTATTACAACTATTATTGCTTTTCTCTGGGCACCTGTACGTGCCCAGAAAAAAATCAACTGACTTCAGACTGAAACATCAGAAGTACTCTCATGGGCTGTGAGTGCTTCTCCACGTAAGCTCATTACTAATCCACACTAACATCAGGATATACCTGCTTATAACTGCAAGCACTTTAAGTACAGCTCAGATAAAACCGGGAATAATTTTTTTTTTTAAACCAAGGATTTTCTCTAGGTTTCTGACATCTTACAAACAAAAAATATTTTTTATTTTTTGTTTAGGAAGAAGTTAGTAGAAGTGCGCAGTGCTGAGTGCATAACACAATGGATATACAACCCTCATTTTGGTTTTTCTAGATGATGGAAATGAAATAGTTTCCAAGACGACCACTTCTTGTGGCTGCAGTTCCAAGATCTTCTGACAGGAAAGATCTTTCCGAATGATCACTGGTGTCTGAGGTGTTCCTCATCATGTGCCCTGGTATAGTGCTGTCTAGCACTGCAGAAAGGAAGAACCTCCAGGGCTCTGTGCTAGATCTACAGCACCATATGAAAACATAGCTTATGTTTATAATTTTAAAAATATTTCCCCTTACTCTAGGGCTAAAAATTTTTAGACTAATTCTCAACTGGTTTATAAAAGAAGATGTATTCAGTAAGACCAGAGACTAAACATTTTTTCGGTCTCCAGCAATGGACAGTAATGACTGTCTGTTGGGAAGGAGCATAAAACGGAAAATATACATCGATGTTCCCACATTTCAGCCTTTCAGCTTTCTGCATTCTGTGGCTATGCAATTTGCTGACCTGGGGGTGATTTCTTTGTCTATCGTAGTCTATGAAGGGTTTTTCTTCCATGTTTGTATCTAATTGCTTTTTGAACCCATGAAAACTTATGACATTCACAACATCCTGTGGCAATGAGTTTCATAGTTTAATTATGTGCTGCGTGAAAAAGTACTTTCCTTTAATAATTTTGAGCCCACCTTTAGATAACTTTATTTGATACCTCCCTGATTTTGTATTACAACATGCAGCAACTAACTGTTCTTTCTACACCTCCTTCTTAATTGTCATGATTTCATAGACTTCTGTCACATCCTGAAACAATTAGTCTTTCCAGGCTGAAGAGTTTTATTTCAGTTTGTCTCCATTTACATGAACCCATTACCTTTAAGCATCTTTGCTATTCTTTATTTTACAAATTTTTCTATACTTATGCTAGATGTCACTTATACAATTATTTACACCTGTGAAGAGTGACAACATCATTTTATCATTCTGGTACAGGAGCATTTTACACCCACTTTTGACTACAAAGATGAGAGACTGTGGAGAGTTTGGTTCTCCACATTCAATAAATATTCAGCAGTTTCAATTTATCATGGAAAAAAATCTATTCTGACCTGCGATGTATTCTGGGTTCCACATTTATTTAAAAAAAGTATTTATTTAATATTTGTTTTGATTATTCCATCTGATGTTCTCCAATCTGGAAGAGAAAACAATATGTTCTGCTAATGACTATGTTTTTAATGTCTGATGAATTTTCTTCTGTGAGAGGAGGACACAGCTCTTTCAAACTCAGCAGCTGAATAGATCTATACAGCCTCCGGCAGAATGTTGCCAGGATAATGACACAGCTAATGTAATTAATTAACCCTTTTGAAGTCCTAATGTTTCAAAATTTCAGGTAATGGTATTTAGGCAGCAATTTTGTTTTATTTTATTTTATTTTATTTTATTTTATTTTATTTGGACTTATGTAAGATTACAATTTAATACCTAAGCAAAAAGCTCCCCCCCAAAAAGGGAAAAGAAAGAAAGAAAGAAAGAAAGAAAGAAAGAAAGAAAGAAAGAAAGAAAGAAAGAAAGAAAGAAAGAAAGAAAGAAAGAAAGAAAGAAAGAAAGAAAGAAAGAAAGAAAGAAAGAAAGA
>Ga0065711_1035841_pt1 | contig 21766 bp, 9 predicted proteins | sample Hoacrofraction12_FD_59098 | JGI IMG/M metagenome (GOLD analysis project Ga0065711, IMG submission 59098) | Hoatzin crop microbial communities from Cojedes, Venezuela - Epithelial fraction 12 v2 (version 2) | ecosystem: Host-associated > Birds > Digestive system > Esophagus > Crop | place... | reverse complement strand
GCCTGGACAAGGTCCTGTGCAGCCTGCTGTAGGTGACCCTGCTTCGGCGGGGGGGTTGGACTAGATGACCCACAGAGGTCCCTTCCAACCCCTACTATTCTGTGATTCTGTGATTCTGTGATACCCACTCAGCCTACAGCATATCTGGAACTGCAAATAAACTCCTCTCAGATTGGGTCCTCAATATCAGTACAGAAGATGGTGTCTCCAACTTCTCCTGAGGACTGTAACAGGGAAGGCAGAGAGGCTGACAGCTCATGCATCTCTTGCTGTTACACCTAACACATGGAATACCGCCTCATTTATCCAGAACTATCACATACCTAACTGTTTGCTTGCTCAAGGCTGACCAACCAGTTAGGAAGATATTTGGCAGCACTAGATGAATTCTTTTCATTTTATCTTCACCATGGTGGAGAAGATGGAGTTACCTATATTGGAGGTGACCACAAAGGAAAGTGAAGAAAAAATAGCAAACTCCGTAACACTATAATGTAGGAACAAAGCCCCAGCCCCAGTATGGATCAGCTCCACATTGAGCTGGGAGTTTGAGAAACAGTGCCTTTAAAAAATATATTAAAAAAACGAGGCGGGGGAGGGAGAGGTTGCGTACAGCAGAGGAGAGACCCTTGCTTCTAGACAAATTCAGTCATGCACCTTTAATAGTGCAGGGCAGCTCCTGATTTAACATGGAGTTTCACATGTCACTACAAAATTCTGGAAGTGTTGGCTTTGCAGATATGCCAAACATATGAACTGTTCTCAGCGAAGTCAGTATTTTTCCACATCTACTATTGTAAATCTGCTGGCAGGCTGGGAGTAGCAAATCCTCCCTTATCTCCCTCCTCTCTGAGAGCATCTCTCTGTGTAAGCACCGGCTAACTTAGATCATCACGAACAATCCCCCTTGGAAAATGGACAAAGAGGGGGGTGGGAGAGCCACTGGGGCTGTAAGCAACAAACCACAGAAGGAGATGGACTGTCGTGCAGAAGGGAAGTAGCAAAGGGAAAGAGGTGACTAATGAACAGAAGGGAGTGCATGAAATCCTACTTGGATTGCCTCTCTGGGGAACAGCTGTTTCCTTGTAAACATCTTGCTAGCTGTCCAAACAAGAAGTTCAGGCACAGAACAACAAAGGAGAGCACCCGGGTAGAAGCATTCAAGGCATGGGCTCATTCACTACCCTGCCAATTGCTCCAAGTGGCAGAATTCAAAAGCCGGGGAAACATTAGCCATACGTTTAACCCTGCAAGTGCTGGTGCTATAGCCAATGGCCTGCAGAAACACATCCTCCTTCATCTGTGGTGAAGCCCTTCCTAGCCCTCCTTTTCCCCTGCTGTTTCTGACAGAACAGCACAGCACATTACTTGACAAAGGAGAAGAGGAAATATCCTCATCAGAGCAAGGAGAAACAGTCACAGAGCCAAGAAATGAAAAACCTGAACGTGGCAGCCCTGAAGGCCTAGAAAAGTTCTACCACTGCCCTGGCATCAGCAACTTGGAAGCAGAAGGAGTTGCACCAGAGAAAGTAAAAAGAGTCTTTTTATTAATCCTGAGCACAAAACAGCCTACACTGGCAGGAGCATTTCTATGCCAATAGAACTGTGTCCACACAAGACTCTTGCCAGCACTGCAAGGTAGCTGCAGACAGGGAGAGGAGTACTAGCACAACCACGCCAGTAAACATTCCTAGGGCAGGCTGGCCACAGCAGGCAACTACCTGCGCTGCGCAGTGGCAAGCAGAAACTGTGCTGTGCACCAGCTTTGCCTGTTCCTTGATGCTTCTGGGGATCAAATGCACACGTGTCCGGTCACAAGCCTCTTCTATAAACCCTATCTCCAAAATGCCACACAACCGTTAAAAGAAGAGCAATCAGATCACGCGCACATCTCCAGGAAAGGAGGCGTCACTTTGCAAGGATGGCAATGCATAGGATAGTAGGACACACTAACTGACAATAAGGGAAGTCTATGTCCTGAGTCTGTAGTACAGCCACCTACACCTTCACATCCACCTCCAACTGACTTCTCTTGACTTTCAGACATTTTACTCAATGCAAAGTACACTTATCCTGGGAAATGAAACATCTCCTACTGCTACTCAGAACAATCCGTAGAAGCAGGAAGAAGGTAAGCACAATTACACTGTCATAGTCAGAAACTACAACAAGCAATTTCACATTTTAGAAATCGTTCACAAGTTCATAGGAAAGACCTGACGCAGTCAGATTTTTTACCTTTTTATTTCTTTAGAGCCGTTTTGTTGTAGTTGTGCACAAACAGCCAGGAAAAAAGACACACTGGCAAGGGCTGCTCAAGAACAAAACATTCGGTCATTACAAGCAGGGAAGAGTGCAAGTTCTGCTGATCAAAATCCCTCTGACATGAAAGGCAGGCAGCTGGCTTGCTGCGTCAAAGTCCAAACCAGTCGGGGACTCCACCTCGTCTGGGATCACCTTTCTGCCTCTGCTTCTCTCTCTCCATAAATTTATCCCTGAAGTCATCAAAAAAGCGAGTTTCTGTGTCTTGTTCTTTCTCTGGAAATAGGTTGGGAAACTGAAAGGTTTGTCCTTGGCCCTAAAGAGAAAACAAATGGTCAGAGAAACATTTCAGACTTTCTGCAGTAGCTATGATGCATACACTTACAATGAAAGACCACCCTGAAGTTTCAGCTAGTGCAAAATGGTTCCTCTTAACCTTCCAAGATCTCTTTCCACCCTTCTACCCAAGATACACATATATGCCACCCCTCAAAAAAAAGCTAACTTTCAGCCTCTCCTCTTTTGTGTGCTAATTAAGACACCGACTTTTTTTTTTTCCCCCCAGATGAATAGTCAGGAGATGGACACCTCTTCAAAGACTTCAAACCACCTCAGAGATGTTGTACGAGTCATACAGTAAAAGCACAATGAGCAAAATAAGTGATTTTATTAAAGTAATACCACCAGGGAAATACATGGTGGAGTAGGCATTGATTATGTTAACACTCAGGATACGAGTAGTGGTTATAGTTGTTTAAACCTCAGCTAAGGATAAGAGATAACAGTCCTAACCGCTGTTATTGTAGGGTGTAATGTGGGAATACAGAATAACAGATATCAACAGGAATAAACACTACAGTGTAAAACAATTACAGTGGGAACAATCTAATACATCACTAATGAGATCAAAGTGATTACACCTGTATCAGTCATTCCACCTAACAGACAAGTCATTTTAGGGAAACATCATCATCAGATCTATGTCTCCCACTTGGAAAATAAACATTTGCTTGCTCTCTGTTTTTTACCTAACAGCAGGAAACCATTATTCTGCGGAAATGTTCTATCCTATTAACATCACCTACTTACTTTTTACTGGTGTTTGCACTAAGCACAACTTCATTAAATTCAACAGTATCAGCCCTTCCATTCTGTATGGGACTTTGCATAATAAAACTCATAACTGATAGCTTGTAACTCTAAAATTACTCTCTAAAATACTTACAAACATTACGATACATTAACTTCTTTGGCAGAATACCACATACAGAAATCTCTTACAAAAGTATTTAATTGCTTCAGATGAAAACAGGGTTTTTTTTCCAGATCAGCCATTCTTTACATTTGTGCAATAAATACAATCACATAAGAGGCCCAGTTATGAAATTGCTCCACAAAGGACACGAAAGGAGCCTTCCACAACACGGCTACCTATACTACGTTTTGGGATCAGAAATGTGACATGATTAAATACAAAAAAAACCTGTCACCATGTCCCTGACCCAGCTGAATGTGTGCTATGTTTCATTCGGCCTTATACACTCAACCTGGTAATTTACAGGTGTGAAAGAATTTAAACCTCAAACATACCCTTTGGAAAGAAAAAACATGACTTATCCCAGTTGAGCTTATCCAGACTAGAATCTAGGAAATATCAACTCATACACAGCAATGCTCTGTTTGTTTCTGTAGTGCACACTTCTTGGGGGTTTCCTAAAAGCTTGACTATACTACAAAAACAACAAGGGAGCTGCTGTATACATTGCTCTTTCCTTGATTCCAGCCTGGATAAGATCAACTGAAACAAACCAAGGTTTTCCTTTCCACAGTGTACACTCTGGGGTTTCAACTCTTTTGTACCTTTAAATTACCAATAGCTATGCTTATAATAGCTGTCCTATGACAGTTAAATCACAGCTCCATTTCAAGGCACAGAAATTGGCCTTATCAATGCCCTTGAGCGATCCCAAAGCTGTAGCCTACTGAAACTCTTCCTATAGTAGGATTAGCAGCAAGCATCCTCGAGGCCAAGCCCTGCCCAAGATTTTAGCACAGTGAAGCATCTGGAAAAGAATTTGTTTACATTACAAAAAATCACTGCATTTTAACTGCACTGCGGGCAGGTCGCTCAGCCCCGTGGTACCTATAGAACAGACACAGCCGATTCTGAGAAGTCGTGTGCCCCAGAGAAGAAGCCATTTTAGTTAAACAAGTCAGAAAACAATTCAGGCTAACATGGTAGGCATACCACCTACACTGAAAATTTGAGAACTATTTATATTGGTAACAGTAGTAAGGGACTGTTCTTGTTATGCAGCACTTCCATTCTGGTATGCTTTCAGCACCAATACACTTCTCTCACTGGAGAATGAAGGAAAGCTGCCCCTAAAGCATACTAACAACATCCATGGCAATTCACTAAGCATTGCAAAACAGTTATTATTTTTAAAAGAGGGGAAAAAAAACCCAGAAAAAAAAAGATATGCACAGAGGCTGTAGCAAAACCAGACAATCCTTTCAGCTGTTTATCAAAGTGCTCACAGTTCCCATTTCAAGGCAGGCAAAAGTCAAATATGGAGCTGAAAATGTCAATCTGTATCTGGAGTCTTTTAATAAATCAAAATCAGCACAGACAAGCTGGCTCTTTCCAGCTCTTGTTTTGTGAAGAAATTCTGATTTTGGCTGGCAGCCAGACACGATTCGAAACAGCCAAGGCATTACACCCTGAGAACTGAAGGTTGATAAATCTTAAGTAACAATACTATGCAGTAATACTGCACTGTAAAACTCTGGAGTGATGAAAGCTGTATGAAAAATAGCTGTTGTGCATGCTCAGTAGCTAGTTTTCAGAAGAAGCCTGTATCTTGGGTATTTCAAAATTTCAAAAATTCCAAAAGGCATCAACTTACATAAAGGATTGTGAGTCTGTCCAGTCATATTTACATTCAGTGCATCTTCCGCACGATGCCAGAGGCTACTGAGGTTCAAGCTCATATGCCACCTTCTCAAAAAAAGTCTACCAAAGGAATGAAGGGATCATCACTCCCTTACACAGAGCTGCTTTTTCTTGCACGTCTCCTTTGTAAAAGTTTTCTCTTCTCTACAGCAACAATTTGACAACTATATGATAAATGCTTCCTCAGAATGAAATCCTAACTGAAATAAAGCAAACTAAATTTCTACCAAGTTCATCTGGTTTGCAACTGCTAGAACATGAAATGCTGGCATATTCAGCCAGAAAGCAAAACTTTGGCTTATTTGTAAACCTTGCATATGTTAACTGTTTTACCAATTCACATGAACTGAAATAAGCTCTAAAAAGGCTCGGGCTTGGTCCTTCTTCAGAACTTCTGCCAGCGTAATTACCTTACTTAGCAGCACAGAGAAAGTGGCAGAAAAGAACACCCTCCTACCCAACACAGCTGTGCTAAAAGAAAATCCTGTAAAAAAGACAGACACGGGCAAAAAAAATAGTTTTGCTTGGATAACTTAAGTCTGTCATGGAACTGGATGCTGCACTACCAGCAGAAGAACCTTTTTACCAATGTGAGGTGATACAGATACTCTGGAATTTGTCAGGATAAGCTGTACCATCACATGCTCTCATCTCTAAGGGAGCCCTTTCAATGTTAAAAAAAAGAAGAAAAAAACCAAAGCAAGTCAGAGAGGCGGTACTGAAAACACCTGAAAAATAAAGGCAATGTGATGATTTCCTGCATTGCTATTCTCAGTTTAGGGTTTTACCAGACACCTCCCTTTTTTCTACAAATTCTAAGGTTACGTTCAAGTGAGATGTGTGGTTCAGTGCTTAGATAACAGAAATGGTAGCCATTAAACTTCTATTCTTGCACAACACTAATCTTTGCTTCAGCATTACCCACATGTAAAACTGATTTACATACAAGGCCTTATGAGGATTCATCTGTTAAATGCTAACGTCCTTCAAGCTGAAAAGTGACCTAAGCATCAAACGTATTTTCTGCTTAGATTTCAAGCCTTTGTTATTAGAAAGAGTGAAAACACACCTTGTTCTCTGAGTCTGTAGAAGGAGTTATCACATCCAGTGGTACAAATTGCCTCCATTCATTTTAATGAGAGGTTAAGTGACCATAATTAGGCCTACAAAGTCAAGTGTTAGCTTTTCCACTGCTGAGCCTCATGTCAGAACACTGCTGGAAGGATTATCCATCACAAACCCACTTCTACATCTCTGACCTTTTTGTCCCTTGAAAAGTTTAGGAGTGGAAGCTCAGCACAGATACTATTGTGTAGGAATGACGCAGCAAACACTGATCATGTAAACAACTGTGAGATCTTCTGATTATTTAGATAATTGAAGCACTTACTACTGTCCTTCAGAATTAGAAGAAAAGTGATGTTTATAGTATCGTTAACTAAAAAAATGTTGGATTCCCAACAGCACGGGACTTGGTCCAGCAGCAGCAGCAAATGCAGCTAAGTTTAATAATCCAGTGCATTTGAACAATTCTCCTACTATTGCAATGGTAACATCTGCTGTTAAAACATATGGTAAAACAGCACAGAAAGCAACTTCAAAAATCCACAGAGGAATGACATAGCGTACGGAGCGTGCAAGTTTGCTCTGAATTCACCACATGTCAAAAGAAAACTGCTGTCATATGTGATGTGCAAACAGGTTAATTACTATGAATGCACCAGACACTCTAAACAGGGTTTGAGGAGAAAGCATTTTCAAAAATGTTCCCACCGGTGCCATCATTCATGCAGCTAAATAGGTGTTAGTCCTAATGTTGACAAGGTCAGACTCCTTTTTACAGCCATCTCCATTAGATTTCTCAAAACAGGTTTAATTAAAAATAGGTCTGGATTTCAGAGGCTTGTCTACAGCTGTGCTCCCACGGGTGCTAACACCTGTTGAGCTAAACCAGTGAGAACACTGAAGGAGGAGGAGGGGATGTTGTTGTTTTTTTTAATTTCCCTGATGTTTATGCAACTGTAAAGTTTAGTTTCCCACTGGCTTTCATTTCTTCTTTCCCTTTTTTTTTTTTTTTTGGTAATAATATTGGGTTAATTATAACTGTACTGAAGCAAGGAGAAAGGGTGCTGTGTTACATTCATTTTATCTACTCTGCAAAGATATATATCTTTTGTTTTAATTTAAAAAAAAAAAAAGTGTAACAAAAAAGTAGCATTTGATACCCAGGGCCATAAGTTTCTTACTTAAACCTTTCTCACCACATTCCAAAAGAGGAAAAAAGGCAGGCAGGCTCTGGAATGGCAAGATATTGTTGATCCACAGCCTTCTATGATTTGAGGTATTTTTTTAGTGTGAAAATATTATGCTTGGACAGATCATGTATTTGTCCAGTTACAGCCTGAGAATAAAGTAAACAGCTCTGAATCTCCAAGAAATAGTATTTGGAAAAGAAAGGGCAACAATTCTTACATGTGGAACAGCTGGGGCACTGATCTGACACCTAAGGGTATTTTGACTATGGCTTGATATACCTTCCACCTTTGAGACACTCGCTTACTGCAATGGATATGTATGTTGCGCTGGGACACATAAGGTGATGTTTTGTGAAGCAGGGAAGCGTAACTGATCATGAGAATATACTCAATTTCATTCAGGTAAACCACAGCACAGTGGCTACCAAGTCATGCTGGGAAGAGCAATACTTCCACCTAGTGGGAAACAGAAAGATCAACCCAAGATCTTCCAAAACCCCATCCTATTTTTCCAGTCACAAGCAGTTTTAACTTGAAACTGGATTAATGAGAGAAAACACAGCTGGTAAAAATGCTGGGAAAGCCCAGCTACTCTGACTCACGGCAGATGCAAACTAATTCTCATGAAAATAAGGACTTTACAGTGGTTACCAAAGACTTTCCTAAATTAGGCAGATATTAACAATGGACTGCATGGGGCCTGTTACGGCCTAAATCACACCATGAATTAGAATGAAGGCAAAGCCTTCAGTATCAAGAAATGACATTGGGTTTCTGGCCTCACCCACTGTTTAAAGCTGGTGCGAACACAGAACTGGGAGCTCACTGTGAGACATCAGAGCTAGTAATGAAAAGCAAAGAGGGGGAAAAAAACAAAAAGGACAGACAAACCTACATGTTAAAGGAATTAACAGATACCAACAACAGGAAAAAAGAGAGCAAAGAGACCAGAAGTGAGGTGAGGGGAAAACGCACAGACCAGGTCTCACCGATAACAGTTTAGTAAATAGTCAGGATTCCCTCAGGTGAGATGAAATACAGCACCAAAAGGTGGTCCCCCATCCCGTTCACAGGTCAGACAGAAAACATGGCATTCTTCAAAAACTTACGACATAGTATACAGCAGCGCAGTAAGGGTCACTTGCTGTCTAATGTACCAAGCGCAGTCCTCAGCCACAGTACCACAGGGCTCTGCGCAGGCTCATTTGCCCAGCAGACATAATGAGAGGCTGGAGCAACGACCAGTTACTGCTGTGCAACTGCCTCTAGTGCCAAGCTAGTTTGGGTAATTCTCCACTCCACTGCAGAGCTACCCTTAAGGCAATGGCAACTATTCTAGGTTCAGAGGTCTGATGTGAAATAAATGCACAAACATACTGCCTTAAATCAGTGGCTTGCTCCACCGAGCAGCAGCATTTTGCTTCCCACTCCTTCCCCCGAGTTTCTATGGGTTGCAGACTACCACCTTCTCAACTCAGCAGACAAAAGAAACTAGACTACATAAAACACAGTGAAACAAAAACTGAGAACTGACCACGGCTTGCTCAAGATCCATGTCTGCTTCCATCTTGGGAAATGAGTTTCTAAAAGCAAAGAAGTCACTGGCAAGAGGCCGTGACAATGAAAAGTGCCTGCAATTACCTGCCAAGGAATAACACTCACAGAGCAACCTGTAAGATAGGACTTCGCTCCCGGCATTCAATTCCTCAGCTGTCTTCTTAACGAATCATTTACACCTGATCTCTCACAGACAAAAACCTAGCATAGACAATCCAGGAGGGAGAATGTGCCCACCAAAGCAGAGACTCTTCCTTGAAAAAGGGATGTGTTTTTTAGCCATCATAATGCAAAATCCTCATGGAGATGAGGTTGCCTTTAACTTCAGCACAGTAAATCAAGGTTAGTCCTCATCTAAATACAACTCTGCTACTTTCTACTAACACTGTACTTTATACTGTTCTTTTAAAGGTAAGGGCTGTCTAGAAAAACACACTGACTTTTCTTTCCACTCCCTTTCCCAGAAGGGGCTTAGAAAAAAACATCTAAGCACATTTAAACTTTGAAAAATTAAAAAAACATCAGATTTCCCACTGCCTGTGCCTCTTTGGTTTGACCCAAAGTCCACATGAAGTCTTATGCAGTCTTTAAGATCACACAGTGTTCCCCCCCCCCACGGAATCCCTGTCCCAGGATGGAGTAACACTAAAGTTGTGTTGCCAACAGCAATTTTGAGCTTACGGTTTTACAACCATAAATAGCATTCCTTTAACGTAATTTTGGTACGTGAAGGAGTTTTCTGTCCCTGATTTCATTTCTTTTTTACACTGAGACAGGTAAGCCCAAGAGAATTCTAAACTACAATATGCTCCTGTTATGAAAGAAACCCATAAGAACATGAAGCTTCTTTTCCACTGGGCAACCAACATACGTTTCAGAACTTAGTTTAACCACAAAGCACGCTTGTTAAACATGACTAGAAGCTCTCCAAGGAATATGCCTTAGTCTTCTCTGAACTCCAAAAAGCTTTAATAAGAAGTTCTCTACCCTTACAATATATTCTTTCACTTACTGGACATCTCAGTCATCAACCACACAAGTCATGAACCTTCCAGCACACAGAGTACAGGGTCAGCATGAAACTCACTGGCAAAGCAGCACCATATGACATCAGACCATAACTTACATACAGACCTCAAACAAATATGCAACTTCAAAACTAACCATTTGTTTGCATTTGATTTGATTTTTAGACTAAGTCATTTACACCTCTTCATACATTCTGGAATGTATTACTGAAAATGTCATTACTAGAGGATTGGCAGAAATATTCAGCCAACTGGACAATTCACTGAACATTACTTCTAGCTTGGCTGGTTAACAGTCCTTTCCTCTTTCCCGACAAGTATCCACGTTAACTCACCAGCTGTACATAGGCAACCTTGTAGTCTGGCTTCTTCACTCTCTGATTCTTATGATTCCTCCTGTTGTTTGCACCTGCAGAAATGAAGAGAGTCCCACCTTTTACCTCCCAGGACTTCCAAGTTCCCCAGAGCAAGACCTTCACTAGTACCGATTTATTTTTAAGACGAATACTCTTTCTTCAGTACCAGCAGAGCATCACAATTACTAAGACGTACTGAAAATTGGTAGACACTATTCTCCTCGTTTACAAGCAGGGAATCGAGGCATCATCAGACTCAGGCTGCTGACAGCCATTGCACCTTCACATCACACACAAAGTTTGCAAAAAAGCAAGGAGATGTGTCTCCCAAGTAGGGGGTCAGGAGTGATAAAACTGTCCTCCCAACATCAACAGGTCTAGGAAGACAAGGAGGAAATGACCACTAAACAGCTTCAAACTTGTCAGTTCTTACTACCCAGCTAATGAGCTGGATCTATAGATCAGGAAATTACACTCCATATCCAAAAAAACTAAAGCACCTCAACCTTCTGCGAGTATGCTGGTCACAACTGAGTGGGAAGTTCAATTTATCCCCTGCATGTTAGGCAGACATTAACACTCTCAAATCATTAGACATTCTAACCCCCTTTCCTCTTTTATCCCTGAATATATACATTTCACCATCACTTCCACTAGCAGTGGGGAACAAAATAGTTATAAGGACATGCATGCGTTTGGTATCCAAGGCTTCATTTAATTCTGCTTTTCACATAAGCATATTACAGATGACCTTTCTGTTTTCTTTTTCTTCTGTGTTTTGAGTTTTACAACCTTATTTTGAAGCTTTTGCTTTCTTTATCCATTTTTCACTATTACAGCTCTTTTTTCCTACACCTTTTTTAAAGTCATCCCAGCTCTTACCATTATAAACACATCAATCAATTTCTTTGCTCGTCACTGCATGAAAAAAGAAAAACCCAGCCACCAAAGACATCCTAACCAACAAGTCACTCTCCATTTGATTAATGCAATGACTGGTGATCAAACAAGTAAATAATGTGAAAATTATATTCCTAGCTTTGCACTGCATCCAAAATGCAGTCAGAGAAGCTCTGGGGAAGAAAGGACTCATATGTAAAGGTGATGTTACAAAAATTTAGCTTATTACAGTTAGAGATGCATCCCTCTGCTCCAAGTCAGAGTTTCAGCATAATTTAAACTAGGAACTTTTTTTCCTTTTCTCTTGGGTTTGTTTTATGTTGTTTTTTTGTTGTAGGGGTGGCACAGGGGAGAAACAGCATGAATAGAAGCATACAAGTCTGTAGCAGAAATGTGGTAATGACAGGTGATGAAAAACTGAAAGTTTGTCAAGATGTTTTTCTGACGTTATCTACTAGCCTAATAGAATACTTTTGTTTGCTCTACAAACTATGCCTTTTGTTAGACCATAACACCTCCTCTGTGTGCATGTCAGGTAATCTCAACTCACACATTTTTTTTAAAAAAGGCTATGGCTGCAATTAAGTTCAATTACTAATCTTATTAAAATACATGAAAAAATTCCTTTTTGAAGTGAGACACCTACTCGTCTTCAAAGAGAAACAGTACCACTACAAAAGCATACAGCACAAGCTAGACAACAGTCAATATGATAAGGCTTTTTAAATTCAGATTTTTCCTTTTAAAACTAAAATTATGCCATAATCTAATCAAAACATTGAAATATGAATTGGTGCATATTCATTTGAAGGGACAAATAAAACATGTAAGCTGACAGACTTCACCAGCTAAGCACCTGGAACCAAAATTTGCTGAAATCTAACGGACCTTTTAGTAAGAAAGTCTATTCTGGCTGCGCAGGGATGCTGTATTCATCCCTTTGGATTACTCAACCGCACTTACCATACTGTATCCTGGTCCTCACAGCAGCTACTGGCACATTGTATATTTTTTCAAGGTAATTCTTGATATCCACTTTTGTCATTCTAGACAACACAAAAACATTTTGGGGAAGAAAGAAGCAAAAGTATAAATATTTAAATAAAATAAAACAAAGCCAGAATATTTATAGACTGGTTGATACTCTGGAATAAATAAGCCTTCTTCTTTTAAGCAAGGTAGCTTTACTGCACAGAAGTACAAACTCAACATAGATCACACCCTGCTACAGCAATTCATTACCCATAAACAATGACAAACATTTTATTCTCCGTAGCCTCAACAGTCAAAACCCCTGACATATTCTGTATTCAGCAAGTGTAGATAAGCTTTCTCACTGCACGAGCAGAGAACCCCTTCTAATCTTCTGAACAGCAGTTCTGAACCTTTTCAGGACCTGCCACAGGCTTGTGGGCTTTAGTGTGTGCAACCAGACTGGTCAGGTTGAAACAGTCCTGAGAAATACCTGGCCATCACCTTGATTCCTCTGGATCATGTCCACAAGCACTTCCTTCTTCCTAAGCCCGCCCCTGGGAAGGCTGAGCCTCACTAACCCTCAGGAAGAGGAGCCAAGGAAAGCTCGTCTTTGAATCAGTGCCCTCGCAGCCCTCTAAAAGGTCCCCCCGATACAGAAGTCCCTTCCCCCAGCCCAAAGGACGCTATCCGACACTTGGCCTTCCCACCCCCCCAGCTAATAAGCCAAGCTGCAGCCCAGAAGGAGACGACGAGAGGCAGCGGCCCGGGGCGGGTGGCACTGGGGGGAGGGCGTGCGCTCCCCGAGCGGCGGGGGCCGCTCTGCACCGCCGGGGCGGCGCCGAGCCCTTCCCGGGGCAGGCCCGGGCCCACGACGGCTCCCGCTGCGGGGGGCTGCGCCGTACCGTGCCCCGTCCCCGGCTATCCCCGCACTCACTCCATGGAGACGCGGAACTGGACGGTGTCCTCGGGCTGCGGCACGCCGGGCCGCACCGCCAGCATGAAGAAGTTGGGCCGGAAGATCCGCAGCTGCGGGCCGCCCAGCTGGAACAGCGGGTACCTGCGGGGAGACAACGCCACTGACTGACCAGCACCAGCGCGCCGAACCGAGCCCGCCCGGCCCCCTCCCTCCCGCCGCGGCCCAGCCCGGCCCGCTCACACGGCCTTCCTGGCGCCCGTCGCCATGGCCGAGGCGCAGCCCGGAAGCGGCACGGATCGGAGAGAGAGCGGCTCCCGGCGGGGCGAGGGGGGGAGCACTCGCCCCCTACTGGAGCGGAGGAGCGCGGCGGGGCAGGGTGTGGGTGGCGGGGGGGAGGGCTGGGGCGGTCTGTCCGCCCCCCCCACCCCGAGTTGCTGCGTCCAGCTCGGGGGTCCCCAGCACAAGACGGGCAGGGGCCCGTGAGAGCAGGTCCAGGAGGAAGGCCACGGGACGGTGGGAGGGCTGGGACGCCTGCCCCATGAGGAAAGGCAGAGGGAGACGGGGTGGTCCTGCCTGGAGAGGAGAAGGCTCCGGGGAGACCTTATAACAGCCTTCCAGTATATAAAGGGGGCTTAGAAGAAAGACTTTTTACCAAGGCCTGTCGTGACAGGACAAGGGGCAACGGTTTTAAACTGAAAGAGGGTAGGTTTATATTGGACATGAGGGAGAAACTTTTTATGATGCGGGGGGTGGGATGCTGGATCTGGTTGCCCAGAGAAGCTGTGAATGCCCCATCACACTGGAGTTGTTCAAGGCTTTGAGCAACCTGGTCTAGTGGAAGGTGTCCCTGCCTATGGCAGGGGTCTGGGACTACGTAATCTTGGAAGGTCCCTTCCCACCTAAACCACTGTTACGAATCTACAATGCCACAGCATGGGCTAACAGAGCCAGACTGTGAACGTAGGCACCAGAAACAGCCAGAAGTTTGGAAACAAGGGGCAGAACCGCTATCCCTGGTGGTCTTCCCTCCAACAGGGCATTTCAAGGGTTAGAAAAGACAGGAGGCCCAACAGAATAGCTCACATCCCAAATTTAGTAACAGTCGTTTGTGCTTTGACATCTACACTGAATTAACCAAGTAATTCACACGTCTTACATGTAGGCTAACTGCCTCAGTAAACATTTTAATATAGTAACTTGAATGAATCATGCTCTATATTGCACTGTGACTTGTTTGCATTGAAGAAACGCTGTGTGCTGAAAACTACCACTTCAATGGATTTGTTCCTTTATTCCCAAGTCTTTGATTCCGTTCATCACTCAAACTTTTAAGTCAATTCAACTGCATTTGGTATCCAGATTATGAGCTCTCCGGGAACAGTTGGCTTTTGTTATCTGCCTGTATGGTGGCTACAAAACAGGCCCCCAGTCCTGGGTCTTTGTTGATGATACTGAGCCTCATACCCAGTTGTGGAGCTGGATCAAATGATATTAAACAAGGATTTGGACCAACTCCCAAATCCTTGCAAAATGGGATGCCATTAGATAAAGTAGGAAACACCATTCCAGAGGGCTGTCATTGGAGTGGGTACTGGTCGTGCTTTATTTACAAAATCCAGAGATTTGTACACAGCAATCTATAGGATAGCATAGGACTGGTATCAGGAGGATAAAGGACATGCTCAGCAGGAATTGAAGATGCCAGCAAGGTGTCGTCTCAGTTCCGCAGGGAACCTGCTTCCTTTTGACAGAGGAAGCCGCCAGACCCCTCCAGGAAGAAAAAGAAGAACAGCAGCAGCAATAGCCAACGCAGGCTGATGTTGCAATTTTTGTTATCGTCGAGGCGTGGGAACACAAGTGATTGGTGAAGGAAGAAAGAGGAGACCAGCAGAGTTTCAGCATGCCACTAAGGGCCATCCTGCCTGGTTCTTTACTTCCAGCGCCCGCCAACCTTGCCCTTGGCTCCTGCCTTCTTGCTGCTACAATACAAAAGGAAAGAAAAATATATGAGCCTGATGGAAGCTGTGGGGCTCTGTGACCGCTGCACATTTCTGACTCTCAGATTAGGATCAAACTGCTTTCACTTCTAACATGTTGGGCACACCTGCCATAGAGCACATCCTGAGAAAAACATTGTTGATATTGTGGAAGGAGATTCCTCCTCAGGCTCTTAATGAAAGACCAGACTATGCATGCCTGGAAGATGGGGGCCCTTCCAGATTTCTGTATTATCAGGACAGATGTCCAGGTGGTCTCAAAACTAAGTGACGGGCCTGTCCAGCCACAGACTTGATGCTTTCTGAATTCAAATCTGCTATGGTCTTGGATTTTAGGATTTAGAGCTGTTTCTGGAGAAATTTTCCTCATTATCAGGGAGCTCTGGTCAAATTTCCCAGGTGCTCTAATCATCTAGTAGTGGAGGCAAAAAGCTGAGCAATGATTTAAATACAACTAAGAACTGCTTTGCTGTAGCAAAGGTAGAGTGGCTTCTTCCTTATATCATGAGAGTAAGAGCCTCCAAAACCATCCAAATAACTTTTTAGGCCTCCCCTTGTATCAGCATTGCTGTCTTGTTCATGGTGTGTGTGGAGCAGTCCAGCTACACTCCCCACACAAAGCACCTGAGGCAAACTCTCTCCAAACAGTATTTTCTTGCACACAGAAGGTCAATCCTACATGCAAGCCACTTACCTTCTGACTGAGGAGCAGGCACGCCTGGAGTCAGACAGGGCCCAGGCGTGAAGTTAGTTGAGTTAGACTGTGCACTGGCTCCCGTAGGCATCACCTTGGCTTTTGGGGCTCAGCACACCACCAGACCTTTCCATCTCACACACATGATGGTGAGGCTGCTTCTTGAACCAAAGCACATGCAAACCGGGGGCAGCTCTTTGACATGGCAGAGCACGGGGTCGGGGGCCAAGCAGAACGTGGTGGGGCCTTGCTATCAACAGAGAGGCCTTCTTCAGAACCACCGGTTCCTCCAGGGAGCAGAAAAAAATGTGGATGACACATCTGGGGAGATTTTTGTGGTGCTGCCCCATGGATTGGTTCAAGAGCACTAACCATATTTACAGAATTATATAGCACAGTGACACAGACGTACACATAGTGGATACTTTACCTTTTGACCAAGTTAGACTTGGTCTGTTTGAAAAATTGACCTTTCGCATGAGAGAGAGCAGTGTTTTCTGCTTGTCTTAAATTCGTCTCAGTGTCCCTTTTGCCAGCCTTTCTGCAGGTTCAAAACCCAGTATAGGAACTGTGTAGCTCCTCAAAGGAAGGCAGCGCCCTTTTACCTCCACAAGCGCCTGTGATGTTTAATGTTATGCTTAACCTTTAAAGTGTGTGTAAGGAGGCTTAATAAAGTCTGAAGCGAAAGGATCACCTGATCCTTGTATAACACATTAGCAGACGTTGCTTTAGGATGATACAGTCTAGTGTGGATAGAAATTTTAAGTACACAGAAACCTCATGATCTGTGGGTTTCCGAGTGCAAGAGTGCAACCTTTTCAAATGGTGTCTTGAGAGACGATCATGTCTTTTGGGGGAACAAGCATGTCGTGATGGTACAGCCTGTTGTGGGTGGTGTGGTAGTGCCCCTCAGAAGAGCAGCAACACCCAGACAACCCATGGCATCTTTCTGCAGCTGCACATTCTGCTAAGGTTTATCAGCCTACAGCTTTGTACAGAAAATACCACGGGAAGGTCAAGCCTTCCGTTTGACATCTACAGACAACTGAGCCTGCAGTGTTACATTCATCTGATAAGACAGGGTGGCTTGGGGAAGTGGGAAAGCAGTGTCTGGTGACTCGTATCATTCAAAGATGTCACCAAAGGCCACCACTTCATTCCCGGCATCACTTTGCTAAGAAGATACAGAAGCACAGTGAAGATTAAACCCCACCGCGCAGAGCTCTCCTCCCTTGATTCTGTGTAGTTTCTTCTCTGCCTCTGTCAGTTTTCTACATGCCATAGGCCCTAGGCTTTGCCTAGTCCTGGTCTCTCTTAAGGTCACTGTAAACACCTAGAATAGTTAAAGATATAAGACTCAAAAAATCTAATAAAATAGAAGTCTTGTGGGGAAGGAAAGTGGGAGAGAGATGATGAGTGGAAAGAACTCACAACAGTAATCCCATGATGTTAGTCTTGTTACACACCGTTCCTTATAATCTTAGCAACCACTTGTTTACCCTTCATAAACAAGGGTTGTATTCCCTCAAGTATTCAAAGCACCTCAGTCAGGTGTTTGAAAACCCCAGCAATAAGCAGATGGAAATTTTGCAGACATGATATGAAGACACATGATTTTTTCTTGTTAGCTGTTACGTTCACTTCAGTTTCCCCGTCATTTTCTCAATGTGAAGCAGGATGGGAGTTGCCCTTCCATCTCTAGCATCATTTTATTGCAACAAGAAAATGTCGGTGTTGAGGCTGAAGTGACTACTTTGAACACTGAGAAGATATCCCCAAGCCAGGAGCTAGGGAGGGGATATAGGTACTTACTGCTTCTGAGCCTGATCGATCCGGTTCCTGAGGGTGACAATCTGCAAACAACATACATGACCAGGATTTTTAGAGGCAAAGAAACCTTGTTCCCTTACAGAGAGAGGAGTTCTACCTGCTGAAATGCTGGAAACAGGAGCTTATGGTAGAGATTAATACTTCCTTTGAAACAAAAGTGCATCCTTGCTTGAAGGAGAGAAATGTTGCTCCCTGGCAATAAATCTGCAAGCCAAATTCATATGCCAAGGGAAAGAAGAGCTAGAATTGTGTAAAACTTATTAGAAGAGATCCTGTGTATACAAATTAGTCTCCTATGAACTCACATGTCAAACTGCAGGCAAGTGAACTGAAATGGATGTCACCCTGGTCAGTTGGGAAGCTCTTGCATGGCCCCATCCACCTGTATGTGTCAGCCTCATCTTCTCACTCCTCCCCTACTCCTACACATTAGGAAGTGTACAAGCTCAAAGAGCTTCAGTGGACTTTGGGTGGGGACCTCAAGAACAGAAGAGGGATCACATGTTCTGCTGGAGTACCTTTGTTGGCTGGAAGAGCAGGAGGTGAGGAGCTTGCAGCCGTCACCACCTTCCCAACCACTCATCTAATAAGAGAAAAAAAACTTTTAAGGGAACTGAAGAAGAAAATATTCAAGGAGAGCTTGAGCACCCACAGAGGAAAAAGTTGGAGTGGGGGCTCTGAATACCTTCCCAAGCTCTGTTGATGAGTGCAAGCTACTAGAAAGTCTGTCCTACAAGACAAATCACCTCTTTGCTTAGCTGTGGCTGAACTGCATGTTTCAACATGATGCATAGGAAAGCAAACACCTACCTTGCACAGGATAAGCAGCTTATGGCCTGACTTAGCACCTAAGTCCTGGCCCATAGCCCTGGAATTGCTACTGAAATCGTGGGACTCTTCCAGCTTAGGTACTGGAAAAGCCCACAAGAACTAGGATGTGACAGAGAGGCCTCTTTTGCCCCTTCACCTTCTCATTTGTAACCAAGTCAAGCTTCTACCTAGTTTTTCTGGGGTAGAAAAATGCACTTGCCAAGACATATGATTTGCTTCTGCTTTTGGTGTAATTCAAAGTTTTTCACTGGTTCTGCAGGTCCAAGAACTGATGAACCAATATTTGAATATTTAACGTGGCACTTGACATTCCCCATGTGTGAAACAAGAAAAAAAAAAGTCATACATTCAGGCTGGCCCAACAACCGGTATTTTCTGGCTCTTGTCTTTCCATGGCAAACAGAAACAAGAGACTGAAACATTAGTGGGAACAGGACAAGACAAGGAAGGAGAGATCAGCAAATCACTTACTTTTGTACTTACTCGTGGAATTTTTAATATCTGTAGCAGCGGTTTAAATTATTTTTTGCAATTGAGTGTTCTTCCCAAGTGTGGAGGAGAACCAGCTGTCTTCAGTTTGACCTAAGGACTTAAGACTTACCTTCACTGATAACATGATAGTGACTGTAACACTCACTCTCCAATGAAGCACCAAAGAGCAACAGACACTAGAGCTGAATAACAGCTCCACTCCTGTGTGTCCCAGTTCCTTCCTTTGTCTCTCCCTTGCATCCTTGCTTCTGTTCCCTTCATTACCTTTGCTGTTTTCACTTACCTTTCTCATCACTTTTTTCCTGGTATCATTTTCCCTTTGTTCTTCCAGTTTCCTTCTCCCATTTCAGCTGTGCATTTGCCTTCTACTTTGCTCATAATCTGTACTTTCTCTGATTGCTTTTCATCAGCAGCCACCCATCTCTTTGTTTATGCAGAGGTTTCATTACCATAGCACATACGTCTCCCCTGGCACTGCCTTAATTCCTGTTGTTCCACATCCAGTTGACCTGTTATCCTGAAGCTAACCCTCTCCAGTATTTTGAGTCTGGATAAGCATGTGGCCACAAGGTGGAGAATCTTTCCAAACCCCATAACATTCTTTTCTGTGAAGTCCAAGCTATTACACATGCATCCCTAAGATTCTGCATCTATCTCAGGTGCATCGGGGGACTCCCGCACACACATAATACCAGAGGTTTGGACAGGGAATTATTTTAGAGATATTCTGAGTGAGTTATGTGCTCAGTTCTTGAGCAACATCCCTGTTAGACCCTGACTTTTCCTAACGTACCGCTTTATCTGTTTTCAAAGAATGGAAGGGGAGAGAAAAAGGAAGTGAATTGAGAGACACAAGATCCAGTTTTCCCTTTTCTCTCTGCACTTGGAGCCAATTTCCAGTTTCTGTCTGGCACCTGGCCTCTGACCATGCGGCAGGCTCATGCATTTGGTAGCCTTTGCTGCTGCTGTTACACAGGCAAGTTCATTGTACTTACAACTTGGAAAGCTCCTGCAGCCTGCAACGCAGTGTTAAAATCTAAGAGAGATTGAGACAATTACATTGGTGTTGCTCATTCCCTGTCAGCATGTGTCTGTGTTATTGGGAATTAAAAGGAGAGCGAGATGGAGAGAGATCCAGCAGGATTTCTCAGCCACTAAAACCTGACGTAGGTGAGTACAGCCCTGTCCTGTGGACTCTTTGTGAAGCAAACACGTCCACTTTTTGTTACCATATGACACTTCAGTCAGATGCTCCTGTCTGGAGACAGTTTTCAGTGACTCCAGAGAGCTCAGTCCACAGCGAATCTGGGATGGGAATAAAACTTACAATGGTCAAGTGTAAAATCAAAGATGGGTTTAAAAGTATTACTTTGTAATGGAGATGAGCCAATTGAGAGTTGCTGAATTTTCTGGCCACAGTTACCTATAGATAAGGAAGAACGAACAAGATCTGTTTGGGCAGAGGGCGGGGAGTCTACTTCCTGTTGGGATTGCCTTTCCATGGGACACGGAAAGACTTGAGAGTGGTCTATTCAATTTCAGCCTAAAATGTGAAATCCAGTCCAAGCATATATATTATCAGAATGCAGTTCCAGGTGTCTTGCTCCTTAAATATTGCAAAAGGGCATTGGAGACCCAAACGGTGTCACCACTTGGCTTTTGCAGAGGAGTCACAGAGATTTTTACATTTCAGACCCAGTGCCATTAGCAAAATGGCTTTTCAACTCACCTCGTACTTTTTCCTCTTGATCTGCTCTGTAAAATCATACTTTTCAGTCTCCAGCTGGTATAACCAGTCCCACAGTTCCTTAGCCTTGTCCCTGTGTGTTTACAGGGAAAAGAAGATGGGAGAAACACATTGCATCATATATTTTTATGGTTTTCACATCAGTAGTAATGAGGCTTTTTACATTTTATTTAATAGAGTTCACATATCTTCCTGCAAACACTTTCCATCCTCTGAAAGCTACACACCATTTTCAAGGTCACATTTTTCTCACCTTCTCACCTAAGAGCCTTTTAGACTTGCACTCGTGCATGTGTCACACACCAATGTACTTTCTACAGATTTAGATTTACCCCTAACTCTTAATAAGAGAAGAGAGTCCACGGGAATCAGACAAGAAGGAAGGAGGGCTCTGAAGGCCACCCAGGTGAGCAGAGCAGCTGCCATTATGCAGTCTTATCTGTTTGAGGGCTGACTAGTGGTGTCCCCCAGGGGTCAGTACGGGGCCTGATCTTGTTTAACTTTTTCATCAGTGACCTGGATGAAGAGTTAGAATGTACACTCAGCAAGTTTGCTGACGACACAAAACTGGGAGAAGTGGTGGATACACCAGAAGGCTGTGCTGCCATTCAGCATGACCTGGACAGGCTGGAAAGTTGGGCAGAGAGGAACCTGATGAGGTTCAACAAGGCCAAGTGCAGGGTCCTGAACCTGGGGAGGAACAACCCCATGCATCAGTACAGGCTTGGGGCGGACCTGCTGGAGAGCAGCTCTGTGGAGCGGGACCTGGGTGTCCTGGTGGACGACAGGTTGACCATGAGCCAGTAGTGTGCCCTGGCTGCCAAGAAAGCGCATGGGATCCTGGGATGCATTAGGAGGAGTGTGGCCAGCAGGTCGAGGGAGGTTCTCCTTCCCCTCTACACTGCCCTAGTGAGGCCCCATCTGGAGTACTCTGTCCAGTTCTGGGCTCCCTGGTTCAAGAACAATGAGG
>Ga0065711_1035840_pt1 | contig 21766 bp, 8 predicted proteins | sample Hoacrofraction12_FD_59098 | JGI IMG/M metagenome (GOLD analysis project Ga0065711, IMG submission 59098) | Hoatzin crop microbial communities from Cojedes, Venezuela - Epithelial fraction 12 v2 (version 2) | ecosystem: Host-associated > Birds > Digestive system > Esophagus > Crop | place... | reverse complement strand
AAGGACCTCAATTCCCCCCCCCGCCCCCCCCCCCCGACATACGGAGTAAAGGGGTTCCTGCTGAGATCAGTGCTGCAGAGACAGATGCTTTCTGTCTACCTTGTCTTGTCCCTTGGTTCCTGCCACTTACTGCAGCTGTGTAACAAACATCAGAATTACCATACTTTTGCTTTGGGGTTTGCCAGACATTTCTCTTGAGACACCTTGTCCTAAGAAAAGAAACCCATCCTAGTTCGCAGACTTCTGTTTCAGACTCCTGAAGTTTGCTTTTGGCCTGAATTAATTTCTAGTCTTTGTTGTCCTACTAGCCAGATACTCTCCTCTGTGCAGCCAAGTGGGAAAGAATGGGAAGGAGTCTTTGAATAAGTTCCCAGATGAGGGGAAATATGCGCTTTCCGATGTTCTGTTTTGTGCAACAGCTGTGCTAGAATCAGCATAGGGTGAGAATTGGATGTCCTACTTCTGGTATTGATTTCCTCAGTAATGTTGTTCCATTTGTGCCCGTTTTTCGTGGTTCTGTTTTGTGGTGTGTGCTTGTAAAGTTTCATCTCCTGACAAGATGATGTATTATTTTTCTGTCTAGCTGGCCAGCTTCCCTTCCCAAATTCTTTTCTGGGTTTTACCCTCAGGTCAGATATTGCTGCTTCCAAATTTCAGCCTAGATTACCTGGTGGTAACGGAATTAGTAACAACAGAATTTTAAAATGTTTTAGGATCTTGTGTCTGAGGATTTATTAAAGAGGCTACAAATATACAGTGAACTCCTTACAGATTTTGTGTAAAGAAAGGGACTGAGCTGAGCAGATAAGATTTTACTGGGATGCCAGCAGACTGGGTTTAAATTCTGTACTTTTTTGTTTGACAAACAGAAGTCAATGCAGCAGGAAGAGAGATAGTGGAAAAAAGCAAGATTATCACCTGTCTTCTCATCAAAAGCCATTGAATTGCTCTGGTTTGCAGTACAGTATTTTTAAAGTATTCAGAACTAGAACTGTTTGCCCGATCAGTATGATTAGATTTGGAATGACTGACCTTTCCCTTGTAAGGACCATTTGTTGTCTTTGCAAGCTTATTGGTGGAGTATTTTTGCAAAGACTGGCATCATTTATGAGGGTTTGTAGAGGTTTTGGTCTTTAGAACTGTTTTCTCCTGAGTGATTTCTTCTCTTCTTAAATGATTTCTAAAGATTGCCCAAGTGAGGGATTGCTGACAGACGAGTAGCAGCTAGTACAACTTTTTACTGTAGTTACTTTTCTGCACCTATGGATGTATAGTGACACATCTGAGGAGTTGGTTTAACACCTGCACTTTGTTTCTTTTGGGTTCTAAATGCAATAGTAGTCCTGTTTTAACCATGACTTCACACTTGGATTTTTCCAAAATTAATTTATAATTTTGTTTGTTTGGCTTTTTTTTTTTTATTTTCTGAGCAGTATGAAAATCTTATCACAGAGTTCATATAGGAGAAGGAATGATAGAACGCTTTGGGTTGGAAGGGACCTTTAAAGCTCATCTAGTCCAACCCCCCTGCCATGGGCAGGGACACCATTCAGTAGACCAGATTGCTCAAAGCCCTGTCCAACCTGACTTTGAACACTTCCAATGATGGGGCAGCCACTGCTTCTCGGGGCAACCTGTTCCTGTGTCTCACCATCCTCACCATAAAAAAATATCTTGCTTATGTCCAGCCAAACCTACCCTCTTTCAGTTTAGAACTGCTGCCCCTTGTCCTGTCTCTTTTTTCCGAGAGACTTGGTAAAGAGTCTCTCTCTGTCTTTCTCATAAGCCCTCTTTATATATTGAAAGTCCACAATAAGGTCTCCTTGGAGACAGTGTGCTGCTTAGTTGAAGCACAGAAGCATTATTCACAGGAAAAAACCCCACTTTAAATTTAAAAAGTGGATACAGTCCACATTACAGTGTGGGGGAGTAGAAGCATCATGATGGTTTTCATACTGAACTGATCAGTATGCCCCATGCGGACATTGTAAATTACCAAAATATTGTGTGAATATTTGCTTATTCTTTCAATATTCACTTATTTCACTTATTCTATTTGCTTATTCTTTCAGTAAATCTACCTCTTCGATTACTGGCAGCAATTCCTTGAATTTATGGTGTCTATGGTTACGATTTCCTTGGAACAATAAACAACAATGACTGAATGGCTTTTCCAGCCAGAAACAAGATATATTACTGTGCAGTCATTTTCTTATTAGTAAGGCTGTTTGAAAGAAAGATTGAAACTCAACACTATGTTAAAGTTGCAAAAATAGAAATAAAAGGTATGTTTTATGTTTCTTCTTATAAGAACTAGGCTCTCAATGGCAAACACGTGGAATATGTCCCCCCTGCATATAGGAACTGAAGTGTCAGTTTCTTAATTGAAAATATAAATGAAGTTCAAATGGGATGTGGGTTGTGAATTGTGGAAGATCAGTATTAGGCTTGTGTGCACTCAGGCATGGTTAAGTCTTTCTGTCCCAGCCCTTTTACAGAAAGAATGTCTAAGCTGTTACGGATGTTTAGGATAATCTAAACTGGATGAACAGGATGTAGTAAACAGATTACAGCAACGTTTATTGGTAATTTATTCTAATGTGGGAAGTAAAGGAACCATTAAGTGGCGTATAAATAGAGTAAAATGAAGAGGTGCTGTGCAGCATTGAACAGTTTGCAAGTTAACTGAGCAATAACTCTGGAGATTTCTCTGAGGAGAAGAAAAAACCAGTCAGCTCTGCTTAAGTAAGATTGAGAGAAATATGCTTTCAGTTTGGAAGGTATGTTTTCAGCACGAAGGATTAAGTGGATTTGGCAGTTCCTTTGAGCTTGACATTGATATTGTAATGAGCTTTAAATAGGTGATTCCCAACACCTCCTGCTTCCTGTGCCCATGAGGTCAGCCCCAGGGTCAGACTGAATACCAGGGTGGCTGGCTTCTTCATACCCTGAGGGCCATGTCCCCAGGTGACACTCAGACTCTTGCAAATCTGTCAGTTCATCATGACTCACTTGAAGTGCTACTAGCTGAAGGGAAAGCACAGACTGCACCATTACCATCTGTTAGAAGCCTCCTGCTCCCTCATGGCTGAGGCTCTGGTTTGTGAAGGTGTGGATCAGGTTGGCAGGCAAGATGACATAGCAGAAGAGGATGGTGAGAAGATCTGCTTCTGCTCAGTGTGAAAAGCAAGTGACCAGACCACACAGCCCGTGCACCATTGCAGTGACCTCCCATTTCACCGCTTTTATGTAACAGTATTCTTTCTTAACAGCAAGTGCCACTTTCTCCTTACACATTTGCACCATTTCCTTCCAGACCACCCAAAATAATTCTAAATTCTGCAGTAAGAATGTCGTGGGTTGCATTCTTTTTTGTTTGAGAAAAGCCAGCTGACTGCTTCAAAATAAAGGAGCAGAACTGGACTGGTACCTACAATGTTTAAAAAAAGAATTAAAAAATCATCATGCTTGTCATACTTCAAGGACATACAAGACCTTGACATTTCTGCAGCAAGATCATTGTCTGACACGTTTGCAGATTTTAATCAAGAAGGTAGGGAAAAACAACCAGAAAAATGAAATACAATGAAAATATTTAAAACCAAGTAAAATAAATACAAAATCATTCAAGCTAATGTAGGAAACAAATCTAAATGAAAATAGCTATTCTTAAATAACTTTGAGCTAAGCGCAAACCAGGTATTTTTATTCTGAAACAAATCCAAAGCACTGCTGTTATTCAGGAACGGTAATTCTGGAGTAGTAAGTTCAGATCATCCCCAAAGTGATGAGAAGCGGTCTGTGCTCCCAAGTTAAGGATCAGCAGTAACAGGTAAATGTAACATACAGAGAAGCGCAAGAGTACTACGAGAAAATACCACTTCCTGGGATGCCTATTTGTCAAATAAATAACTGTGACCTTATTTCCAACCAGCTGTCGGGAATTGGTTTTAAAATCTGAATTAATGTGTTATTTCATATAGCTGAGTAACCATATGGTTAGAATGTTGTAACCCATTCATGATGCAGGTGAGAGATGAGATAATAAAATCCATGGGAACATTTTTATTACAGTGAGTAGCTTTGGAGTGTCTGGCTCTCAAAATTTTGACATTTTAAGTGGGTCACTAGAAATACTTTTGCAACTATTTCATTGTTTAAGGAGAATCTCAATTCAATTCTGCAAAAAACCCAAGACAAGGAAAGCCTCATGCCCCCCCATGTCGGAATCAGTGATGCAGAATACCGAATCTACTCCATTATCCTAAGAGGACAACTTTCGTGGTTGATGGAGGCATTGGAGGAGTTTACAGCACTCTGTAACTAATTAGAACTAGAAAAAATTCAAGCATTGTGTCAGTCATCTGTTTGGCAGCAAATTCATCCATACATAGCAGCATCCCTTACTTTGTAGCTGTCCTTGCGGTGCGCCCTGCAGTGTTCAGTAAGCCATGCCTGCTGGAGCACGGTGCCCGTCTAACCCGGAGGCACCTGCAGGTTTGCTCTGTGCCTCTCGTTCTGCTGCAGGAGGTGTGAAGCCAAATGCTCTGAAGGAGGCAGGGGGACTGCGTAGGACCTTTCCGTCCTCTTTGATGGGATGTTGTACCATTATTTCCTGCAGGTAAGAAGAGCAGCATGTCCTGTCACTGCTTGTTTTCCCTCTTCTATTGTGAGCATGTTAGGATGGGTTCAGAAAGGGCTCTGAAGTATGGTGGAGCATCCTGAGGTTTACTGTAGTTTTGAACTTCTAATATTTTCTAAGACCAGTATTAAATAAGTCAGTTTTAAAACTGGAACAAAGGAACTTGAAGTCAGTGTCTTTCGCACACGCCTCTACAGGCTGTTGTTGCCAACAGTTCCAGTGAGCATCTTTGCTCTTTTTAAATCTACAGTAGAAATTGTGAAATTCAAGATTTTATGTAATTTACACAGATGAGAATGTAGTTTATAATGCTCACTGTGAAGGCTGCAGTCCTTACGGTTCCTAATATAGTATAATTTAAAAATAACAAATGGTAGTAAATAGTTATTTGAAACCTACAATCAAAATTTCTGTGCTTTGTGTGTGTATGATAGAAGAGGTACAAATGGTGTTACTTTGATATTTACTCTTTCTTTTGATAGTTTGTAACACTGATTTTTTAAAATTACTTTTCCTGAAAAGCACAGGTGTGATATAACATGATACCCAAAGAGCACCCAACATTTTTTTCAGTGAGAATTTCCAGATGGTTGAAAACATGATTTTTTGTACTAAGGGGGGAAGTGATTATTTCACCTTTGTCGTCGATTTTCTTCCTGATCATATAGAACAAGAGGAGCCAAATATGACAAAATATTGTATCTGTTTTTTCAACACTGTAGGCACAAGTTCAGTGTTGGAAATAAAATCGACTGTTAAATTGGCACGTGTCAGTGATGAGCGATCTAGATGCTGTTCTGCATTTCAGTTTTAGCATGTAAGCTTATTGTATGAGTGTGTTCAGAGTTTGCTGAGGGTGCGAAAGAGACCAGTTTTGGTTTGTTTTGTTTGTCTTCTAAATTAGAGGCAAATTACTGGACCAGAGCCTAAGCAAGAAATTCTGAATCCTATGACCAGAACCAAACATTTGTCCTGTGATCAGTGTAACTAATTTTCAAGTCATGTGTTAGGATATGTTTTTCTGTTGTTTTAGTAAAGATTATTTTTGCCCAGACAAACTCAATAGCTTGCAAAATAACAGTTTTCTGTCGTGGAGTAAAAATAGCAGGTCTTTTCAGCACATTTTTTATCTTTTTCTCTGTGCTAAAATGTTCTTTCACTGAAGAAAAATCCACTCCAATGCATATTAGAACTGTGAAGAGAGTTCCTGCAGGCCATTGTTAGAGAATTTCTGTCAGTTTACCCCTGTGGAAGTGATACAGACCTGTATGAATTGTCCTGAACTGCTCCTCATGTTAAGCTTGGGATTCAAAGATGAGAATATCTTTAGAAATAGATTTCCCCGTTCAACACTGTCTTTACTTATCTTTGTCCTTTTGTGCATAAAACTAAATATAAAAACCGTGAATACAGTTCATTGATGCTTGCAAAAGCTTTCTGTATCGGTCATCCACTCAGAATTTATAAATAAATTTAAAGATATTTACAAATGTTTTATGCTTGAGTGTTGTTGGTGATGGTAAGCTAATTTTCAGTATTACTTTCCATTGTACATGTTATAAGCTAAATGTATCACTTTACAATATCTTAAGCTGTTCTACAAATCATTTTCACAAATGTACAAAAATATAAAATGCTGTACAAAAAATGAAGTGCATTTTTGAGAATGCTACCTTGTATTTTTATGATGTTTGTAAGTATTAAAATTTTTCTATTTCTTTTTTTGAGATTTTCAAAACTTTTAAAATAGTGTTGCTCAGCATTTTCTCTTCTATTTCAAGATTTTACTAACATGCTCATGCAACTAATACAAATATGGATTAAATTTAACTGGGGGATAAATAGGAGCAAAATAGACTCATTATTATTATTATTATTAACATACTGAATTTTTAGTCATTAATATGGAATAGTTGGATTCCTATTAATCTTCAAACTCAGCAAGAAACAGTCATCTTGACCATTTCTATATTCTAGCTGGTGAAGTGAAAATTAACTCGGTTGTTCAGAGAGCACTTAATGAAACCTTATTACACACGCTGCTTGTTCTGTAACTCAAACTGGGTAGCAATCAGTAGCAGAGGAGTTTGGTGGGATTTTTACAGATGCACGATGGTTTCTTGTCTTCGTAAATGCACGTTTTCTTAGAGTCAGTCTAAAATTTGAAGAACCATTTTTCTTTGTACTGTTTCATACTTAGAAGAGGTAATGTTTTAATTCTGTCTTAAATATATACAGTTTAGGTTCTGCTGGACCAATAATGTTCAAATTTTCAGGCTGCTGAGTGGCTTCACCTACTGAAGCAAATGATTTGGTGCAAGAGAAGACACTGGCGAGGAATGAAGAATAAATCTCTCCTACTAATTTGCATTAATGTGTCACTGGGGCAGAATATTTTCCCCCAAGCCATTATCTATTTCTCAGGTCACTTCTTGTAAACAAGAAATGGTTTCAAAAGTGGTTCTGGAGAAAGCATTCTGGGATTTCGGCATTTGTGGCATAGTGGTACCATGATAAAGTGGTGCTTGAATGACTGTTTTTATGAAACATTCATAAATTTATTAGGTAATGCCTACATTGGTACATACTTTTTTACCTTGAGAGATTTTGTCATTTAGACAAGGGCAAATAATCTGTTTCTTTATTTTCCTGCTTCATCTTCTGAAAAATCTGGTATGTGTGTGTTTTAGTAGTCTGAAAGGAGAGTCCTGAATGTTACATTTAGCTTTAGAAAATGCTTTGCACTGATGGTAGTTATGCAAGCTCTTCCAGCTCTGCTCGGCCTTCCAGGATGGCTTCCACACGAATGCAGGTAGACAGCCTGTGAAAACAGTGTAGTCTTTGTGATCTCTCTGGCCCTTGGCGCTCTGCGACAAGAAGAGAAAAGTTTCTGTTTTGATGACTTCTATTTAATTATTTTAGTGATTGCCTGAACGTCAAGGAAATAGTCATTTACTAAACAGCATTCACTCTGAATCTGTAAAATACAAAGGACCATAGTAGGGACATTACAAGTCTTGGTTATGTCTGATGTGGGAACTAAAGTGCAAAATGGCCCAGTACTTCCATGCCTAGATGTCCTGGGTGCAGCTGGGATAGAGTTAATTTTCCCAAGAAGCTGGTTGGCTGACCCAAGCAGCCAATCAAATGGGATATTCTATAATTTGTGACATCATGCTCAATATTTAAGCGAGTAGCTGGCTGAAGGAGAGGCTTTTGCTACTCAGGAGCAAGCTGAGCGTCGGGTGGTGGGAGCGCTGCATGTTGTATGTGCTTTTTATCAGTATTGTTGATTGTTGTTTTCTTCTCCCTTTGCCATTCTGTTAAACTGTGCTCATCCCAACCCACGAGTTTTTGCCTTTTTCCCCTCGGATTCTCCTCCCCATCCCACTGGGGAGGGGGAGGAGTGAGAGCGCAACTGCGTGGTGCTTTGTTGCCAAGTGAAGCAAAACCACAACAGACGACTGGGGAAAGCTTCAGCAGTCTGTTCAAAGAAGCAGTTGCACTGCACGTGCTAAAGGGTAAGCAGCCATTAGGCTCCCTGATCGATTAAATATAAATATTTTATATGGACGAGTTGCGCCACTGAAACAACTGGAAAACATACTTATCCAGAAACTACATACATTGAGATGCGTAATTGCCAGTACTACAACCAGTTATAAATTCTCTTTTGCCGAGTGATTAAGAAGTTTGCCTTAGTTCTTTATTCTGTGGTTTTTTGTTTTGGTTTTTTGGGGGTTTTTTTTGGGTGTTTTTTTGGTTTTTTTGGGTTTGTTTTGTTTTGATTTTTTTCTTATTGAAAAGGTCAGGACTTCTTTTCTATAATGCAACTGGCACTTCGACAGTACCAAAACCAAAGCAGATGTCAAAAAACGCAGATTGACTTTTCTATGTTCATTTAGCTGAACAGACTGCGTAGTTGTTCAGTGAGTAGCTACCGTTTAAGTTTCTTGGGAGATATTTGTTTGCAAGTCAGTATTATAGGGCTTACTGTCTTTGTAAGCCACATGTCTTCTACGGCCGTGAAAAGCTTCAAGAGGACACTGAAAGCTGTCGACAGCTTGCACAGCTCCTGCTGTTCTTGTAAATCTCAGCTGGCCGAGCTGTGCGTGGCGTGCTGGTCTGCTGGCTTCTCGGGTGCTAGGACAGGAGGATTCCTATCGGGTGTCTTCTGTATCTCCGATTCTTATGTGTTCAACCCAGAGGAGCCCTGCTCGTGTTTGGATTATGAAAATAGAGTCTCACTTTGAATTTTCTGGTATACGAGTAGGCTCTGTTTGTATGTACGTGTGGCCCTGATTCTGTAGTTGGGATCGGAGTGTAACAGTTGTACCATGGAAGTTATACAAACTTCTACTTGACTCATTCTGGAGAAGGTTTGTTATCTGTGATTAGTAGACTTTAAATGAGAGGAGGATATTTTTAAAGCTGTGTTTGTCTTTTGGCCAAACATATGGGACATTCTTATTATGGTTTGTGTATTTTTATTGTTGTAATTACGAAAAAAACATGGTGGGGAATGAATTCAGACTATGAGAACAGTCTGAGCATAGAAGTACACAAATGTGCTATTTGACTCCTGTTCCCTTGGTTTAGGAGATCTAACATAGCATGTAATTAAATGATAATTTCACGGAGGTTGAAAGGGGTTTTGCAACTTGGGCTTCCACTGTTCCACCTACTTAAAAAGTAGACAAATTACTTAAGATGACTGTGTTGTTCTTCTGAAAAAAAGTCTTTTACAGAGCCTTAAAAAGTAGAAATATTTACTTTTGAAACTTTCTCCTCAAGCAAAATATCTGTTCTTATATTATGGAAAAGTTTGTCGTGACACCTGCATTTAGATAAATTTAGACGGATGAAGTTGCTTGAGAGGCTGTTTGATTTGATACTAACCACACTGTATTATGGACACTGGATGATCTTACAGATAAAAGAAATGGCTTTTATGATTTTAATCATAAAAGATTATAGAGACTACAAACTAGATTCAGTTTGCTCCCATTTTATTCCCTTACATTATTCTGGCTTGAAAATTGCTAACAGCAAGTGATTAATAAAACATAATGAAAATATTGTTGGGTCAGATGTTGGGCCTTGCCCCTTAATGGGTTCAAATTGATACATCACTAGAAATCAATGGAGCAAGACTGTTTTGTCTTGCCTATGAACCTAAGCTTATGGCAAAGAAAACTTCTCCCCGTGCCCTCTTTTCCTGTAACATATATTGGTTCAGCTCCGAAGTGGCGCAGGGAGAAGGGGAGCGTACTGTGGCCTGGCTTGCTCCGTGTTGTCGACCTACAGCAAGGCAGTCGCTGTTGCGGAAGGAGGCCGTTTGGGGAATGCTGCCTCACATGATGGAGGGTTTTTCACATTTGCGTTTGTGCGCGAGTTTGTAGTATAATGACAGTCAGCACTGTATTATAGGGTTTTGCAGCTGTCTATAAGATCTGGAGATGTAATGGCTGTCTTGCGCTTACCAGTTACCTTGGGGGGCAGTAACTTGACACCTTCATAAAATATTACTGCTCAGTTGCTATCTATACATCTGAAAAATGTGCTGCAGCGGTATGTCTGAGGTACTGCTGCAACAGCACAAAAAAAATCTGTGGAGTTGAGTTTGTTTTTACCTTTCTATAGATGAGGTCAGATTTCTTTTACACGCGCAGATTTTGTAGCGCATTGTTCAGGAGAGATGTCTGTGAAATCCTGAGGTACAACAGACACCCGTTTATTAAATGCAGAGCTGGGGGGTGACTTTTTGTAAAGTCACTAGCTTATGTGGTGCCTACCGAGTAACTTTTTTCGTAATTCCTGGTTCTTACACCTTTTTCAGCTCTGCTTGCAGAGAATTGGTGTAAGCAAAATTGTTCAGAAGATGAGAAATGAAAGACCTGATGTAAAGGTCACCTCTGAAACTGTAACAGATACAATCATATTGATTTAATAAAAACCACTTTTTTATTTCAGACTTTTGGTAGGCAGTTTGTCTTCAAAAATCCTAGTTTCTTTTAAATGTTCTTTTAAATGAGCTGTTTTATATTTAAATTTGAAACCACATTGCTAAATTTATGGAAATACAGGAAAAGGTGGCATCCATTTTCTATTACCCTTTGCCAAATTCATTGCTTCCCAGTTTTGTGATTCATTTAGTTCTTATTTCTCCTGCATGATTTTTGAATGAGATTGTAAATTTTAAAACGTTGCTGAAAATGGCCTTCTGATTTCCTGCAGAGAAAAATTCAGTTCAAAAGTTGCAAGCATTTTATGGCTTGAGAACGTATTGGTGTTTGTGCTCTGCCCTAAAGCAATAAGACACCCCCCCCAACCTTCCATCATTTCCATTCTTCTTGAAAATTGTGTTTTCCTTTAACCTTGTGTATATACCTTGATAGAGTGATTTGTCATATTATATAGACTTATATCTTATCTTACATAGACCTCTTAAAAAAAGTTAGTAAAATCTGGTGCTATTGTTACAGACTTCCGACAAACTACTTGGACAAGAAACAGTATTCTGTCTGCTACCAAAGTTATCTAGGCCAGTAACTTAAAATTATGTACAGGAAAATGCGTATATATCTGACTAACAAAGACAGGTTTTTATAATATAATATGAAGGTAACATTCAGTTGCTCTGAGCCTTATAAAAATTTTAGAGCAGTGGCAAAAATGACTTTCCTAAAACAATATCTCGGAATGGTCTTGCCTGCCCACTTCCTACCCTGTGAACCAAACTTCTGTCATTTTGTTTCTGTAATTTTGAAGCACCCTGCCCAGCATAGATTTTTTTGGCTTTTTGAATTGATCACAGTAGTAATAAATAAATAAATAAATACAGCCCATTCCAATGCCTTTTTTTTTTCCTCTATAAATGTAGATAAAAATTTCAGAGTTATTCAGGATGGAAAGTATCGTAAAGGTAAGGTAAACAAGTGACTCTAATTCTTAAATTTAGACTTCTCTGCTCAGGTTCAGAATGGATACTAGTAAACATTTATGCTCTTGAAAATGGGAATTACATTAAAAAGTGTTTATTTGTATAAATGTTGTAGTGCCAACAGTGTTTGCTTCAAAGTGACATTTACCTTTTGCCTGTGTGGGAGCGACTACTGATAGGCTTCTCCCTCCCGCTTTACTCCAAGCACTCATTGTTCAGATGTATGGGCACAGTTGCGTTCTTGGCTGGCTGTGCTTAGTGCGCTATGTACTTTTGCAGGTCACAGTGCCTTTTGGGCTTTGAATAATTGTGTAATATACACAATTTATTGGTTACTTTTTGTCTGCTCTAAATAAGCTCCATGGTATGCTGCACAATATATGTAAATCCTTGATAAAGAGTTACTTTTCAGCAAAACCAGTTAGAAATAAACTGGAGGGTTAGCTGTGTGTTGGCTGGAGTGAATGGAACTTCTTACAGATGCATGGACATGCATTGCTGAGCAAACTGCTTTGATTAGCAGAATATGCTGTAATTTTAGAAATTGGGTTGGAGCGTAAGTAGCTATGAGACCGAATTGTAAGTATATTTCAGGATACACCTGTATTTTTAATGCTGAGTCAAATCAGTGTAGAATACTTGCAGGACACCAAGAAAAGGTGTGCTTAAAATGCGTGTGTTAATTCTGCTGTTGAGAAGGCAGGCTTGCTATAACATTCTGGATTTGTAAGAACAGAAAAACCAGCAATTTGTTACAGTTTCAGTCCTTTCTTGCTCAAGTACTTGTCTGGACATGGAATAGGAATAAGTCTTAGGCTGAGTCCTAACAAACAGGTCTTTGTCATATTTACCACTTTGACCTAAGAAACAAGTCATCTTACAGCAATTTCTTCTCAGTACTTAAGAAAAATATTTTATGGATGTTGCAGATACTACTTTCTGCTAAAGTATAATTTGTTTTATTTTGGATCACTTGGATGCCTCAAATGTACTTTTTTAACAGGTTGTATAATGCCATATTTTGTTACTGTAATATTTTTAAGTATTTTAATTACCTAGATTTTAATACTTAATTTTAATAGTTGGGTGAAGCTATCTCTAGTATTTTTTTGGAGTCTCTTTTTACATTCACAAAACCATGAACCTGGGACTGTTTGTTCTTCACCCCAGCTGTGCTGTTCTGGAGGGTCTGTACGTGTGAAATACGACTTTAACTTCTGATCAGTCAAGAACCATTAACTCATACAATTCGATCTTCTAAGGTGAGAATCCCACAGTGCTGCTTTTTAAGTACAACAATGTATTTCTTCTAGACTGTATTGCAAATATTTATTAGGCCTGCAGGAGAAAAAGTTATGCTTTGGGGATAGAGATCTGTAATGTAAAGGAATCAGCAGTTAATTTCATCACTTTTTCATAATGTGACCGTGATAAACATAATTTTGCATCCATTAAAATATAGTAACTTTTACTGAGATAATTTCAGGATAATTTTATAAAGCTGTACTAAAAGCTTTCTTCTTTTTGGATATTTTATATTTTTTTTTCTAATCACAATTCTGCCTTTTATTGATGGAGTAGAATGTTTATCTGGAAGAAATTAATGGGCTTTGAAAGCTCAGTATTTTCGTGTTAAAACACTACAATGTGATTGTTCAGTAGAACTGAACCTCTTCTGGGCTTATGCACATGCACTCAGCAATTTGTTGTTCAGGTAACGCCATGAGCAACAAGGAGTAAATGATGGATGTTCACAACAGACATACAACCAACATGAACTTCATGTGCACGCGTGTGAATATATATCCATCTATATGTTCTCTCTCCCATAAAAATATTGTGGGGGTGTTTTTACTGTGGATTACTACTTCTTGGCTCTCTTATTTTTGTGTGGACATATTTTAAAATTGAAGTTAAGAACTTTATTTCCCTTTTGTCTTTGCCTTCATTTCCTCTAAGCTTGAAGTTGAGAATAGTAGTTCAATATATTTGTATTCATCGTGGAAAAACACTACTGTAGTTCAGTTTAGGTAGGCTCTACAAAAATAGAGAGGTAGGCTTTATACATGGTGTCAAAACCTCTGAGAAATGAGAATAATGACTTGGTTGCCTCTCCTCTTTTGCACTATTTTGTTGGTTGAGGGATTCAGAGTGAGGGAGGCTGGGATTCAGTTTCATCTTCTGCTTGATCACATTTAATTCGCTGCCTCTTATTTTCCAGACTTATTTCCATAACAGATAACTTGCATGGTATTCTGGGTTTGGTGTGAAGACTTTCTTTGCTACTAGTCTTCCATTTCATATAAATTAGTTATAAAAGAAATAAGTAAAAATCAAAAGCAGTGGTTGGAACTCTTAAGAGCTTCCCATCTTTTCAGTAGCACTTCCTAATAGTGGTTTTTAAAAGTCATTATTTCTGGTGTAAGTGCTTGTAACTTCAGTGAATCTTGGTTTGCCTAATTTTGTACACACATTTGTTTTGTGAGGAAAGAACTGTCCTCTCTCTGGCTCAATAGCCTGAGGTGTGCATAAAGCCCGGGCTTTATTTTCTGGAGTAGGCATGGTGCATTAAAAAATTAGGAACACAGGAACTGACAGGGCAAATGCATCCACTTTTTCTGCGGTCTTCTATTGCAAATTCTGCAAGAGGCAGTCGAATAGATCTGCAAAGGAAGACTGTAGAAATGCCATGCTCTTTTTCAGGATTTGTGAATAAAAGCTGAATAAACTCTCCTTCCCTCCTTTCTGCTGCCCTGTGCTGTGTGCTCTGCAGGCAAGGTGCAGGGCTTCCCTGGGCCGGCTGCCTCCAGCCAGCCTGCGCTCGCCTGGGCAAGGGGACAGGGCCAGGGAGGAGAAAAGAGAGAGAGAGAGAGAAATCTATAGGGGGTGGAGAGAAAGTGCTCCCCTTACAGGAAGGTGTGTCTCTTCTGACAGATGTTCAGACCACTCTGGAGTTAGGCTTAGGTGAGTACATCACGCTATGGGCGTTTGTGCCGCCTGGCTGTAATGGGGAGCTCTGGCTCGCCTGCATAATTTATCTCCTGCTTCAGTAATACAATCCTAGCGGTGGAGAGCTGCAGGTATGGAGACTAATGCTTTTCCTGGTAAATTTCTCGCTGTGCTTTGCTAGCCATCAGGACAATCTGATGCTGTCTAAACAAGATTTTTTGTTCTGAGGGAGGGTTCATGAGCAGTGTGTCTAATGGGTAGCGACTGGAGTTATCTTTAAGTTGTAAGGCAGATGTGTGGGCTTGTGAGGGGGAGAATGTCCATGATTAGTTTGCACAGCCAGAAGGCAAATGAGAATTGCTTTGAAAATGTCTCCTACCTTTTAATTTTGGAAAGTATGGTGATAGAAATGATTCATTATAATAGAACCACGTATGCAAAAGAAAAACTAAACTATTACTATTTTTGTAGGATTTATTACCTAGTGATGATGTACTTGAAATATTAATCAACAGCTTATATTCTCATTAACAGTTGTCACCCAGCGTACGTTTTAGCTCATTAAAAATGCAATGTTTTGGGATTAATTTTGTAGATAACAATAAATGTTCAATATTACATGAAATTCAAAGAAAATATTTGGAAAGAAAAAAAGCAGCTTACTAATGTGCCTTATCAAATAATGATTGTACTTTGCATAGATTCCTATATTGAAAATTTACATCCTTTCTCTTTAAACTTAATCTTTTAAAAATGCGTTCAGGACCAGATTTTGCCTTGTCAGAGTTTCACATGCACGGTTGTTTCATTCTTTTCTGACTTTCAGACCCATATAATAGCTGTGACTTTTATTTGTCTTTAGCTTGAGTTTAGACACCAATAAGCACAAAGTTCAAATATTTATTTTGGAGGTTATAATGTTTGTTTCTGAAGTAACTAAACCTGTTAAATAAGTGAAATTAGACTAAGTATTTTAGTAGAATGTGGAACGCATCACTATTCCTGCTCCTTATTGGAATCGGAGATAGAGGAAAACAGATTACAGAACTATTTTTTTATAAAATTCAGCAACATTTTGCAAGTTGTCGTGTTTTGTGTGGTAAAATTTGTCTTATACACGAATTAAGAACAGAAGCACAGAGCAATTTTAGCTGAAAGTCAGTAGTACAGAATGTCTGGATAGGGTGATATATTTGGATTTGCAAATGCTTATAGGAAATGTGTAACTTCTCTGAAAGGGATTAGCTGGAAAGGGATTCTCAAAAAGACTTTTTTTTTTTTTTTTTTTTTTCAAGGATTCAAGTTACATCTGAAATATTGGCAGGCACTCTGCCATTCATCAATTTAGCTAGAAATGTATCTAACACCAAAGCTTTTTTTCATCCCCTCTGAGAGAGACAATCCATTATTTTGAATTTCATATGTGGGCAAGTCTATGAAACAGAATTCTGCCTGGAAATACCCAAAGTTGGTAAAGCGTGGTTATGTAACTAATATTGCATAATAATGCATTAAACAATATTCTAATAGGAGTTTACTTTTGTTACTGGTTCTTCAGGAGAAAAGGTTGCAGAGATGTGACTAATTACCCTCCTTCTTTAAGGTTATCGGCTGTCCTAATTTTCAAGGAGTGTCCTTGCTAACAGGGACAACCCTGGAATCTTGGAGGCTTTATTGAAAATGGGGCAACATTCTAATTTCAGAAAAATCCCATGTCAACCAGATAGCTGAGCAAGTCCAGAGCCTCACGTGGACTCTGAGGGCACCGCATCTGTCTGGGGTAGTACCCATACTGGATGCCTCTCACCTTAAGAAAGAAAGAAGCAAAATGTAGAGCTGCTCCAGCAGCCAGCTCTCCCATGTCTGGGAGCGAGCACTAGCACAGGTATAAAATTCTTCCTAGTCTTAGATATAAAGGAAATAAATGGAGTTTTCTGTTAGAAGAGCGTTCAGTTTTTCCTTTCTGTAACTTCCCTGTAGCTATGAAGCTAATAATTAGTTGTGAGAATGGGTCAGCCAAATTGGGTTCATTGTCCCTTTCCACTCAAATGGAAAAGCTGGGCAGCAAATGTTGGAGCGTTGGAAAGAATTTCCACAGAGGTTGAAGCTAAATTTAAACGAGGAACAGCTCACTGCACTCCCTGTTCTCAGACAGTTGTCAAAAGAAAAAAGTGGGTTTAAGAAGCGTTCAGATTTGACTACTTTGTTAGCTGTGTATTCAAACTCAGATTATTTTATATGCATTTTAAAAGAAGGAGTTCCTGGGATTATGTAAGAGGTTACCCAAGTACAACACAGAGAAATCTCTGCCTTCTGGTGGGAAGAATGAAGCCTGAATTTACTCCGTATTTTGAATGTGTGCTGACATGTCTCTGAATGCATACTGATCCAAAGGTTTCTTCTGTGGAAGAGGTCGCTGTGATACCTCACTTCTGCCCATCTAGAAGAGGTATGCGTGTAAGGTCCTTACTGGATTTCACTGGAGTTTGCTGTGCTTGAGAAGGGTCTGTGTAATTACGTATTTTATTGGAGTAAGAACTTTTTGGTTTTCTTAGCACAGAGACCTTAATAAATTTGGGGACTTAACCAGGGAACTTAAAATGTTAAACTCCTTCACTCTCTCAAAATTCTGGGGAGCGATTGCTCCATAGTCTTTATGGCACCTAAGGTGCCTGCATATTGGATTCCACAGTTGCCTAGGTAGGCAACTCTCTCCTAAATGTAAATAGCTTAGTAGGGTATTTAAATACACAGTCGTCACATTCGGTCTTGTAATCTAATGTGTGAGCTAAATAGGAAACTCCATGCATTTTTCATGTATGACGGTGTGTCCGGACAGATGGGAAAACTTTCCTTTATTGGGTTTGGGGTTTTAAAATGTATCAGAAATGCATACATGCTGATTATAGTATAGTGACAACTGTTTTTTAAAATAAACAATTATAGTCACTGTAGCTTTGTTTTGTAATAGTATAAATACTTGGTGTCAGTTTATCAACACCTGAACGAGTTTAAAAGAATGTAGTTCTTTATTTACAACAGCTGACTCCTACCTGAGTAAGTGACAGTTCTAGTATTTCATTACTTCCCCTTCTGTCATTTTGCGGTATAAAGTTTCATGCATCTGCCATCTCAGTTTCTTTTCTTTGTTGGAAAGATTTCGTGTACTCCCACTTCTTGTAATTAGAATAATGATGCAAAATTTTCTCAAGGTTAAGAAAACTGCTGGAACCACAAAATAGAACATGAGCAAGCTGTAATTGCCTAGTTTCTTAAGGGAAGATATGAAACTCCCAAAGAATTATGATAGCATTTGTGGGGAAGGTATATTGTTAGTATCAAGGGAAATGTCAGTTCTTAACAGTTGCTGATAATTAAGGGCCGAGGTTTCAGCTGAGGTGAAGGAATGATTTCACTTAAGTGTTGGAGACAATGTGCACTGGTAAAAGCATCTGTGGAACAATTTGTAAGCTATTTAATGTTGTAAAAATCATCTGAAAAGAGTGTTTGTATTTTCTTTATTAATTAAATAGGGAACATTTCAATGATAATGCATCATGTGGATTAAGTCCTACAGTTCTTGTTGCTGCTAAAGGGATTTGTAAGTGTTGCAAAATCCATATGCATCATAACAGAAAATTTGTTTTGGAGTGCCATAGAAAGCTGGTCAGTCATTACTTCTGAAACTTTATTTGGGAGACTTCACGTTGCCCAAATCCAGTCTTAATCAGATTTGCCTTTAAAAGGCCTTTGGTCTGAACTTCATTACCCAATCATTTCATATGAATATGCATACGTATTTTGTTAGCAGTTTTTAAATTTACAAATGCTGTGGGTGTTCCTAAATCCCCGTACACAGAGACAGCTGCATTCTCTGTAACAAATGCCCTTTTCTTGTTTGTTGGTTCTGTTTTTTAAAACCGTCTAGGCAAGCTGTAAATGATGTTCATATTTGGACAACACAGCCAAACTACTCTGTGCCTGGCCAGTTTTGGCAATATATAGGTATCAGAGAGGCAGAAGTGAGGATGTTTGTAACATAAGATGGCATGGGAAAGGCATGCTACAAAGCCATATCAACAGATTTTCCTTCATCTGAATGCCATGGTGAAGGCCTGTGTCAATACAAGTCTTTCCCCATCTTCTCTGTTGGGTCACAGCTATTTGGGAAAGGTTTAAGGGCTTCTCCTGCTCTCTTAAGACACTTTCATGACTCCTTCATTCTGCAGTTTTCCTGCTTGTCTGCCTTCCCTGACACGCGGTATGACAGCACTGCCTCCACTGGTGCACTGACAGAGACCTCGTCTTCCCTTGTCCACAGACCACATCTCCAAGGGTGCTATGAAGTTGCGTCACTCCTGCTGCCCAACTGCTGAGCAAGAGGTAGTGCTGTAAGACATTTAAGAGCTAAATGAACATCCTTTTCCCTGCTAAGAGGTGCTACCACTTATCTGCGCTGGCCAGTTGCCTCCGTGTTGCTTTTTCTAAATGTGTGCTGATTTTATTTTGGTTAAACATCAGAGAGACTGACTCCATGAAAGTTCTCTTTATTAATATTGTGGCTCCACTGAAGTAGTAATTGATGTGGTGCCTTGTTTCTCCCCCACTTTACATGATTCCTACTCACTTGAGTGCATATTCAGACCTTTCCGCTGATAGTGCCTGTCTGGATAAATTTCAGTCTTTGGAAAGTTAGTTGAGTTGTTAATCTCTGAATGCTGCTCTTTTGTTTGTCTGTATATGCCTTTACCAAAGCCTCATTTTTCAAATTATATTTATGAAACAAAGGTGTAGGTGATTAAAACTAACAATCTGATAGTGTCTTACTTTGACCCTAAATGGTCATGCTCAGTTTTAGATACTGCATTCTCTTGTATGCTATAAATCTTCCAATATAGCAGAAATCAATATTGCTCTGAGTATTTCTTGGAATTATGCAACCTGCTGAAGCTAGTAAACATTTTTTTTTTTTTTTTTTTTCCCCTGACAATCAAAATAATTGTTTTTAGCAAGGCTGGCTTGATAGCAATGTGAATGGAGATTTGTAAATGTATCAGACTCCTTCACTGATGGGAGTTAAGTCCCTTAATTCCAGTATTTTGTGGACTGAAGGAAAACAATTTTAAAAGACTCTCTCTTACGTGGCTAATCCTGTATGTAAGAAATACAGTTAATCTTTATTTGCGACATTTGACCTTGAGGTTCAAATGCGTTTCTGAAAATACACTCTAGGGTTAGTATTTTGGTCAAATGGATGTGCTTCATTATATGTAAAATGTTTTTTCTTCCCCAGTGCCAATTATGAAAATTTATTCTTAATTCTGAAAATGAAGTTGTATTCCCAATGACTTTGGCAAATTATATCCAAACTCTTCGCTTACTCTCAGCGATATTGTATAAACAATGGCATTATATAAGCAATGAAAGCAATTTGGTATGATGGGTAGAACTTAAATGCTGTGTATATGATGCTTGAGCGAAAATGTGGTCATTAAACTTTTTAATAAATGTCAACTCCGCTCTTTTTAACTTCCTTCCTCTGTTGAAAACTTGTGAAACTGCATCTGGAGTGCTGTGAGCAGTCTCAGTCTCCCCAGTGCAGGACAGATACTGACAACTGGAGGGAGTCCAGTGAAGGGCCACCAAGGTAGGGAGCACATGGCATGCAAGGAGAGGCTGAGTGAGCTGGGGTTTTTCAGTCTGGAGAAGAGATAGCTTAGGTGGATTTAGTTTTATTGCTTTCTTCAGTTACCCAGTGGAGGGTGATAAAAGAAGGCAGAGCCAGACTCCTCTCTGAGGTACACAGCAAAAGGGTATGAGGTAATAGATAGAAGTTGCAGTAAGGAAAATTCTGGTTAAATATAAAGAACTTTCTCACCAGAATGATGTTCCAAAATGGCAGCAGTGGCCCAGACAGGGGTAGGAATCTCCATCCTTGGGGATATTCAGAGCGCAACTGGTCATGACCCCGAGTAGGCTATTCCACACCTGAAGTTGTCAATGAGTTGGGCTAGATGAACTTCAAAGATCCTTTCCAACCTAAATTATCCTATGGTTTTATTAAGAAGATAAAAAAAAAAAAAAAAGCGAGCGAGAGAGTTGTTTGATTTGAAGTTAATTTTCAAAGTAGAAATGCATGTAAATCTGAACCTGCGTTTTAGTGAGTCACATACTACTCTCAGTCTGATAGGATCTCTCCGAGTGTTGTGCTGTGGAGTCAATGGGTCCTCTGGCGGTCCTGGAACACTGATCTGAAGTGACAGTTCATGCTTAACAGTTAGTATGGGAGGTTATGCTTTCAGTGTGGCTGACTTGCTGTCCTATTTGGTGGTTTTTGTATTTTTACATGGCAACTTTGTGATTTTCTGTTGTTTTCTTTAACTGATTCCAGCAAGGGGAATTCACACAGGTAAGAGTGGAAGGTGCACAAACAGGAAAGGGGGGAGGAGTGAAAGCAGCACAATCTTGTCCTATGTAGGGAATTAAAAAACCATTATAGGTGTAGTACCCAAGTTCTTCCACTTTAGAAATTATTATGGAGTTTCTTGCAACAGTGAGAAGTGACCTACCCCAAATTTCTAGATGAGTTTTCCATTTACTGTGTGAAATTATATAAGGTAATAAGGAAAAAAATTTTACTTAATCTTGACTGCTTGAATCCATGTACTTCTTGCTGTTGGACACTTGTGTCTGTAGTGTTGTTACAGTGCTTCTTAATTAATGCTTCTGTTGTTAAAGCGCCCTTCCTGGAAGTGTCAGCTTCCATTAGGTGAATTATGCTGCAGTGGGATTAATGAGGGATGCACCATAAAATAGTAAACAATACATCTGATAATCATCTTGATAGTGGCCTGTATCTGAGGGGGAACTGCAGAAAAAGAAGAAAGTGAGCTATGACAAAACTTATATTCAATTAAAATGAAGGTGGTACTTCTGAAATGCAGGGTGGGCTGATTAAGGTTACAGGGATGAAAACTAGTAGGTAACTACTACTCCCTCCCTATAAGGGGGAAGTCTCCCTATAATTCTGTGGCCTGACAGATGTCTCACGTCATCTTTCGGAGGCCTTAGTGGACACCATTGACAGGCAGAGTCGGGGGAGAGAGCAGCCAGTCTAGGTCAGAGCAGGGCGAGAGTGCAGGGCAGCTCTGAACCTAGAGGTCTGACAGTCCGGAGACTTCTGTCCTCATCTCAGCGTGTTAAAAAAAAAAAAAAAAAAAAAAAAAAAAAAA
>Ga0065711_1035839_pt1 | contig 21766 bp, 10 predicted proteins | sample Hoacrofraction12_FD_59098 | JGI IMG/M metagenome (GOLD analysis project Ga0065711, IMG submission 59098) | Hoatzin crop microbial communities from Cojedes, Venezuela - Epithelial fraction 12 v2 (version 2) | ecosystem: Host-associated > Birds > Digestive system > Esophagus > Crop | place... | reverse complement strand
CTCCATCAATGGTTACACTTGCACAGTGTTTCCATAAAACATTGGTTTTTATTAAAGAAGCCATTTCCCATTGAGAATACATCTTCTTCTGTACATCTCTCCTTTAGCGGCTAGCAAGAAAAATAAAATTCTTCATATATTTCATTATTGAAATGCAAATACCATCAGCAGAGAGAAGCTGGAAGCATCTGCACTTTCTTCCAGCTGTATAGCAAACCTCCCACACTGTGTAACTTGTTGTAATACTTGTTTCTTCAAATGTTCAGCAGTGTCTTCTGTGCACCTTCCAGCAGTGTTTACTGAGAAAGGAGTGCATTTTAGTTTGTTGCCATATTGTTTTGTGTGTATTATTTCAGCGATTTTTACTGGGGGAGGAAGGGACAATTGTTTCCCCAATGGTATGTGGCTTTTTGTATTTCACTGTTACCTAAGAAACTTCAAAGGAGGCTTCTAGACATTTATCACTAGGTTTAGAGTCAAGTCTAGTTAAAGTGGACCAGCGTATTTTCAAGCAGCTGCTTTTAGGGGTACTCCAAAAGACATAATAGTGTTATAATAATTTTGAGATGAGTAAGTGGGGAATAGTTGGGAGTGTCTGCCAAAGGACAGTGGCATCATATGACAGGTAACTTCCAATGCTGCCAGGAGGACTTAATACACCTTTTTCTTTTTCATTTAAGAGATAGTTGAGTCATTTTTACTTTGAACTCTGTACCTGTTGGGAGGAAAAATAAAGAGGAAAAGCAATTACTGTCATGTAGGTCATTGAAAGAGGATGTCAGTTTAATATATTTTGAGAGCATGCTATTTGTATAATTTTGTCTGGGGATAGACCAAAGGGGGTGTGTGTGTGTGTGTGTTTTTTCTCCTCTGAACTTTCTCTGTGTAAGGTGAAGAATATGGTTTCAGCATCTTCATTTTCTGTGGCAGCAGTTGATATCGGAGGTTCTTGAGCTGTGAATTGTGAAGTTGCAGCTTCTCCATGTTTTTGCATCCATAAATTTTAAAGCAAAATGCTATCTTTTTTTTCTTTATGTGATGTTAGGCAAAATTATAATTTTTTTCTTCTTTCTTCTGAATAGAGTTCGGCTGTGTATCTTTAGGAAAATGAGGTTTGTGGATGCATCTGTCTCCCCCTCATTGCTCTGTCACCTGTAAGCCAGCTTTGATCAAATTGTGTGGAAGTTAGAGGTGGAAACTGAATATTTCTGATGCAAATTTTATGATCAAATAGACAAGCAAAACCCACATTGATATCCCTATTAAAAAAAGGTGGTAATTGAAACTCCTGCGATTCAGTTTGTGTGCTACAGAGTGTGCACATGGACGTGAAATTGTGCTGTTTATAGCAAGTGGCATAGCTACTCGTTTAACTTGCTCTCAGTGTAGGATTTTTCTGCTTTATGTTAATTTTGTTTGCACAGCTCCTATTAATACACCTTTGTTTCATTTTGTCTTTAGGAAATAGTGGTAAATGCACTGGTAATATAGTAAATAAAGCTATTCTACAAGTATGGACCTTTACAATTTAGTTGATCACGCTAGGTTCATATGTGTCCCTACAGGGAGCCCCCATACATTCAGTAGTGCTCTGCATGAGCACGGGGGTCCATCTGTATACAGTCCATTACCTTAGCCTGCAGCTATACCACCTAGAGCTGTGTGCTTATCAGAGCTAATAATGCAAGTAGTGACAGCCTGTCCAGCATGTGTTCAAGAACCATCCAGGGAAAAGAAACCCCAAGGGTTAAAAAATAAATAAAAAATAAAGGTTTTGTTAACTCAAGAGGTGATCCTGCTATCCTAGCACGGTTAAATTGCTGTGCTTGGTTGTTAGCCTGCCAGTGTGGGTTAGGGATGAAATAACCATGAAAATGTGTCCATCCGATAATTTTTAAAATAATTAAGTACTGTGTCTGGTCATATTTCATTTTACTTAGGTTATTTAAATTTACTTTGAACTTTTGTCAGGTTGTTCTTGTGTATGCTGCATGTTTCTCAAGAATTTAGTACATCTCAGTTGCAGAATAATTTCTGTGTGTTTAAGATTTTCAAGCACTTTTTCTGTGAAAATGGATATATTAGTAACTTTGTTAAGGTGAACATGGTTTCTGCAAAGCACTAGTCAATTTTCCGTGATCATTATGTAAATATCCTTTATTGTGTTAATATGCATGCATTGTATGTATGCAAAATTGTGGGCTATTACAGGAGTATCAAAAATGTAAAAACCAAGCAAACAAAAAACCTCACAACATTGTCATACAGCAACTTTTCACAGTATTTGTACAACCTGTAGCATGAGTTCATCTGAAATAATATTTAATCCGTGTATTTCTGTATCAGTGCGTCCTTGGCATATATGTGCTTTCAAACTGGAGTAGCTAAAAGGAACATTTGTTTGCCATTGCATCATTCATTACTTTTATGAAATAATTTCTTAAGCAAGCTTTTTCCCTTTAAAATTACCAAGTTTTTGGCTTTAATGTTGAGTTATAAAATTTAAATTTGAGTGAACTTTAAAGCAAAACCGTACAAATTTCAGGAACCTGAAGTTAGCATTTTTCATCAGGATGGTTGTCTTCAACTTATCAAAGCTTTTGTAGTTTCATCTACCTGTGCTGTGCTTTCCATGACTCCTCTCTCCTCTGAAACGAGGGACACTCACTTAAAGTGCGAGAGTTTGGTTGATCATATCTACAGAGATGTTTGTACCATTTCTCAAGAGCACTTATTCTGCTGTTCAGAGTTACTGATTCTGAAACTTAACTTCTTGGGTTTAGGTAGCAAAGAACTGTTGAGGACAGAAATATACAAACTTTAAAGATTGTACACTCAGCTCAGTTTGATTTTCTGTTACTTGGCTTGGAAAATAAAAACAGAAATAGCTGACTGACTGTGCCAGGTTGTGAGTTTGGACTCTGAAGTTGTCTGAAGTTGGTATCCTGGAAAGAAAATACTGGATCACTGAGTCAGTCATGAGATCATAATTTTGTATTGTGTTTGTTGTATATATTTTGTGTATTTGCTGTATTATAAAGCAGTTCTGCCCACCTTCTAAAACCTCACAATCTTTTTTTGCTGGGAGAAAAACAATCTTGCTCCAGAGACAAGGGGGTTTAATTCTAAACTTATTTCTTCTAAATTTTGTTGTCTACTGCTGATACATGGTCTGGGTTTGGGCGTTTCAAGGTCACCGAGAGTGACTTTCAGATGTCTTCTGTAATTTTGACTCATTTGTAAGGCTCAAGGATTCAAGTAGGAAGCTCAGCTGCACACTTTTCAGGGTGGATACAGGGATAGATAGTTCAAATCAGCCTGGTCCTGCTGTTAGGTAGGCAGTGAAGTAAGGGAAACCGTTAACAATTTGGATGACTGAAAACACGATCCTGCCTCTGACTCTGCAAATAAGAGTGTGGCCATTTCTTATTTGAAGTTTGCTGTGGGAGATACCTGTTTGGCCAAGATGACAAGCTGTTTTGTCCTTTTTTTTTCCTTTTTATGAGAGGGAGACAAAAGGGGGATGTTGCCATCTGTGCTGAGTTGAGGACCTTCCCTGGAAAAAAAACCCTGTTACGTTGAATTTGTTGTCCATAGGAACTGTGTAATTAAGGCAACTGGATTCACATTGCTGAAAAACTCTTGATATTTGGCAAGGCTTTAAAAAATGGTTTGGAAAGTGTGGCTGGAAAAGGCCATTTCCAAGCAGCCACCCTCCTCCCATTCTCCAGTTTCCCCATTAGCCCTCTCCTCCTCGGGGCTCATGTTGATACTTAGTGAAAATGATGGGATGCAACACTACTGCAGGCTCCTCTACAGTTGAGCATGACCAGTGTCAACCAGAGTTTTGATAATGTGCAGTTACTCAACAGTCCTGTCACTGACATTATGTCTTTCCCCGTAGGGGCCACCTGCTCTAGACCATGACCCTTACACCTGACACATCAAGGCCCATAAAACCAAAGAAATTCGTGATTGAACTGCATGTGATGCTGCACATTTACATGCCCAAGCACACCTTGAGATATTCCTTCTTCAGAAAACAGTCATGTTATCAGAAATGCAGATAATGAAATGTGTGAAATACTTCGCAAATTTCAGCTTGATGTTGCTCAGTGGTGTTGCTCACTTCCCTTTGTATTGCAGGCCAAGTTCTGTTAATTGATGCAAACCCTTGCTGAATGCTGGGGGAGGATTAACCTGTTGGTACCTACAGTCATGGTTCTGAGGTTGACACTGGCAGCTGCTGAGACTGATAGTAGTGGGAAATTACATGACAGCTCACATTAAAAAATTTTGATGAATGTTTTTTTCTTGAAGCAAATGAAAACTAAAATCACAATTTGTAACTGAACTTTGCTAATCTGCTTTGCCTCATTGTGAAAATACAGTCCTTACGTGTTTTTTTTTTTTAAATTCACATATTTTAGGACTACCTGGGATGCAGTGATCTTCTAATTGATCAAAGCAAAAAGGTCAAATAACTCATAAAAACCAATGAGTTAACATGACAACTCCTGGTAACTTTTTTTTTTAATTGAGCTGCTGTGACCAGAAATTGCTTACATGTGCTTGTATACATATTGTTCAGAGTTTGATGGAAAGCTTTAGAGGTTGCAGGGGACTGGAATAGCCTTCTCTTATGGGGATGAAAAAGGAATGCTGCCTTACTACCTGCAGCTTTATTTTTGTGAGAGGAAGGTTAGCATAATTTGAGAGCAGTTTCAGTCCAGCGACAAAACTGCAGGTGGAGTTGGGAAGCAAACTGTTACCCTCTGTTGCTGTATTTATTATCTGAAAATTGAAGTACATTATAGTCATATTGTGTGTGACCCCATGACCCTATATGAAACTATTGAGATTACTGTTATACGTGTTGTGCAGTTGTCAATTATTTAAATTATTTTAGGTGTTTTGAGAGTGTACAGCTATATTTAGTACTGGTAACAAATTACTACATGTTTTTCCCTGGCTAGTGTTTCTCAGTAGTGAGATGCTGAATTTTTAAGTGGTGTTCTTATTTGCACACAATAGCTTTTATTTTGAAAAAATGATTCCGCTTTATGTATTTCCAATGAACAGTTACTCTCATCACATTTAACTATGTGAATTAATACAATCTCTGGAGGGATTATGGTATATTAAGCTTTGCTCCAACAAACTGGGCAGAGGGAACAGCTATATGTAAATTACAATTTGAAGAAATGAGATCCTAGATCTCATGGTCTTTTTTTTTTTTTAATGATACTTACAGCATTAACTGTCCTAAGCTAATTTAGGGGATTTTATAGAAGAGAAATATGAGAGCATATTATATTGCTTGGTGATGGAAATTTAAGTATTCTAGCTAGTGTTAGGACTTCGAAGAAAATGTTCAGGGAGGGAACTTACCCAATTTCATTATTTTTTTTTCTTCCCCCCTCCATGGCATTTCAACCCAGCTGATGACAAGAAATGGGTCAGACTGCTAGCTTTACCACTGCAACTTAGTTGTGTGGGGTTTTTTATTTTTTTTATTAGGGAATGGAACAGCTTTTACAGGGACAAAGAGAAATGAAATCACTTTCAATGAAAGAAAGAGGCCTCATTATAGCCACCAACAGCAGTTATTGACAGCTACACTTCCTATTAACAAGGAGCATTTAAGAGTTTGGCTGTTGGATCTTTGGACTTGATCTAATTTGCTAGCATTAATTAGTTTCTTTTGAGCACAGACACTTGGTGCTCACAGCTATAGATTTGGAGGACTAATTAGGACAGAAAATTGAACAGAATGGGGTAAGGCATTAACCTTCAACCATTACCAGCTGGGGCTCTGATAAAGACCACAGAGTCCAAATGCTCCTATTCATGCAAAGAGTACTCTAATGAATATCAATTTCAGCCAGGTTGCCATATCCTACAAGCACTGTCTTAATTTTGTTTCTCTTACCTGGTAGAGATTTTTATGTAGAGATATTAAAGTGATATTGGTAGTTCAGAGTTCATAGATGACAAGCTCGAGAGGTTACCTGTGCTTTGTCCAGTCTTTCAATTTGGTTTTCTGAAGTTTGAGATTTTGTTGGTTTCTGGTTAAGATCTGGAATTTCAAATTGTTTTCCCTGTCCAGCATAAATGTAGTAACATAGCATAGATTAGTTGCATGATGTTAACAAATGCTGGTTTAAATATAGGATACCTGCATGTTTTTGGATTATCGTAGTACATGGTAGTGATGCCCATGATAAGAGCACTGACCAGGCTAACTGATGAAGGCTGAACAATAGGATTGCTTCTTTTGCAGCTTTTATGATGAGAGACAATTATTAGTTTGTGGTGTTAAGTTGGTGATCAAGTTTTAGGAGGAAAATTGTTCTTTCAGGCTGTGGATTGATAGTGTTTTAATATCTGCAGAATGGAAGTACTTCGGCTGTATATGAAGAAAGGAGAAAAACAATTGCCTTTGTCCTTTTGTACCATTTCTTGGATTATTGGAAGTGTTGGACTTGAAATTAAGATCCAAGATCATCAGCTGTTTCTACTCTTCAGTCATACTGCTGCTGCCTGACAAACTCCTCATCAAATCTGGATCATTGCTTTTCTCTTCGTGTAGCTTGTGTACCTGGGAATTCTTTTCCCGATGATGAGGAAAGTGCAAAAGTCTCTTCTTTGACATCCTTTCTTCAAACTTGTGTCTTTCAGGAAGGACGCTAGCGTTGATGTATATCCTGTGACTTTTGAAGAACTGAATCTGTTTGGGTTAAGTCTAGCGTTTAGCTCTTTAAGGCTAAGATTGCCTTTTATGTGCTCTAATTATTTCCAGTTCTCCAGTGGTAAACTCTGTACTGTTAGGTTGAATAGCTGGTTCCATGTCTTAGCATCCTGGTGAGGTCAGTTTGGACCAAGCTCTGAAAACAGAGAAATTCAAACTTGCCTGTAGCTCTTGATCTTGGGGTATTTCATGGTATTTGGATCAGTCTTTGGAGAACCACTTCTTCTAACTGTCTGTGAGGTGAGCGTCCGTAGGGCAGTGGCCAGTTAATAGAGGAGACGGTCAAGTTCTTCTCCCAACAAAAGGGGGAGGCTGGGGTAGTTATTGTTGCAGTCTGTTACTAGTACCAGGTTTGTATCTTTTTCTTAGATGTTATATACAGTGTTTGCTGTTTCTCATAGTTTTCTTTCCCAGTTGACAATCTTTGATTCCTCTGTGTGTCATTCTTACTGCCTGCAAGTGAAGGCATACTTCAGATACTGTAGGGGTTTTTTGTATCTGTTCATTGATGGTGGTAATAACCTACAGATACTGTAGCTTATGTATTAGAGTATTACAGTGTTCTATTACTGTGGCATAGTTGCAAATAGCAATGCATTGTTAATGGCAGTACATGTGACTTATGGTAACTGTTATTTTAACTGCATGTTCTTAACGATGTATTAAGTAGTTGCTTTGCAGTTTTGGATTATAAACCCCACTTAGATACTACATTCAACAGTAACACAGTTAGCACTTTGTGTAAATAAATCTAATACTTTTAAGAGGTCATGCTATATTCCCATTGCCTGTGTATAAATATTTATGTTGTATATGAATTATGAATATTACCCTGGGGTTACTTTCACACAGAAAATCGAGTTTTTTTCAGCTGTTGAAGTCAGAATGTGTTGTGTAGATACCATTAGGTTCAGCAGTGGAAAACAGAACTTGGTTTAGTCAAAAAGTAGTTACTGTGTATTCAGAAATGTAGTAAATAGTGAGCTTTCAGATAGCCTACAAGCAGTGTATTGACCTTGTAAAATACATGTGATATTCAGAGTAAGGTAATAGGGAAAAACTCTGTCTGCCATTCTTTAGAAAATGCATTAAGTTAGCAAGTGTATTTGCCAAAGAAATTTGTTCATCCAAATCACAAAAGTCGAAATAAAGTATTAATTCCAGTTGAGCTAAATGGGAATCAGAATAGTAGCTGCTGTTTCATCTAATATGCTTTGGTTTTATGAGGCAGTGCATTATGAGAGTTGAGATTTTGATCTCCCATTATTTCCTGTAGACTGGAGAGCTACACCTGTTATGCATATCTTTGTGTAGAATATTACGAGTCAGCAGAGTCAGACAAAAAAAGGGCAGGAATCACAGGCCTGATAAGGCAACAGAGGAATGCAAGTTAAAGTTGAAACACAATTTGGAAAATAAATGCACTTTCAACAAGATAACACCAAACAAACAAGGGCCGGAAGGAGGATGCTGGGAACTACAGGCCTGTCAGCCTGACCTTGGTGCTGAGCAAGGTGATGGAGCGATTCATCCTGAGTGCGCTCACCAGGCATGTGAAAGACAACCAGGGGATCAGGCCCAGCCAGCATGGGTTCACGAAAGGCAAGTCCTGCTTGACCAATCTGATCTCCTTCTAGGACCAGGTGACCTGCCTAGTGGATGAAGGAAAGGCTGTGGGTGTTACCTACCTGGGCTTGAGTAAGGCTTTTAACACTGTTCCCCACAGCATCCTCCTGGAGATACTAGCTGCCCATGGTTGGATGGGTGCACTCTCTGCTGCATAAAGAACTGGCTGAATGGCCGAGCGTAAAGAGTGGTGGTGAATGGAATTAAATCCAGCTGGCAGCCGGTCATGAGTGCTGTTCCCCAGGGCTCAGTTTTGGGTCCAGTCTTGTTTAACATCTTTATCAATGATCTGGATGAGGGGATTGAGTGCTCGCTCAGTAAGTTTGCAGATGACACCAAGCTGGGTGGGAGTGTCGATCTGCTTGAGGGTAGGAAGGCTCTGCAGAGGGATGCAGACAGACTGGATCGATGGGCCGAGGTCAGTCGTATGAGGTTCAACAAGGCCAAGTGATGGGTCTTGTACTTGGGTCACAACAACCCCGTGCAACGCTACAGGCTTGGGGAGGAGTGGCTGGAAAGCTGCCCCATGGAAAAGGACCTGGGGGTGTTGGTCGACAGCCGGCTGAACAGGAGCCAGCAGTGTGCCCATGTGGCCAAGAAGACCAATGGCATCCTGGCTGGTATCAGGAATGGCGTGGCCAGCAGGAGTACGGAGGTGATCGTGCCCCTGTACTCGGCACTGGTGAGGCCGCACCTCGAGTACTGTGTTCAGGTTTGGGCCCCTCACTGTAAGAAGGACATTGAGGTGCTGGAGTGTGTCCAGAGAAGATCGACAAAGCTGGTGAGGGGTCTGGGGAACAAGTCTTATGAGGAGTGGCTGAGGGAACTGGGATTGTTTAGCCTGGAGAAAAGGAGGCTGAGGGGAGACCTTATTAGTCTCTGCAACTACCTGAAAGGAGGTTGTAGCGAGGCAGGTGTTGGTCTGTTCTCCCAAGTAACTGCCAATAGGATGAGAGGCAATGGCCTCAAGTTTGCATCAGGGGAGGTTTAGATTGGATATTAGGAAAAATTCCTTTACTGCAAGAGTGGTCAGGCATTGGAACATGCTGCCCAGGGAAGTGGTGGAGTTACCATCCCTGGAGGCGTTAAAAAAATGTGTAGATACGGCACTTCCGGACACGGTTTAGATGGTTTAGCAGACATGGTGATGTTGGGTTGACGGTTGGACTTGATGATCTTAGAGTTCTTTTCCAACGTTAATGATTCTATGATTCTATGGCTTGATGAATAGAAAGTCAGTAAAATGGCCAATGTATGTTCCCCTGATATCAAAAGGATTATGTCTGTGTGGTTGTCATGTTCTAGCTGAGCATTAGAATTTGGGCTATGTAAGACAGAATTCAATGCAAACTGCATTCAACAGATGGATGTCCTAATCATCATCTGGACAGTCATTTTAGTTAAATGCTGAATTGTTCAACGTGACCTTTCAATTATACAAAGCCTGGTACCGTAATATTTTTTTTGGAACAATCTTTTACATTTCTGTCTTTGTTGAAGATGTGATAAGAACATGAATGGAGCTTAAACTGCCACCACAACTGGTCACATCTTCCTAGAGGTGCTTTGCTTGTACTTATGCCGGATGGTCCTAGTTAGCATTATATCCAAAGTCTCTTACATATGAGTAGTTCTGTCTTCCACAATGAAATCTACAAAGGAAATCAGTGTGAGACATTAATAAACATCACACTGTTCTAGAAGCTTAAAGATATAGCAAACTGCTTCACCTTTTTTTAATTAAGATATATTCCTGCTTGTGTAAATCACACATGAGCTAAAAAAAATTAAATAAAAAATTTCCCCTAATTTTTTTATTAACAAGACTTAATTTCAAGTCAATTCAAAGAATATGAGAGATGAATTACAAAGGTATCTATTTACTTTCAGTTGCAATATTAATGGCTACCATCACCATTCTAAAAGCGCAAATGCATTTAAATACTTCAAAATGGTAGCATCCATGCATATGCAGTATTTTTGATCGCTTGACTTTCCAGGTTACAGATTACTTTTTATGGTAAAAAGCAAATTAACATATAAATAGCTAAGCAAGAACCACATGAATATGAAGAGACTGTAGATGTGCATCTGCAGAAACTCCAGTTCAGCCACACACCTGATTTGCATTAGTACATCCATCAGTTCTGGCACAGATCAGGTGCCACTCACCAACCAAACCCTTATATTTAAAAAAGTAAACAAAAACTTTCACGATCAACAAAGGATGGCAAGAAAGACAATTAGTATTGCCAATTTGGAGATGAACTGTGGTAAAAACTGAATTATATTAATGAACTGGAGGATACAGGATGAGTAGAGAGCAAATGAGTAACAAATGTGTTTCTACGCATGAAATAGCAATGCAAGAAAAGATGCACTATTAAGATACTATACTTCGATTAGATATTTCTGGAATGAAAAATCAAGAAGCATTAGAACAAGGTGTAAGATGCACTTGTTAAGAACCCAATAAAAACATACTAAAGAAAAATAAAATAAAATTGTGACTCTCTAAAGGTGCTATGTTTTCTCCAGCTAACTTCGCTGTCTCCATTTTGCTAAGATTTTCTAGCTGGGGAAATAAACACCAAGCTATGCAAATTTCCACCTCTTAAAACCTTCTTTTCTAAACAGGGAGAAAGGACCCTCAGAACAAACAGAACTTTTATTTCTATAGAGCCTAACAACAGTATATAGCATAGCCAAGCAAAAAAGAGTTATTCTGACACTCCAAATGCAATTTTTTTTTAGAACACAGGGGTTAAAATCTTGCTGTTACTCATAATCTGCTGTTCCATATCAAACAATGATGAAATTCAAACTTCAGCTTCCCCTTTCTACGGCTTATGCCAGCATGGGAATTGATTCATCACACACTGCAATCAACTTTTTGGTACTTAACTGAATACAAATTATGATATTGAGGGAGATTTACATGTTTGTGTCATAGAACACAATGCTCAGGAAAAAAAAGTTGATTTATCCTCTGCAGTGGATTTAGTTACTTTTCCAAATTCCCATTGAAAGTAAAACACGGAAAGACTGGGAGGATTGGTGTTTTAATAATTTTCTGTCCTTTTCTGCTTCTCTATGCTAATTTATGTAATTGTTAATTTTTAAGAGAATAATTTTCTGTTTCAAGCCTTTGACTTACCAGAAATATCAAATTATCTCTCATAATTTTGTCGTAGAAGTTCTGGGAAATCTCAGAGACGTTATGAACCTTACTGAAAGTTTAGAGTACTGACAATTCTTTTCTCTAAAATGTGAATTAGTCACTGAAATTAAATAAAAGGTGTTATAAAAAGTAGAGTAAAAAAACTCCAAGAAACAATGAATTCGAAATAGCCTGACCAAAAATCCCTGCTTTTCTGAGTTGGTTAACACTTAGCCCTCGTTACGTAAAAACATGACAGAAAGTTAAATCTTAGTTACACTTTCTTTTACACATCACTGTTCAATCATGTCTTCTTTGGTGCTTTGCTCCTTTCTAATTCTGTAGGATAGGTAGGATAGAGAATTAAATACCTGTATATAAAATACATGTACTACATTCCACATATATTACATATGTATAATGATAACATATATGCAGTAGATGTGTTCATACCCAGTATGATATTCATAATGCCTTCTTGCTTTCTTTGTCCTTATTCAGTTCTGCATGTTATGTTGTTTCAGTTGTTTATACTATGAGATTTTTGGAACACATATGCAGCTAATGCCTGAAGATGCAGACCCCAATCGCTGACACTGACATTAACAATGCACAATGATCAGACTAATGCTGGAGATAGGTAAATAATAAAAATATTTATGTAAAATCTATAATCCCAAATTGCAGCTTGTTAGGAAAATGTCGAGAAATACAGGACATACCTTAAACACTCATTTAATTGGAGAGATTAACTACGAAATCCTGAATCATAGTATTTGTATTCAGCTCCCAGTTTCAGTTTGTCCTAACTTAAAATTGTTACCATTGTCAATGAAATTTCAGAACTGTCTAGCACTTCCAAGATCTTACAAGATTTGTTTTACTAACTTTGCTGAGTCCTCATATACTTTTCAGTTGTGAATAAAGGTAAAACATCGGTTGTAAAGCAAAGGAGATGGTTAATTAAATGCTTTGCAGCAAAGAATTTGAACATAGAAGTCATCAGGCTCTTATGACCTTCTAGACACAACTGGAATCAATGGGATAATCTTCTGAGTTTTCATTGGGATTCTACGTATTACATACAACATGTCACGTTAATCAGACTGAAAAATACCTCAGGATTCTACAGATGATACTATAGTTTGCCACATCAACAGCAACTAACCTGTGCCGCACCCCCACCCACCAGCCATCAGAACTGGAGTTATACAAAATCTGTACTACTTAAGGATGTAAATATATCAGTAAGGTTGGTAAGTAGGAACATATAAGAATCATATTGCAGGGAAATACATGTCAAGTGCTGAGTTTTCAAATCAGACCTCACTTCCCTGCATTCAGTGCTTCCTTAACACTGAAATGAATGTCAATAGATGAAAGCAGAGCAGCTATAAAACCATATTCAGCAACACAACAAAGATGAGAAAGGGAGACCGGAATAGAAATCACATTTGTTTGCAGCTACAATGAGAATTTATTTCTCAGCTCAACAATATGTGACTTGATAATTTCACTGCCTTCTACAATAAGACTCCTGTACTTACAAACAGGTAAGTGCTTAACTGCACAACATAGATAAGATACCAGGAATGAAGAAGTTGATACCCAAAGCAATGGATGAACACAAAGAAGCATGTAATACTTATTTCCCCTTACTGAACTTCAGGTTACAGAGTTTTTTGACTGCCAGTACTAGCTCTTGATAACATCCATATCTCAGTAGGTAAAACCACAGAATCAGTGCTGCTCAGTTGAGGCTCCTTAGCAGAACTGTGCTAAGTTTAAAGTCAGATTGAATTTTCCAGACTGGTGAATACAGAGAAGCTAAGTGTTCAGCATTATTATTGTTGCTTCACTCTTACACACCTAAAAACTAAAGGGAGGGAAAAAGCTTCTATTTAAAAAACAAACAAACAAACATTGATCATATCTGTCATGGTAGGAAAAGCATCTTCCTCTACTCACATCCTGTTTATCAGCCTTTAAGTGTCAAGTCTGAATTCGAAACAAGTGAAAACATTTAATTATTGTAAGTTTTAAGGAACATAAATCCCAGCATCTCAGATTGTTTTTTCGTATCCTGTGGAGAAGGAGACAACCACCCACAGACTTCTCAACAATGTAAACTAAGGAGGTGTGCAAATATAACATCGTAGGTAATTATATAACACTGTTCTACTGTAAATTTGAGTACAGATAGGTATGAGGATTTACTATAAGCTAATATTGAGAGACTGATGCACAAAAAAAAGAAGCCATCTGCTGACAGAAAGGGTTTTTTAGACAGAATCCAGATCACATTCAGCAATGACATTTTTTTCTCATTCATTTCTGCATCCTTCTCTGCATACATTAATAAGTAGCTTTCGTTTCATCACCTTTGTGTTCTGCCCCAACGACTCAGATCTTACTATCTCCAACGACACCAATCCAAATGCAAAAATATGGAATGTACTTAGGCCTAATTTCCTGTACTATGAGTAGTGTTATGATCTCATGTCATCTGAACAGAACATAAATTGAGGAGCTTGATCTTCAGATCTCTACCACCAGCATCCCTCCACAATGTCAGGTAAACTGCCTAAGCAATTTGTACGGTTGTTTCCCTATTTATAAGGCTTTTTGAGGTTTAGAGATGAAAGCAGCAACTACTGCAGTTGAACTTCAAGGCAGAATGGTGATGCTACATTACAGGGTGGCATGTCCTATAAGAAGCAAATATTTCCAGAACTAAAGAAAAAGACAATGATTCTTAAGGGAATCAACCAAGAGTTAAGAGGATTTATGTCTTTAAGCAGGGATTTATTACACAAAGGGAGTATGTACAAACAAGACTAGTGCTCAGACAGGACTGACTATGTAGCATGTTTCAGTTATTAAAGGCTTACTCCGTTTATTTTCTATACTTGCAATAACTCCTGACACCAAGGAGCTGTAACACTTGTCTACATTAGGAACTGGATTGGAAAGTATCTGAGAACTTCAGAGCCTGCCTCCATAGAGATATTCTCTACTGTGGCACAAAAAACCCAAACAAATTAAAACCAGACCAGGGGGTGACTAGGAAATGTCCAGGCAGTACTAATGGAACTACAGCAGGAGAGCTGTAGTGCCACCTCACGCATCTAGAGGACTGCACTAAACAGTGGTTACTGTGGCCTAGAAGCCACACTAGCCCTTCTCTGTACGGTATTTTAAAAATGGCAAAGGATAAAGCAAGACAATGGCTAAGTAGCTTTTTAACAAAAATTGTGAACAGAAAGAAAACTTGTGACTGCATGCAGAACCGCAAGGAGGGAAAATGAAAATCCAAAGCTTCAGTAATGGCTGAAATAAGTTTCCAAATAAAACCTTCAATGCAAGTGACAGTTACCCTACAATTGTTGTGAATATATTCAGACAAGAAAACATTCTGATCGTAGCCTGAAAAGTAATTGTTCTTGTAAGCAGGGTAAATCAAACAATGAAAGTTTATAGGCTGGTTTGTTTTGTTGGTGGACCTTCCCTTCCTTTTACTTAACTGAACTACTATTATCTGAAAATGTTGATGCCGGACAAGTCATCTACTTCTGGTATATAGCTGGTAACTCTGGGATACATCTGAATCCGTTGAGATAAAGGAGGAATTATTAAGGAAACAAAAGCCAGTGGAAGATTGTGCTACTGTGTGCGGACTTCAGAAAAGGAAGCGAACTGTTTTTCACTCTGCCAATCAGATGCCGTAGTGACTGGCAAATGTAATTATTATTTGATGCAATTTTTCTACTCAAGCAGATGGCCAGCTCCCTAGACACTACTTCGGTGATGTCTTGCTAGAAAGACAACAAACAAATAATGGCAGTCACCCTGAATGGATGCTTCCAAACCCCTGAAATATGAGTGGAAAGGCTGGCCCCACAAAGGGAAAGGTTTCATTCTTGGTGAAGAGGTAAGAGACAGGCCACAGGACTCAACATTGGCACTGCCACCACAGAGCTTTCCACCTACCGACACGCCAGCTGCAGTTCTTCTTGAGCAAGAGAGAGGCCAAGGCAGAGCACAGTGCTAGTGCTTGCACTGTGAAGATACTGCAGAAATCTCACATCAGTTATGTGAGACTTGACTGCAAGGTCAGAGGTCTGCAAGCTATCAGTATCCACTCGTTAGAACAAGCAGAATTGTAGATTAATAAGACAGGACAGAAACAGTTCAACATGCCTAGTGCTTCCTCTTCCTACAATAGCAGATCCCTCTGTAAAGACTTCCAATCTTTAGCAAACAGACACACTGGTGGGTTTAATTTCATGTGGGGGAATAAATACAAAATGTTGCAACTTGCACAACAAAATGACACTACAAACTCCTCCTTCATCTTTCTCCCTCTTCTGGAAGACGTGCCTCCAGTCAATAAAAACCTCACATGGCAATTGCAAATAAAGCCCTGAACAACTCTACAGCGGCTTCAGTAAAATTATGCTCCCTTAAGAAGAGAAGGAAATATTTCTTTGATTCTAAATGTTAATTCTCATTTAAAGCTCCCCCACATCTCTCGCCTATGAGTAAATGTATTTCACAGGGGCAAGCTTAGCAAAGAATCACAGCCTTTTACTGGAAGTTATATTTCATGAAACAAGATCAAAAATGTCAACAGCGAACATGTTGAAGAGGTGCCATTTGAAAATATTCCTTTGAACTCATTTGACCAAGGCTATTGTTCGGAGTTTAAAAAAAAAAAATCACACCTGTGTGCAGACAGATAGGCTCTTTGTCTGGTAAGAACACGGTGTGGAGACTTGTGCGATAGATAATTAATGTCTATTACTATCTATAGTTTCATTGTTAACACTGTCTTGGTTGAAGTGTGAAAATATGTTCACACTTTTGAAAATGGGCGATTAACTAATCAAATGACAATATGAATCTTAGAAACACAGAAATGACTGCAATCCAACACTACCTATGACTATACTTTTAATTTTGTAAGAAAAACACGATCTCTAGCATCCTTCAAGACTACATGGGAAGTTACCAGATCTTCCCCACTGTAATAATCAGTGCAGAAATTGTGACCACCATCACCAGTTTATTTTCACTAAAGCACCCAGTATTTTACCCTCAGGGAATTAACTGCAGCGAACATTTTCCTTGTATAGACAAGTTTCAACAGACTGTAACAGGCAGATGACACAAGCAGCACTGAATAACCAGGGGCAGGATACTAGTAAGCGATAGCCATTGTCCCATTAAGGCCCTGTTAAGTAGTGGTTGTGTGTATTAAGTACTACCGGTCTTACATCAGTGCCCCAGGAGATGTCTCAATTAAGCAAGTTTTCTGGATAACTATGTCAGCTAAACGAAGCATACAGTAGTAACTTGTATCAAAGCGCTACACAGCAAAAGCCCCACACATTTCAGCATAACTTCACAAGGCTGCAGAACTAGTGCTAAGATTCGTATTAAAAAAGACTCGACTAAACACAGATTACATACTCCAGATGTCACTTCAAAACTCTCTCCCGGAATAAGATGCAAGCTGGAACTCATGTTTAAAGAAGACCCACTTTGCACTTTTTTTCTTTTTTTAATCAAACAATCCCTTTATACCCTTGGATGCTCCTTCAGGATGGAGTTCACATAACAGGCACTTCCATATTAATGAAGTAAATCTATCTTTTCTCTATAGTCTGATGATCTCATTAACATCTAGACTGCATATAAAAGTATGCAGAACATGTATTTACAAAGTGTTTAGCTTTTTTATCAGTGCTACTAAAATTCTTGATACGGCTCTTAACACTTCATATCTGTAACAGTAACTTTCTCTTTTCTGGTCATGAAAATTGTTCTGCTTATACTCATTCAAACTGCTATAAGAAAATAATTTTCTTATGTCACTGAGTCAGCCACTGTACCACCTCCTGGGATAATTGCGCTGATTCCCAAGTCAGACACAAGCTATTTATCTTAATTTAAAGCCCTTCGTGGACAGTTTCTGTCTTGCTTTTGCCATTCCTACACCGCATAATGTCAGTCTCATTTGCTTATCTGTCAAGATAACATTTTATCTGATACTTTCTCATTTCTAATACTTTCCAATAGCCCCAAATAGCATGAGACTATTATCAGACCCACATGTGCGTATGCCCTCACTCACAAACTATTTCTGCCCCTCAAATCTCCAGAACAAAGTTGTTCTATCCATTTTTTCCTTTGTATTTATTTCCCCAATATGTCTCTTACTCCCTTGCAGTTCTTAGCATTCTTTATTTTTGTCTGTCAGACACAAAAAAAGACTTTCAGAAAAATCCTGTTTCTGCTTTCCAGGCCTGTTACTGGAAGAAGAAGCAGGAGAAGACAACTTCCCTGAGTTACAAAATTGTTAGACTTATGTTTTTTTATTTATTGTCTTCATCAAAGAAAAGAAATACTGCTTCAAAGCAAAGTTCTGTCTAGTTTAGTATCCTGGCCCTGAAAACAATCACATTATTACAATACACAGAGCTGACATGTAGGTTTCAAGATCTTCATCTTAAAAAAATCTTCACAGTTCTGATTCTGCAGGATACATATAAGCACCAGTAGCCAAGAGTTTAAGAGCAGCAAAAATTAGTAACTTCAATGATTTCTTTTTTTTTTTTAATTCAACTTACTGTTGCAAGTGTATATTCTCCTTTTGGGTTCTCTTGCTGAAAGCTCCTTTTTCTATCATGTGTTTTCTTGTATTTTCTCACTGCATGTATATAACAACTCTTTGCAGATTGGCTGGTATCTTCTTTTTTTTTTAAGACTTTCTTACATTCATTGCAGAAGTGGCATAGTCCAAAACCCCTTAATAAAACAAACACAAATAAATCGATATCTTGCATTTTCACAGCCCTGATCAACTAAAATTCTCAAATCAGTGTATAAACATTAACTGAAGTGGTATAGTTTAAAGTTACAGAAAACAATTGTAATATCCACATTTTACTCTAAGGAACGAGATCAAACTTGTGGGTTGAAAAAAAAAACATAAAGACACTTAATGGTCTATAACAGAAATGCTCCAGATCAGTAAGGCCAAAAGCATTCGCGTGGAAGATTTTGCTTACATCACGCTCTACTAATTTCTGTGAATGTATCAGCATGAAGACTTGACTCTTAGTGTGGCTTCAGGTTGAAACAATCAATTTTCAAATAAAGGGACTGAATTTTCATATTGTGAAAATAATGTAAATGTGGGAAAACACTGTGGACTTGAAACTCATACGTTTACTTTAATGAAAACTCATTTTACGAATAAATAATATGGTAACTGTGATCAAAAATTTCTCCTACTGATTTTTTTCTAGGCTGCTTATTGTTATCTTCCAGTGGCATACAAGGTCTATCGGGTGTTTGGGGAAGGCTCCTGGACTTCCCACTTCCCTGAGGATGTAATGTTTAAAGCTCACCTTTCCACTGAACAGGAAGTAACAATGCAGGATAACAGAGGTAATGCTGTGTTTAGAAGAATTTTTGCAGTACTGTGTGAGAGACTACTGCATAAACTGACTAATCTTCCATATCACCTGTCAGTCTAAAATGTTGAAGAAGCTGGTAGGAAAAGACTTGTCTTTTGTCTTTTGTAAAAACAAATCCTGACCCTCATCTTTTACTACATCTCCTTGTTTTTAGTTTCTCTTAATTTCTATGGAATCAGGTTCTCAGGTTTTTGAATATATGGTACTCTCACAGGCTTTTTTATTCCATGTTTTGTTTCTGTAAGTGGTCAGCCTTGCCTCTAATAACTAAAGAAAGACTGGTCAGTTAAATATACTAGAAACTCATAAATAAAAGATATCAGAATTACTTGTCTGCTGTTGAAGTATACATCACATATGTCTCAATGCTCACTTACATGGGCAGACCAAAAGGACACACAGTTAAATCAGTCATTTTTAACAGTATCACACTTTTAGAGAAACTATCCAAAAAAAGCATTTTGTATTCTTTCTATATACCTCCTAAATTGTATAAAAGTTTTTCATGAGCAACTGCACTGTTCTTCAATTTTTGTCTTAAAACACCAAATCTTTTTAATAACCAGGCAGCTGGTAGCCCATATTAATTCCTCCATAGAATATCAAAAGCATCTGTTTGACCTTTTTATTCCTAGCATTTATTATAGAATGTTTTACATGGCAAGGTCCTTCTCATATGTATACAATGCTTGAAAAAAATGACAGGACATTGACACAGTATCAGATGGAGACACATGAAACCCTTGATGCTGAATTACACCAATAGAGATTCAAAAAAAAAGTAAGCTGTAAGTAACTGAGGTATGGAGTAACCCAACCACCACACTTTGCTAGGCTGACCACTGTGCGAACAGAAGTTTCTGCAGCAATATTGTTGGCGCAAAAATGCAAGTTCGTTCCCAGTGTGCAATGACCAATCTCACACACTGAGGCGAGATACTGATTTGTTACAAAGTTGCACAGGATTGGATGCTAGGTGAAAGTAGCATACCTGATTTACAACAGGTATCAGTCTTTACACAATTTCTTATCAGTAAGTTTCAGCCCATGGAGCAGTCCCATGCAGCCGACTGGTTACACAATTTGCATAATGCTTAGTTGGCATTTTAACACTGCACATATTCAGTGAGGAAAAGTCCTTAAGTGTGCCGGGGTCTCTCTTCTAGAGGGCATGATTTTTAGTATTATAATGTATTATAATGAAGGCAGGTTACTCTTGGACATCGAACGATGCAACCCCACATAATGCTACAGGCTTGGGAAGAGTGGCTGGAAAGCTGCCCCATGGAAAAGGACCTTGGGGTGTTGGTTGACAGCCGGCTGAACAGGAGCCAGCAATGTGCCCAGGTGGCCAAGAAGGCCAACAGCATCCTGGTTGGTATCAGAAATGGTGTGGCCAGCAGGAGTAGGGAGGGGATCGTGCCCCTGTACTCAGCACTGGTGAGGCGGCACCTCGAGTACTGTGTTCAGTTTTGGGCCCCTCACTACAAGGAGGACATTGAGGGGCTGGAATGTGTCCACAGAAGAGCAACAAAGCTGGTGAAGGGTCTAGAGAACAAATCCTATGAGGGAGCGGGGTTGTTTAGCCTGGAGAAAAGGTGGCTGAGGGGAGACCTTGTCGCTCTCTACAACTACCAGAAAGGAGGTTGTAGTGAGGCAGGTGTTGGGTCTCTTCTGCCAGGTAACTAGTGATAGGGTGAGAGGCAATGGCCTCAAGTTGCGTCAGGGGAGGTTTAGATTGGATATTAGGAAAAATTTCTTTACTGCAAGAGTGGTCAGGCATTGGCACAGGCTGCCCAGGGAGGTGGTGGAGTCCCCATTCCTGGAGGTGTTCAAAAAACATGTAGATGTGGCACTTTGGGACATGGTTTAGTAGGCATGGTGTTGTTGGGTTGACAGTGGGATTTGATGATCTTAGAGGTCTTTTCCAACCTTAATGATTCTGTGATTCTGTCGTTTCTTTGCCAAAAACTAACTAAGCATTAACAAGCGTGTTTCTCACGATGTCCTTATCTTCTCCAAGGACAGTTCCCCCATTCAGAGGATCCTTTTGTTAAGTTTCTAAGCATATTCCTAACTCCATTCCTAATTAAATAACAAGATCCTTACATTCTGACTGTACCAAGGTCCTTATGACAAGATTTTCCCTGAGTTTGTGGTGGGACACTAAATTTCCTGATTCTTCCATCACTTGAACACCTGTCACAAGAACATGGTGCCAGAGACACAGAGACAGGACAGCGGGTCTCTCGCCCATACACCGGGAACCCCCTTTTACAGGGCACAAACCAGCTCATTGACAAAAATGGCCACCATTGAAATTCTTATCTTCCACTTCGAGCCCTTGCTGTCCAAGCCTCTGACACCCCAAGGACTCCCTCGGCCGGAGGCCGTGACAGCCCGGCCTGCAGTCCTGCCAGGGGCTGTGCCCACACGGAAGCTGGCACGGGGCTCCCGGGGAAGCTGGTGTTTGCTGTACGCGGCCCTGCGGGGACCCCTCAGCGGCCCCCAGAGACCAAGCCCACCCACGCTCCCTCAGCCCCGTCCACCGCACCTTGTCCCAGCGGCGAGAGCTCAGTGGGCAACTCCGCCCGCTCCCGTCATGGTGCCTGCCCACCTACCGCCTTCCCGCCTCGCCCCAGGGCGCATGCGCTGAGCTTCCCGCTCCCCCTTCCCCTGGCGCAGCCGGCGCATGCGCCTTGGCCCCTCCCCGCGCGCGCCCCCGCGTGCTTTCACCGCCTTTCG
>Ga0065711_1004962_pt1 | contig 21766 bp, 19 predicted proteins | sample Hoacrofraction12_FD_59098 | JGI IMG/M metagenome (GOLD analysis project Ga0065711, IMG submission 59098) | Hoatzin crop microbial communities from Cojedes, Venezuela - Epithelial fraction 12 v2 (version 2) | ecosystem: Host-associated > Birds > Digestive system > Esophagus > Crop | place... | reverse complement strand
CCCCCCCCGATTTTATTTTCTTTATAGGCCCAGAGCAACAAATGAAATTTCTCAAATACAGCAAAGAAAAACAAAACTGCTAGCTAGCCACAGGAACAGCCCAGCTGAGAAATCTGCCAGCTGCATCGCTTCAGAAATAGCTCTTTGCAGCTTATGTAGACATACATAAAGCATCTGTTCTTTGTCTGAGCCCTTTTGCTTGTCACATTTCAAAGACTCCTTTTGCTAGCTACAGAGGCAATGGAAAGTATGCTCCGTTGCAAGTGGGGTCACGAAGAGACGAAGAGAGGCACAGACACACCTCCCCACACTGGCTTCAGATTCAAAGCATGCTTCAAAAAAAATACAGGGGATTAAAAAAAAAAAAAAACAATAAAATGTGCAAAGCATTTGAGCAACAATAAAGCCTTGCTTCCACCTATACCCCTCAGGAAAATGGCCTTATGGGGAACTGGGAACCATATAAAGCAGACATGAAAGTTTCTTTTAAGAAAATTACACAGATAGGCGCTGAGACAGACCACAGTGCAGTGGGAGTCATTTGGAGCCTAGCACAGAGGTCCCAGGGAGCAATGACCCCTGTGTGCTGGAGTAGAGGAGGAGTTTGGAAGCAACAAGGTCTGCGTTCATGTCCCAACCCTGCCAGGTACCGAGAAACTTTCACCAGATCACACAGGGGAGGGTCTGAGCATCCATAACCCTGCATGGAAAGTAGTAAGAGCTGCTGGTGGCTTTTCCCCATGGCAATGCTGGGCCTTCAGCATATTCATGGCTCACATATACAGAGGAGAGAAACTGAAGCTATTCCTTCACTGATGTTTGTGAAAAGTTTCTGTTTTCTTAGACGAGAGCACTGCACAGGCTCCCCATTTGCATAGGGATGGATTCACATGCAGGCAGGTTTACACATCACAAGAGATAGAAGGGAGAGGGCAGTTCATCTGTTGATAATTTCTTGTGCAAATGACTGAAGTGTTTCCGTACAAAACATTTTGATCTATTACAAGTGGGCCCAAAATCCTGTTGGTCCTTCAAATCTATGAACTGGCTTGTAAGTCCTTCCTTTTCCAAGGAACTGCAGACATCCCACACAATAAACCTCAGACAGCCTTCCTGTTTGTAATGTGACCGAAAAGGGAAGTGGCTCAGATGGTGAAACCAAAGAGAAGCCTTGTATGTTAAGGATACAGACAACTGGGAGGTTACTGATATTAATCTCAATAGTGCTTGCTCATCTCAGCTCTATAGGAGGGACCCCACTGCAGAGAGGTTGGAACTCCTCAAAAATATCTTTCTTCCATTGCACAAAGAACCACGCAACAGCCTGGGCACTGCTAAATCTTCTGAGCAATCTGACATATCCGTTTGCTGCGTCTGCCTGTCCCTGTTTGCTGTCCATCAGCTTGAAAGGGCTGGGACTGGTGGTCTGTGGCGTGACTGGGAAGCACAAGGAACAAGGAATGCCAAGGTCCTGTTTCACAGTGGACACCAGATGTTTAAGAATATTTGTTACACAGATCAAAAGAAACTTACACTGCAAGCGTAAAGAAAGGGATTTAAAGAGAAGCAGGTTATCTTGAAAGCAAGCTGCCACAGCTCACAGCTATCAAAAACACTACCAGTAAGCAAAGTTTCTCTTTTGTTGTTTATTAAGACTCCAGGCAGGGGTGGCAGATCAGATTCTGCATTTCTTGAGAATCTCAAAGTGTCCCCATCGCAGCAAAGCACCAAGCACAGCGACAGATTACCATATGCCAGGGGATCCTTAGTGCAGCATGAGCACCTTGCCAAATCTTGGGAACACTCAGGACAAAGCCATAGATGGAAAAAGCAGCTGAAGGCTTCACAAAGCAAGAAAACAGCAGAAGCTGGAATGAGAAGAGTTAGTTACAATTCAGATACCCAATGCAGCAAAGGTGCAGAGGGAATTGCCCAGCACAGGGGAAGAATCTATTTGAAGTGACAGGGAGTAAGTTTTAATAGCATTGCTTTTGCTGCCAGTCACATGCATGCAGTAAGCAACAGGACTAAGACGGTTGTCTCCAAAAGATAAACCTCCCAGCTTCACTTGCTTGGAGTAGAAATGAGAGACAGGAGATTGTGAGTTGCAGTTTGTCTTACTGAAGAAAAGGTGCTGCCAACATTTGCAGTCTGCAACTTTTTCAGTGTTGTCATTAACCATTCCCTCTTTGAAAGATGCATCCAATGCAACATCAGCTGTTACAGTTTCAGATGTGGCTGCACAAACTGACACGAGGTTATGAAAAAAACAGAGTTAACTTGCATGGCAGTGAGGTCTGCACAGTGCTGAGTGAAAGGTAATCAGGAGTTTGATAAGGTCTTACAGTCTACACTGATCACATTTTCTCTTCCTTTCTGAGAGAGGCTAAAGCTCTGAAAATACACCCAAAGATGAACATTTTCTGTTAAGTAAACTTGCTATATTGACAGTTTACAGAAACACTACATATTATTATTTTAAAATATAGGCTGAAAGTGAGACAGCTTATTTTTATCTCTTTTCCACAGAGTTTAAAGTATGCTCCTCCTCCAGCCTGAGGCAGTGTGCACACTATGAAAAGCAATGAGGTCCTTGTAACTGTTCACAGCAAGACAGGACGCCCACGAAGACTGACAGGAAACGTTTACCACACAATGCATTTTGGCCCATCTGTCTCTCAGAAGCCACAGGCAGGATTCTGCTGCTCTTTTTCTACAGAGACAAAGCAACTTGTGAAAGACAGATGTTTAAGGAAATCCACACCACTTTCGTGCTCTTAAGCAAATGTGCACATTGCACAAATGATTTTGTTATAATACTGTAAAATGGGAATTCTGGTGTAGGCTAAACACCAAGCACTGCAGGTACTGACACAAAGACTCAGCATGGCTCTTGGTGACTGAAGGCTGAGTATTTGTCCATTCGTGTCTCACACTGACAGTGTTTTGCACAGAAGCCAACTCCATCCTTAGCAACTTCTCATGTCTCTACAACACTCTTTATTCCAAGGCACTACACTTGCGCCAGAAAAATAACAGTCCACCCATTCTTAGATAGGTCACTCCATCCTTTGCTCCTCTGTGGCAAACAGCGTTATTTCTCTACAGCTCAGAAAGCACTGCCTTCCCAAAGGCCACTCCCCACTGCCCCTATGATCTCACTCTTGCACCTTTAGACATAGTAATAAGAAAGTGTCAGGCAGATAAAGTTGAGTAAAAATAGTTTCTTCAGACGAAATTAATGATTAAAGTGCATGACAATATTTAAAGCCACAGGCTGAACCACAGTTGTTGATGAAATGCACTTTAATACTGATAATGCCTTCAATTCTTCCAGCTGCTATAGGGAGAACTACTCCTTTGAAGTCGGAGGCAAGGTTGCAATCCAGAAAACCTGCTAAAGATTTCTGGTTTGTCTCTCTAGTGGCATCATCTCAGTTGCTGATAGCTGGGACTGCAATAGTGACTGCTCCTCTGAAACAGCTGATCTCAGTTGTTTCTGTGGCATCCGTTTCCATGATCTTGTCTCTATAGCAGGAGACATAAGAACAGCAGCCCTTTGTCAGCAGGAAGCTGACAAAGGGATCCAGTTTTTAGAAGAGTGCAGGTTTAGGGAACACCCAACATACACCAGACAGTATTTTAAGCGTTGCATCCTCATCACTCTTAGAAAACTGCCATCTAGGAAGAACCTACACTGGAAGAGCAGGGGACCATGTTTAAATCCAGTGGAACTTCTGCCCAAACTCTGCCAGGCTGAACAAAATATTTCTAGAGAAAGTAACAGCTCTCCATTTTCCACACAGAGTTGCTTCTCAGGTGTAACAGGGGAAGAAAACCTAACTCTCTTCAGCTGAATTTGACAAAGTTGCTCATCTTAGTACATTGATTTATGATATAAGAGCCCTGCAATTTTAACATTTGCAGTATGAGTAGGCCTAAATTTTACCTTTCCTGGAAAAAGCACCATGCATTTGGGCTTCTAAGTCAAACAGAAGAACAGCCCTTGCTTTTCTCAGGAGCGTTTCTTGCCCATTTCTACTGAAGTAAGAATGGCATCTCCTTTATTCTCATTATTTGTTCTCAAACTCTGAACAGGTCCATACCTACTGTAATTCTTTATTTTCTCAGCTCACAAGTGATGGTGCTACTATTGTGGGATGCCTTGTGGAAGCAATTTCACAAGCAAGCTGGCCTGTCTAAAATTTCTGTTCCCAAAGACTTCACATGTCAAGAGTAGTTACTGAACAGGAAGCTAAAAGGATACTGAAGACCTTTCTTCATGATTTAATTTACCTTCTGGATTTATTTCTGAATCACTGGTGTTTCCAGGGTCTTCCTTAAGAACTCCCACATCCTTTGCCCAATTCGTCCATTTAATTTCCTCTACTCTGGAGAGACAAAATACGACACTGATGCATGGAGTACAGCATTTTAGTCCGTATCGCACTGCCCTGCAACATCCCAACCCAGCTCATCCTGCCAACACAATCCTAATGGTCTGGCTGTAGCAACAACATCCTGCAGAGCTTTTTTCTGAGTAAAGATCTTCCGCAGTCTAAGCTCCAGGAGGTAAATATCTTCTTTCCCTGTATATTGGGTGCTGGTCTACATTGTTTGTGTTAAAGTACTCCATTCCTCCCAGGGAACATACTTAACATAAAGGAGGCTCCTAGATTTCGCTTTCTGTACGTGCTCTGTAACACCCTGGAGTTACAGAATTGCTGCCTGCATTCAGTTTGCTGGGTGAAGAAAGGTTTATCCGCTCTCCCGGCCCCTGTACGTGAGGAAGAGTGCTGCCCTCTCGTGTTGCACGTTCCTGAGCTGAGGGGCCACCAGCCTCCATCCCTCCCACCCCAGCCCACTCTGGGCATAGCTAGACTTGCAGCAGCAAAGCAAGCATCATTGCAGACACCCTGTCACCATAACCACTTGCACAGATGTGGGTTAGCAGGACATCTTTTGGTGACAGCACATCTTGGTGACAATGCTGGTGGCTCAACTAGCTCTTGAACTTCCAGCATTGCAGCCACCAACCAATCTGCAGGTACCCAGGAACGTGTGGTTGAGTCACTCCGTTGAGTCAGTGCTGAAATTCCCTGTGGCAGTTCAGGGTTACCAGTTTATGAATCACAGGAACTCGTTAAGAGGCTGGAGAGTAAGGGGTAATGGTACATCTGTCTTACCTGAAACACCATCGCTCATCTTTCTTATTGAGGCCCACTGACATAAAGCAGCCAGATCTCCTCTTCCCACCTTGGCGCCACAGCCAGGCTTTCTCTATTTCTAGAATAGCAATAGCCCTCTGAAAGAATAAGTCCATGTCAGAGAGAAAACAGGGCATACAGAGCCCCGCCCCTCCTTTCAATTAAATCTTCCCCAATCAGCAACTACTTTGAATTAGAAAATCACTTTGGAAATTGATCCCAAAGTGCTCCTTAGCTCAACAGTACCAGTCAGTTACTCTCTCAAGTTACTTACGCACATGGATCTGGACTGGCTGGTAGCCATGAAAACAGCATGAGCTTTCAATAAACCTAAAAACTATCTTAGGATTTATCCCTAGAGTGGCAAGTTTATGTAAAAGACAATGTTACATTTGAGGCATAGGAGAAAGACAGGCACTGATGTTATGAAACTCAAGTAGGAGCTTGGGCTATCACCTAACCGCTGAGCGGCACCATGTCTCACCTGCAGCTTCCAGACACTTGCGCTATCATCAGAAATATCCGTGACAGTCTCACTCATGAGCGCAATCAGCATGTTGAGCAAAAGAATGTAAGTCAGAATCACAAAGAGAAGCAGCAGGAGCATGACGAAGTATCTGAATCTGGCATGTTCCTGAAACTCCAGGTCGCCCATTCCAATGGTGATCTTGAAGAGCTCCAGGGAGACACTAAGCAGCCCTCCGTACATAGCATGGTTCCCAGTGCTTTCCATCTGAGCAAGAGACTTGTTCTGAGGGACCAAAGGAGCATCCCCCATCAGCGTAACCAGAGCTGTAAGAAAAACAGAATTTGAATCCTCCTCCTCTTGCAGCCCAGCCTGCGTCATAGTGCTAAGTCCTTACCTGCAGCAAAGCCAAAGAGGAAGATCATATAAACCAAGAGGAAGCGCAGCAGATCTCTCAGGATAGTCTGAAACACAAATCAGGAGGAAACGCCATTCGTCATCTCACACGAAATCACCAGGATGACCTCCTGTTCTCACACATCATAAACCAACCCGCAGTAACAATACTGAAAGCAAGTTGGAAAATTCTTTTATCCAGTTTAAGAAACTACTAATACATATTAAATTACTTCCTCGGGTAAGTAATATCATTGGTAGCTTAATCTGAGAGTACTACATGAACTTCTTTGTTGTTGTTTGTACAAATAGGTTTTTTGAAACAAATAAATATCACGTCAGTTCCCCAGTGTGGCTGTTTTCAAACTGCTTCAACACACATCTCTTTTCTGTATGCACTGGGTTTCACACAAGTGGTGAGCAGGATTCTTCCCCAGCACCTCATTTCACCTGTGCTTTGCCTTGGTTTTCTAGTCCCGGACTCCTCTAAGGACAGGGAAACACTCCTCAGCCCAAGCATAACAGTGGTTTTGACTGCTAGTTTTGAGTCATTTTGTGACAATGTCAGCTGCTCTCACTTCCTATATTCAAAGATGGCAAACTAGTGGTTTGCCACAACTGTACTTCCTTGAAGACACTGATCTAATCCCCTTCTGCAATTCCTTTACTTCCATAGTCAGTACATCAATTCCATTTACAGTTTTCATGGTCCTGACAGAAGTAATTGCATGACTTCTCTTAGTTCCTCACACCCAAAAGCTGTTCACACAAAGCTTCTTCTGAGTACTGACCTTCTGTATCATGACACTGTAGATCCCAGTGCGCTGAAAGCCCCGAGTGTAATACAGCATGTTCACCCATCCCAAAAGCAGGGAGAACACCATCAACCGCCACTATAGTTTTCTGAACTTGCACCATACAGGACTGCTGACAGCAGCAATGAGAAAGCCTGGATGAAGCTGGAGAGAAGCAGAATGAGTGACACAGTGACTTACCTCAACAAAAAGGCCTGTTTGCAGACCTGTTCCTGTTTTGCAAGGAAAAGCACACACATTTTACAAGGCTACATGGAGCGTACAAAGCGGCAGTTAATCAGACACATAGTTTATATAAACAAATCCTGTTATAACCAGGCTCACAAATTGTTACAGTTTTGTTATGAACTGGTTAATCTCACAGTATGGAAACTCTCAACTGCTTGACGTAACTCACATAACTGATATAAAATGGAAAAGATCTTTAACACTTATGAACATATATGCAAACACATGCACAGAAATGCATCTATACAAATTTCTCCTCAGAAAACTCAGAAGTTACTTCTGTTTGACCAAATCTGAGCCACAGTGACTGTACGATTAAAAACTTGAGCTCTTTTTCTCAAAAGTGTATGTTAACTGTGGAATAATTGAGGGTTTGACCTTCACTGTGTTCCGCTACAAACCCAAGGACAGACCCTACCCAGCAAAGTCCATTACAACAAAGGGTTATGACAAGATGCAGCAGGTAGGAGAAGGAAGAAGGGAAAGGACGGAAAGAGGAGACAGTGGCAGAGAATCAGTCTTTCCTGCTCACCATCTCTCTAGTAAGGCTAGGGCAACTTAGCTGCACACAGCAGAGAATCAATTTCACTCGTGCTTTCATTGTGCAAAAAACCTCAAGAGACATACATCAAGATCTCAATGCAGCTGTCAGAACACATAGTCTTCAGGGACTGGCGTCTCCTCCGCAAGTACAAACTCTAAGAGCAAAATAAATAGTGAAAAATCAATGGTAGCCCTTCATCAAAACAACAGGACATGCTAGAGAGCGATTCCTGCCTCGCATAGCCTATTGCTCAGCGGAGGGGTTTGCTCCATAAGCTCCTCTTCATGCTTTCATTTTCAAGATCCCAAATTTCAGCTAGTCATCCTTCCAAGATGAAAAAACAGCCTTATTTATAAAAGGCAAGGACAAACAAGGGCTGAGTCATGGCTCAGCCCAATGTCTTTATTAATAGACTGCATTAAATGCCAAAGATGTATTCTGGCACCATAAATCACAGAAGTCTCTCAATTATTTACTGTTGTGAGCCTATTCTTCCTCTTGCCCAGCAACCTGGCTTGTGCCACCCCTGTCACTGCTAGATCGCACTGACGCTGCAAGTGCCTCAGAGCAGGATTCCCTCCTGCCATCCACTCATGCACATCCTGATGTCAGGAGAACCGAATCTGTTGCCTCAATATCAGTGATGTTTTCCTTTTTCTCCTTTTTACAATGAAACTAGACAAGACATCCCCATACCTGAGCAAAAATTAGATAAATGCCTCCTAGCAAGATAATGATGAGTCCAGAGACCCACAGGAAGCCTCCAGTTGTGAACTCCACTGGAAACGAAGGCTGAAAGACAAAAACAAACAAACAAAAAACCAGAACACTGAAGACAGGCAGAGGTGGTGATGATAACTACCCCACACCTTTTAAAACTCAGCTCCACCCATTCAGGCTTTTCCAGATAAAAGAAGATTTGGCCTACCTTTACCCGTGAGGGTTGATAGTACGCAATGGCTGTAAAGATGATCATGAACGACAAGTATGAGGCAAAACTGAAGTAGAATCTCTTGGAAGCAAATGTTTCCCATTTTTGCTGAAGCAGTTTGTTCAGTGGCTCCAAAACCACCATCTTGTACCGATTCTGTGGGGAAAAAACCCACAACAAAAATGTTAGGGTATCCCTAAGGGTTTATTCAGTCAGACCTTTCAGTATGAAAGAAATCAACCATCCCATAAGAAATTACTTCTGCTTGGCTTCATCAAGGTATTTGGATACACTCAGGCTTAGGACAATCAAAGGATCAAAAATTGGTCATATTATAGTTTATCAGAGACATACCAAGCAGAAGGTAAGCAATAAAATATGCAAAGACTTCCATCAAGTGTTTCTTTTCCAGAAAATTAATCATGTGAAACACCACATTAACTTGAAATGATCTGCATAATTATACAGCAACACTATAGAAAGGCAGAAAAAAATTGTTGCTGTCTGACTTTCAGTAAAAGCACTCACCGGTGTGTCACTGCTGTATGCCAGAATCTCCAGCACAGAGTTTTCCTCAAAGCTGTCTATAGAGGACAAGTCATAGAGAGACACGTGGATAGGTCCATAGGTCCATTCGGTGAACTTGCGTGACAAGTGCCTGTACACTGGGTCTCTGATCTCTCTTTGGATGATGTGCTTGAAGATCTGAAAGGAAACCGGATGCATACCGGAAAAACGTGTACATAATGAAAGTGTAGAATGACCCAAGCACACTCAAATCACCTTCAAATACAGGACACCTGGCTTTCTGCATTATACACTTTGATATATTCAAACACCAGAGTATCTGGCTAAAAGCAGGCAACATAACTACACCTCATATAAGCTTTTCCAGTAGCAGAACCAATTTCAGTCCAGACCAGCTGTCTCAGCTGCGATAGAGAGCAGCAGCCACCAGCTGAGACTGTAGGACACTAACTCAAGGAGGCCACCTTCATCATCTCCTGTGGCACTGCCACTGCCAGCAGCATGACTACAAGTCGGGTGCAAGATGCTCCTACATCAAACCCCACTGCCATAGTGAGGATATATGCTGAAACTGTCTTGTTTCTCAGCAACCCCAGGGATTCCCTGCTGTTGTCTTTACCTCCACTTTGCCTGTCTTGGCAGCAAGCTGCAGAGGATTTAATCCATCATAATTCACTATCTCCTCCAGTTTCCATGTTGGGTCAACCTTCACACCTGCCTTCAAGATCTCAACGTATGTTGTGCTCACAAACTTGGTGTTCTCCTCAGTGTCATCTGCAATCATCACCAGGGCATGGAGGACGGTGTTGCCCTGTGTATCCTGCTCCTGGAGCCTGGCTTTCTGGTGGGGATTGTTTAGAAGATATTCCACCACCTCAAGCTGGTTGGTACAAGCAGCCAAGGAGAGGGGAAGTTCACCTGAAGAGATTTGGACAGTATTTGGAGGGGAAGCAAAGAGGTGAAAAAAAACTGAAGAAAAATAAAAAGCAATTTTAGGAAAATATATTTAGCCTATAGTTTTACCACTGGAACATGGAACAAGTTCTTTCTCAGTATCTCTAGATTCAGAAAGGGTTTTACCTCTTCTTTCCAAGGGCAGCTGAAACGCTTTCCCAGACCCCTAATTTGGCTAAATTAATCAAGTATTTGTCTCTCTCTGAACCCTTCAGATTGGATTAAATATATAAAACCAAAGATAATGGCAAGTGCTCACTGGACACCTCAGTACAGTAAGGCCATAAAGAAAGTAGAGGGACACGTTCCATGCTGACTCACCAAAATAAAAGTAAACTCCTTCTTTCTTCTTCTTGAAGAATTCACCATGGGCTCTGGCATGGACATCAGCTCCATTCTCTACTAGAAGTTTCACTAAATCCAGGCTCCTTTTCTCTATGGCAATATGGAGTGCTGTCTGGCCTAAGGAAACAGGCAAAACCTATCAGCCGGTGCCTCTATCAGAGGGAACAGGCAAAGGACTCTTTAGCAAAGCGCTGTTTCAACAGTCGCTGCATGTTCTGCATCGCAATCCTGCAGTCGGTGCTGGGCAAGGGGTGGGTGGCAACTGATGACTTTCAGTGTTCACTGGAAAAGCATGTTGCAAACACTACATCAGAAGACAAGCCCCAAGACTGTCAGAAATTCAACACAAGACCAGGCAATTACCCCTGCCTGGCACTAAGATTCCAAGCAGCTATAAAGGAATAAAGCCAGCCATACACGTACATGACTATGCTGCTTGTCTGCAATTAAAAGGATAACCCAACCAGCAGAACTCATTCTTTAATAGCAATATACTATTTCTTTTTCACTTTTAGATGGGCTTTTTAAGCTTTCCAGAGTAAATCCCCTCATATTCCTCAATTATTAAACATCTGTCTTTCCTGTTTTATAGACTGAGAACAAAGTTGCAGAAGTGAAGTGTGCAATTCAGGGCTGAAGAGGATGCAGACCAGAACCAGAAATCAGAACTAAAACGTGAGTAGGCTGTCACTGGAACTGCATCAGAACCCAGAAACGACAGTGCTGCATAAGCTCCAGTTCCCCTCTTTTTCCTGGTGTCTGCATGTCTCACTGGTCTAACAGGGAGGCTGCTTTGACAGACTTATCAGAACAGAAACCTTACCTCTGTAGTAACAGTCAGAGCATGCCACATTGACAAGCGGCCTGGGATTCTGTGTCTTTTGGTCTATTTCCAGCAAAATTGGGATTGTGTCATTCTTTCCATTTTTTAAGTTCAACAGGGCTTTCATTAAGCAGGTCTTGCCAGTCTTTGCATCTAGTAGAAAAAGAGTATCAAATGGGTTGTGCATGTACTTTGCACACATCTGTATCCCCTGATTCAGTGTGCCCAGAACTTGTCACTGTAGGACCAAATACAATAATAATTTTAAAGGTCTCTCTCAGTATTTTTAGTCTGCAGTAGAGGCAAAAGCCTTAGGATACCTACAATTAATGGCATTCTCCATCCTCAGATGGACATTAGGAAAACAAAAGAATAGACAGAGGGTTGGAAAAAGCAAAAAACACACAGGCAGGTTCCCCTGCTTCTCTCCTACATTAACAAGCGCTGCCTCTCCTAACCCTGTTTATGGAGTATTGAACAGGAATCTACCTGTGTATTCAGAATTGGTGAGAAATTTGGAGGTCCTCCTCAAGTATTCAAGTAAACCATCCAGTGCCTCGGGGCTGCCCCTTGAGACTGCGCTGAACAGCCTGTCTCTGTCAAAGCGATTGGGGTCCTTTTGGCTATGGAAGAAATGCAAAGTGTTAAGAAGTTCTGGAGAGCAGAAGACAACAGGGTGCAGTAAGTTCTAGTAGGACGGTTTAAGAAAGGAGGGAGGCAGAAATGGTTGTCAGAAAACCCAAGTATTTTGAGTCAGGGGAAAAATAGAGACAGTTATTTCCCAGAATTCTCTTAAATGGCTGCTCCTTCCATCAGCTGGAGCTCTTCCCAGATCTACTCTGATGTGCAGCCCTGGAACGCATCCAGAGCACAAGGAAAGAGAAGCCCAAGATAGCTGCAGGACCAGAGTCAGTCCCATGACATGGTGTAAAGCACTCCGTGAGCTAGTTTACATCCCTCCCTGGCAAGAACAGTTCCATTGTACAGGGCTCCATGCTAAGCTGCTCTTACGCCCAGCTTGGTTTATTTGGTGCTAGTTCAGATACACTCAAAATACGTCGCAACACACATGATACATATACCTTCCAAGTGTCCCCTTTTTGCCTTTAATTACCTCCCACCTGATTCCTGTAATATTCCTGTATTGTAACTTTTAGTTTAGACATTGGTAACATCTATAGGCCCCTACCAGCAGAGAACCCACCCTTGTCAAATAACCAAGTTACTCACTTGCTGACGAGTCCTGGCCGATAGTTCAGATTAATCTTGACTCTAGGAGGAAAGTCACTGCTTTCCTTCTGATAAGGTGTCTCCAAGGGCCGTGGCTCTCCTTTCTTTCCATGTCCTGATCTTTCTTCCTTTTTACTAGGTGCAGGTTTATCTTCCTGGATACTGTCATCTGTTTCTAGCAATCCCATCAACCTGTTCCTCTGACCTGGGCCCGGCTGCCCGTTTGTGAAGTTATCCATTTCTAGTACAGCTGGTCTTGCAGATCACCAAAGACCTTCCCCGCTGGGAGACTAAACCTGCAAGGGAGAGGGAGAATTAACACAATTTGTTCACAAACCCAGAATGTGTACAGTGTGGCAGAGACAGAGGAAAGCATGTTTCCAGGTCCAGTGTTCCTACAGGTGACTACTGGTCCCCTGAGGGAGAGATTCAGTAAAATTTTGCACAGTGGGGGTATCTGAATAAAGGATCAAGGCCTTAAATAGGGTACCACTGGTGAAGAAAAGTTCCAAAGCAGTTCATGAAATATAGGCAACGTGTCTGCAGAACGTATGAACCCCCTTTGTGAGATGACCTCACCTGTTGGCAGCAGCACAGGCTCCTTACATAAAAGGCAAAGAAAGCGGATCTTCAGGAGACTACGATCATTGTTCTTGTCTCAGTGCAGCCAACACAGGCTAGTCACCAAGTGGCCAAAAAGATAAGATTAACAGTAGGCCTTCTTTGGAACAGAGTGGTAAGTTTGTCCATGTTCTCTGTCAGTAAGCATTACGCTACTTCTACAGAGAAAACATATGCACAAATTATATTCCCCTCATGCATTCTTGCATTTCATCCTGGAGCAAAATGAGTGGAATCTGCCCAGCGTTTGGAGCTGTTGGCTGCCCATGAGAGCACAGGCTTTGAACACTTCCAGCTCTACAGCCCAGGCAAACACAGACCCCAGCTGCCATGTGGACACTCGCAGCCCTCGGAGCCTGAGCACAGCACAGCTCTCCCAAGAGCAAAGCTGGATCCAGACCTGCTGTTCAGAGAGCATCAGTATTCATCTGAGCACCCAGCCAGCCCACTTACCTAATATGTCCCATACTCCTTTCTCACTCTTTTGAGACATCTTTTCATCTATATCTGGATACATCTCAGATCCACACCCAATGCAAGCTATCCATAGTCAGCATATGACTGCAGATTCACATACAGTTTGTGAGGCAGCAAGGAAACTTCCATGATTACCAACCTGAAGCAGAGCTTTTTTTAATAACTCCGTCTTATGCACATGTACTCCCGCCAAATGGTTAACAGGTTTTCTCTGAAGAGAAATCTCCCTTGCTGGGACTACAGCCAGACTCCATTGCCTGTACCAGCAGAGGGGTAAATTGACACAACATAAGCATTCTGTCTTAGATCAGGATGTAGAAAAACATAGTTCTAGGCAGAAAACGGCCACAAAACATCTTTATCCAGCTCACAGCAAAAAATCCAAGGGCTGATTTCAAGACAAACCTTTATGGTAATTCAGCCATTCAGTTTACACTGCAGTCTAACGACAAACATTCCTCTGCACACACAGACATACACCCTTTAATCCCATTTCAGACTTATATCCTCCCCCAAAACACTTACTGGTACATTTGCTGATCCTTTAGAGGGCTATTTGCACTTCCATAATAGTTTGTTTGTGCTTTTCTGTCTTCCTTTGCCCAAAATCATTTCTCAGCTGCAGTTTCCATCTCTCCACAGCGCTCCAGAGTTATTTATTATCAGCCTTGTACAGACTGTCTGGTTTAAAAGCAAGAGCAAATTCGTCCTAAAAAAAAAAGGACCCTATAACATATACATCCACTTTATGCGTCCCTATGAAACAGAGCGCACTCTCTGTTTGCCAGCTCAACTTCTGCACTCAAGAGCTCTGTTGTTTCTTTCTGCAACTTTACCAAGCCATTTTGAGCAGCGCAGCGCAGCACAAAAAAAGCCCCGCTGTCGAAACAGGAAGACCACAGCACTTACCCCAAGTTGCTGCAAGCTCCACCCAAGAACCGATCCGACAAGAAGTCCCAATGGATCCTTCAGAGGGCAAATAATCTCTCAGTTGAAAACAAGTAAAATACCAACAAGCGTTAATAAGCATGAAAGCAGACCCCAAATTATTTACATCCATGGGTGAGAGTTCTCTTCTTCTGCAGAGAAGACCCTGCTCATATTAGCACTCTGTTAATGGCTCAGTGTTGAATTCCTAGTTGGTAGTGGTCCATGAGAGAATCCAGGCTGCCTGTGACAAGGAATAACCACGGATTACTGTTATTTACTCAACTGTATAGCTTTCTGCAAAGTGAAGAAGGGCTTGCACAGGAAATGACTAGATAGATTTCTCAGTAAGAGAGCCAATGAGTGCAGTGCTCTTATATGGGAAAGCTGGCTGGCTATTGTAAATTCATAATGCTTAACCCCTGCCTGCACGTATAGAGATGACATCTCGTGGCTTTCAACACCAGCCTGCTCAGATCTCAAGGGAGGCGGCTGATTTGACCCCGACAGTGCTAGAGCCTGTGGTTTAGTTGTGAGGATTGTCACGAGGCTCCCTCAGTTAGCCCCAGGACAAGCAAGTATGCATCGAAACATCTGGGGCCAACTGTTTCTGTGGGAAGCCAGTTCTCCTCACACTTCACACGCCCCAGTTACGAGGCAGCACAAACTGTATGAGACAATAAACTAGCCAGAATGTTACCCTACAGAGTACACAGTGTCAGCTGCTCATCACAAGCACAGCAGACTGCACAAAGCAGCTCCAGTTCCAAAACACTTAGGCAACTGGTTAATTTTTCCATTTCTTAATGGGTTGGTTCTCCAAATGGAGAGTACTTCTGGGAGCACAGACTGGCCATCCCAACAACTGGCTGTAGTTGAGACCATGCACGCACACATACCCCTTCGCTTTCCACTCACGAAACAGAACGCCTGAGAAACAGAGGACATCAGCCCACACCGAGTGTCTCAGTTTCTTGTCTCCCACTCATCTCAGAACTGAGGCCCGAGGAACCAGCGTGACCATTATTTCCTGCACCATCAATGCAGCATGATATTCAGCAGCCAGAGTCTCAACGGCCTTCCCTGGCACAATGTTGCTGCCTAAAGCGATCCTCATCTGACAGGGCTGCAGGATGATGTGGGGCTTCCTGGAATGTGGCCGTCACCCACAGGAACATTCCCAGATGGCTCCTACTTTGAGTCAGATGCAGGCTGCGAGACAACCTTCCTACAAATACATCCATTAAATGGCAGGGTGCCTTTTCCTCTTTCATGGTTTTGCATGAGATCACAAGCTTATTTCTCAGATTCCTGTGTTTCAAAATTAAGCTGATCCAGGAATGATGCAAAGCTACTTATTATTGCCAGGCTTAATGATTTATTAGCACCCACAGAATAGCCTATAAAGAACAAATACATGTAGATAAATTCAAGACCAGATCTCATCTCTCCTCTCCCCGTTCCAGCCTTGCACTGATGTAATTTAGTTTGCTTCAGTCGTGTTACTTCATTTACTGTGATATCAACAGGTATGAAAATTCAGGCCTGGGAGTCTAGCTCAGACTTACAGGTCTAAATTCTTTTGGGCTTTTCCCCCAGCTTTCATGGGAGTCAGGCCACCATTTTAGCCAAGGAATGAAATCAGCCCACAAAAGTGCACCATAACAGAGTTCTTTCTGTGTGTCTGGTTTTAATAGCTTACACAGAGGAAAGAGAATGTGCAGCTTGCTGGGAAAGGAATTGCTGCCAGCTGAGAGGTCACCACAGCGAAACAGAAACATGGAGCTGCTGGGTGAACACAGAAACGTTGGTATGTGCACACACATGCGCACACGCTTTTGCAGAGAGTACACCAGGGTAAACACTTGCACTTCCATTTCAGAGAAGGGAGAAGCAAGGCAGAAAAAAAAAAAAAGACAAGATCCGCCCAAACATGTGCTTGCCAGTGACAGCGCTCTGGGGCCAGTAACAGGATTGTCATGGCCATACAGGAGCCTGCTGAGCTGGTTATGGTGCTTAACAAGCATCCTGCCACCAAAATTTAAAATCTTGATCACTGTTAAGCATCAGGAAAAAGCCTTCCAAAGCAGCACGCAGGGAGAATAACAGAAGCAATTTAATTTCACCTATCTGCCCACCTGAATGTTCAAAAGCAGCACATGATCCTCTTGCCTTTTGAGGCTTTTATTTGGAGGAACAAGAAGGAATCTTGCAATTGCTCAGTACTGAATTTACTGATGAAAATGTATCTGACAATGCTAAGGTTCTCCTGATGGGGGAAGAGACATTCTGTGGAAACCTTAACTCTGGGAAGAGAAAAGTCAAACTCTTAACTACTAAGTGAAATTTTAAGTAAAATCAGTAGTTTTCATAATATTATAAAATATTTTCATAATTATAATTATGATATAATTCTAGGTCATATATGAAGAAGCACAGTAATTCACAGTAGGAAAACCAGTGACCAGAAGCTGCTTAAACAGAAGGCAAAAGGAAGCATGAGGAAGATGGCTTTCTCAGAAGACGGAAACAAGCACTTTCCCAAAATACGTATTCTCTGTTCACTTCAGTGCACATTTTTACCAAATACTGAAAAATGTAATGGTCTCACAATTAATACCACATTTTCTGTATGCTCTAAATAGAAGATCAAAGTCACTTACATGGTCTGTGACTTAATTACAGCACTGATCTGTAGCCGCTTTAAGGGACAACAGCTCAAAATCATCTTCACAGGAGAAGGGAAGCCTGTAACTGCATGCAAGGATGGACCGTTAAAATTCTCTCCAGAACAACCAGTAGGCCAGCGCTTCATCCTCACCAAGGCCACGCAGCTAAAAGAGAAAACCGTTTCTTTTAAAGGTGTACTATCACACTTGGGAAAATATCAAGTATTTTTGCAAGGCCAGACTTCCTGCAGCCGTTAAATAAAACCCACACTTGAAAGGATGAATTTTGGCAGCTTTCTTTTAGTTCCACAGATAGAATCCTGTACCTCTAGAGACACCAGCCAATGCCCAATCTAAAATCCCAATATTCCTAATTCCTTGTCAGAATTTGTCCGATAGCCCTGGGGACTCCATTAATTTACGTGACAGTATTTCTGTAACTACTAGTCTTACATCATAATATATAAAGACTCCTAGATATACACTTCTCCAGCCTTTGAAGCAACCATCCCCTTCTCTCATTCCTTACATGGAAGTATCTTTCTAGTTGATGTATCCCTTTCCGTAGGATTACAGCCTGTAGGAACACTCCACTGACAAATGGCAGCAAACTCTGAAACCCAACGGTAGTGACAAAATAACCCTTTTGTGGAGAAACAGTGACATCCAGCGGCCTCGAACTAAGCCTGAGTTCTGGCTGCTGCTGACAACGGCCTCGAGAGGAAATCCTACAAAAATAGAGAGTTGCAAGCATACGCTTGTGAGAATTATCTTCATTCACTCCCTCTTTGTATCAAAATAGTTAACAGAAACTTGTATAATTTAAAAACTCGTGTTCCAAATAAGGCTGGTTTTGATGATGCAGCAAAGTTCCATAAATATAAAACTGTGCAGCCGAGAATCTGTGAGCACAGCCACTACACAATGCCTGTGGACCTGCAGACAAGACTGCAGAAACACGGAGGAATTCCCAATGTGCCTCTGCCTTAACCCTCACTCTCCCTGCATGATCATGGTCTGGGCAAGTTGCTACTGCAGCAAACACATAAATGTACCCAAAACCCAGTACAACAGGGTTATCCGATTTGTCTTCCTAAAACAGACAAGTATTTTTTTAAAAGTTCAGAAGACAAAACCCCTGAAATCTTGAATTTTTTTTTTAAAAGAGAACAGACTAGAAATTAACTGAAGCTCTAAGAAAAATAACCAAGGCCAGTCACAAAGCTCAGCTTGCAGCAGGATTAAAAGATGTTATCAGAATCTGTTGTCAATATGGGAGCATTAGGATTATTTTATTTTAATAGCCTATAGATTCTGGCTAAAGCCTATTAAATTCTTATTTTAGTTATGAATAGTTGGCTCTAAGCAGATTGAAGTATCGCCACACTGTAAGAAAAACAAATGTTGTATCTTAACATGAATCATTCCCATTGCCTGATACCTCTCGCTTTGTCTTTTTTTCATAACTTCAGCATAAACATGTTATGCAAATTCATATGTACATTTCCTTGTAATTTATATGTATTTCCCTAACTTACATAATTTAAGATAAATTGCAAAGATTTTTCTTTACAAATGAAGAAATCCCTTGCAGTCATCCCTTCCAGCTAGCGATTGCCACCTCTCAGTTAGCGGGGGGATCTGAAGCTTCGACAACGCAGCTCCTCCAAGAGAAGCAGAAGCCCGACACAAGAGACCCCGCGTCCCTGCAGCGAGCCGTCCAACTCTGGCTATGCATGTCACCCAGGCCAGTGCTGCAACATGACAAGCTTCTGGGGATTTCACTCCTTGTACTCTGGCTTTAAGGACGTGCTGTTCTGTGCCATTTATAGTAAGCCAAATGCACAGCTAATTAACCATCAGCAAAAACCTTGCCTAAACAAATCTTCCCAATGGGCTGGGGAACACAGCACAGACCCCTTTGGTTTCACACCATTGGCTCAGGCTGCCTGAAGTAGCCCTGAGTTGTTCCCCAGCATCACAAAATGCCGGAGCATCCCCCCCTTCCCACTGCTGATTACCTCAGACAGAAGCGGGCTCCACGCACTGCTCTGCTCACGAACCACCCCCAAACAGACCATCAGCAGGACCCACAGAGGCAATGGTCCAACGCCAGCTTGGCGCAGACCCAGGTACACACCACCCTCCCAGGGTCCCCACTCTGGCAGACCGGTCCCCCAGGACAGCTCTGCACCAAGGCAGCTGCACCTAACATGGCCTCGTGCGCCCAGGCACCACACCATGTTCCAGCAACACTTCTGCACTGGTTCTCGCTCAGATACTGGCTCAGGAGAAGGGGGACCTGCCATCTACAGACTCAGATCTGAAACGAACTGCTCCACCCCAGCCTGCATCATCTGACCAGTTCCTGTCTGTAACTTACCATACAGCATAGCTCCATTATTACAACAACTTGAGAAAGGACATCTTTTATGAGCCAGGGAAGACAAAGCAGCTGGCTTTACCACAGAGCAAATCAACAGCAGCAGAAGGTAAGTAAATTTATTCAGTGCCGTTATCTCCTCTGGACACACAGCACTGTGCAGACAGTAGGGCAGGAGACTAGCTGGGGCTGGACAGGACCTCTGCAGGTCACCTTGCCCAGCCCCTGCTCAAGCAGGGCCATCCAGAGCCAGCTGCCCAGCACCACCTCCAGACCCCTTCCAAGCATCCCCAGCCTCTCAGGGCAACCTGCTGAGAATGGGAAAAAGCAAACCCTGGCTAAGCAGCTAAACTGCAAAAAGCTTAAAAACAAGGAAAGGCTAAAGAAGTAACTGCAGAACACTCAAGTAATCTAAAGGCAGTATCTCTCATGGTAGAAACAGCAACTGTTCACATAACTTTTTTGTTAGCACAGCTATCTATAGTAGACAAGGAAGCAAACCCTGCCACTGAAACAACCTTATCACAGTTATAACAATCAAAATCACACTGAAGTTACTATGTGCAGTTTTCTATGAAAACACCAGTGTAACTTTTCAGCCACAATTGCACATCAATCCATGCTAAGAACGCACCAATACAAGTGCATTGCTTACCATAGATACTCACTGATGTTAAATTCAAAGCCAAAATGCAAGTGGAACAAACCTCCACAGCAACACTGCAGTGCACAGAAAAAAAAAAATCAACCCAGATGGTGCCTTATCCAGGGGCTACCATGAAAAGGCAAAGGGCAACAGCACACTGTGCACACAGCACACGGATGGCAGTACTCCCATTTCAAATTACTGCTGCTGTTAAAATTCCACAGACGAAGGACATTACCAGGTTGTAAGGGTCATGGCTGTCAGTGAGAGGGCACTGGATGATCACACCCACCTTTGAAGACCCACTACACAGCTGAACTCAACCATTCTAAGCCCACCATCCTTATGCCTCCCCACATCTGTTTTGGCAAGTCTCCTTAACCAACCTCATTGAAGACAACCCAGGCTTTAGTGGTAACGCCCTAACTTTTGGTATTATCATGCGAAAAAAAGCCACATACTGCCATTAGAACAGCCTTCACTAGAGCCCACACACCAAGGCAGCCTTAACTTCCCACTGCCCCCCCTGCACCAGCAGGGACTCTCACCACCAGGAGCCCTCCCCAGACCATGGCCTTCCACATGGCTCAGCGACCCAGGGCAACAACCCACAGCCCCTTCTCTCCAAAACTTACTTTGCACAGGCTGTCACTGCAATAGTTCTTCCACTTAAAAACACAGAACTACCTGCATTTGCTTAGAGCCCCCCAGAGCATACTGAAGCTCAAGTCACTTCATGGCAGTGCCATCTAATGAAACTGTTCACACTGTCTCCCGTAAACTTAAGCACACTACAAGTTTACAAGTTCCAGCAAAACCTACCCCAATACTGAAAGTCATACCACCTTCATTTGGTTTGTGGCTTTCTTGGGTCTTTTAACAGACCACATTATCCTTCCTGGAAATAAGAGTTATGTTAAACTAAGAAGAAATAACAAGGTATTAGTGCTTAATTTAAAGACTTTAATCCAAACCATTTTCATCCACAAGGTCCTCATTATACACGCAAAGAGGCTTAAACTGCCAGGGAACAAAACCAAGTAAGCATGTCACTTAAATACACCAGTTTTACTAGCTTTAACTGAGACAGACTACAAATTGTCATGTGCAACAGAAAACTTTATTAGCATTTCAACAGACAGGTGTTCAGCAGTCGCATAAGCTTGCATTAACGTTGCATTTAACTTAAGACATCAAAGAACTACAGTGCAAACACAAATACTATTGGCAACCCTGTTGTCAAGCCAGATGGTCAGTAACTTAGCAGCCACCCCTCAGGCGCAGCACAAGGTGGAGGGTGGACTCCTTCTGGATGTTGTAGTCAGAGAGGGTGCGACCATCTTCCAGCTGCTTCCCAGCAAAGATCAGCCTCTGCTGATCTGGGGGAATGCCTTCCTTGTCCTGGATCTTGGCCTTCACATTCTCAATGGTGTCACTGGGCTCAACCTCAAGGGTTATGGTCTTGCCAGTCAGGGTCTTCACAAAGATCTGCATGCCACCTCTCAGGCGCAGCACAAGGTGGAGAGTGGACTCCTTCTGGATGTTGTAGTCAGAGAGGGTGCGACCATCTTCCAGC
>Ga0065711_1004961_pt1 | contig 21766 bp, 14 predicted proteins | sample Hoacrofraction12_FD_59098 | JGI IMG/M metagenome (GOLD analysis project Ga0065711, IMG submission 59098) | Hoatzin crop microbial communities from Cojedes, Venezuela - Epithelial fraction 12 v2 (version 2) | ecosystem: Host-associated > Birds > Digestive system > Esophagus > Crop | place... | reverse complement strand
CTGGAACAGGCTGCCCAGGGAGGTTGTGGAGTCTCCTTCTCTGGAGATATTCAAGCCCCGCCTGGACAAGGTCCTGTGCAGCCTACTGTAGGTGACCCTGCTTTGGCAGGGGGTTTGGACTAGGTGATCCACAGTGGTCCCTTCCAACCCCTACCATTCTGTGATTCTGTGATTTCAAGTCAAGTGTTGCTTGCACTGACACAGGAACTTCTGACTTCTACTTTGCTTTTTATTCTCCCAATGGCACTGAGATTGGAGTTATCCCAAAACATAGTTTAGTGCCTTTAAACTCTGCTTCAGGGACTGATCCTCTGCCATGTTTTATCATTTGCAGATCAGAAGCTGTAGTTTTCCACAGCTGACTCCTAGGGCAAGGCTTAGTGGGAGCAGTCCCACTCACCACGGCAGCTGGCCTTTCGAGGTCACACTATCAGAGTACAAGAAATGTGGGAAGGGAGAAGTTGTGCTTCATGGGATGAAAGAATGTGCTGTTTTCTACACCAAGTCACTATTGTATGGATATTGTTTTAACATATTTGTCCTGCTGAGGTTTTATCTGCTGTGGCTTAAGTGTACTCAGCTAGCACAAAGACTTGGCCACTAGCATTAAACTATTTGTCTCGTTTCCCCTCACTGAACTTTCGGCTTGAGCAATGTCAGCTAGGAAACAGACTTAATCCAGCATTTTACAAGCACCATGATAAGCACTGTCACAAACGAAAAGCAAAACTTCTTCAGCGCAAATATTATAAAGGGGAAAAATAACTTTAAAAAAAAGCGCACCTGCAAAACACTTTTTATTCTGTGGATATGGTTGCCTTGTATTTTTTATCACATTAAGACATGAGAATCAACAACAGCTATATTTCAAGTGAGATTGCTATATTCAGAGAATGGATTATTTGACTGATTTGGTGGTATGTGAAAATAATCCAGGAAAACATATGAAAGAAACATCCTGCATAAAATAACAAGTGGGCTCTCCTTAAGGATGCCTCCCTTTTTGAGAACCTCAATTCAAACGGCAGCATAGATGTAAAAAGGGAAGGCGAGATTAAAGTGGCACTATAAACACAGATAACAGTGAAGCAACTCAAGGAAAAAAAAAGGTGGAGGAGCAAAATCGTTGGAATGGATGTATTTGTTAGCAATATGACATACAATTAAAGTGGGCATACTTAGTGCTACAGGAGCTCCACAAGCTATTTCAAACTAGATTTCTGGTCTGTTTGTGTGACTTCTGTCACTGGTGTTCTCTGTGCTTCACAAGATTTAACGCTTTTACCTTCCCACCACTGCTCTGAGATACAGAAGTGTTACCGACTGTGGTCCTGTGGACTGGCACACTCTGGAGTGTGGCAAGGCTGTTGTCAGCTCTGCAACTTGCTGGCTTTAACCTGGGATGAGACACGAGAGGGTGACACTGCTGCAGTGTCAGCACAACCCCGGGCTTCTGCCAAGAACCCCCCTGCTGTCGGCGGCTACAAGCGTGAGCCTTCACTCTGACCCAATGCTGCTCTTGCTTGCTGGATAAGCTGGTGTTCGAGGCCCCTTGATAAAAGCCTCCGTTGCCCTTACTTGCAGATGCAGGACACTCTGTGTGCATGAGGTCGGGGAGGGACGTGTGTGTGATCCTCCTGGAGTCATTGCTTATACTAAGTGGCTTCTCTTCTGCTCTGTTCCTCTCCAGTACCGGTTCAGCATAAATTTCCTTCCCTGGGACTTGTTGCATGTGGCCTGCCTGTACAACTTCCCAGACCTTTACCTCTGCAAAACTTTGACTGTGGTGCCGCTTGTTTCATGGCCATGTGACCAAGAGTTTCCCTTTTCACTGGACTCCGTTAAGGAACAGAGTTCAGGGTTTGCAGCTTTCAGCATTCAGCCTTCTATTGCTCATGGGCATTGTGGTCATTACACTTCTGTCCTCGACATGGTGGCTCTGCCTTATATTGTTTTGCACGTACATAAAGATGTGCTTTTCTGTAGGGGCGGATCCATGTCTAGTGTGTGCTTTTTCTTAAATGATTTTCCCTGTGTTTTCTGAGCTTGTATTCTTCTGGGCATAATCACAGTTCCGCCTAGAATGCATCAAACTAAGCACTTTCTCTCCTTCCCTCCCTTCATCCCACACTTACTTTCTACCCCTGTGCTGCATCTTTCCTTCAGTCCCTCTGGCTCCTTAATTACAGAGTGTACAGTAGCTAGAACACCTGCTGCCCTGAATGCCTGTTTCTCTCTTGTTATTCATCGTGCTCTTATTCTCTGAATAAAGATAGTCAGAAATATGACATCAGAAAAGTGAGCCACATTTTCAACGCTTTGCAACCTTGGGCATCCCCCAGCCAGCTTCACACCTGTTTGGAGTGTGTGTAACGGTGGGTGAAGCTGCCATTTGAGTTGGGAATCTTTTGAATGAAAGTAGTCCTTAAACTGAAAGGACAAGAACATCAAAGCTGAAAACTCTACTTCTGTGACTCACCAGAGCCCCACACTCATACTGAGAAACTCTTTAATCCTTCAGGATTGCAGACTTTGAGGACAACGCATTTGTATTAAGAAAAACTAAAGTTTTGATGTTAGCAAGAAAATTTCTCCTGTCTTTGGACATGAGAACTTTCTGCCAAAAGCCTGTGCAGTGGTTCCAGTGGGAATTCTTCACCTTGTTCTTATTCGGCGCCTTATCTGCCATTTGACTGCTGCTTCCCATCCTGATGCTGGATGCAGTGTTTCAGTGGGATGGAGAGCCTGGGACATACTTTGGGTTAGCAAAATATGTAATCCTGCTGACTGACTTCACCCTCACACCCGGTTTATCACCCAGAAGCAGCACCAATGAGGCCAATGGCTGGTACCCTTACAAAGGTGGTGCCAGAGGACAGTCACACTCCCAGTTCCCCCAAATTCTCGTGCAGCTCTGATCCAAGCCTCTTGTGTAAGAGAGGCCCAGAGGGCAACCAGTTAGAGACACTGTAATAGGAGGGATGAGGACGAAGTGTTAATCAGGGAGGGGAGCAGGGATCTGCAGCTCCCCCATTGATGATACCCAAGGCTATGTGAAGGGATCATACCTGTGCACCCTCTACCCCAAACCTCACCCCCTTTAAGGCTGTCCCTGCCCTGGGTGAAAGAATGGGCAGAGTGGCTGTCTGCAAAGAGCCCCATGTCAGAAGACAGCCCCGCTGGGACGCTGCCTGCCGCTCTCTGTCCCTTTCTCCCCCTCAGCAGGGCCGAGGCTGGAGAACAAGGCTAACCATCTGGTCCACGGGTGTAGAACCAACACGCACTATTTGAACAGAAAAATGCAATTCAAAGTGCAGTGAAGCACAGAGCCCTTTTCTATTCTGGAAGATCGCAGTACCTGGCACCTCATAAGTTTGCCCCTGATTACAGAAACAGCTGGAGAGGGGCCTTGCGCTGCCGCCCGACACGCTTTCTTTGGACGGAAAATAATTTGGGTCTGAAGTGTTGTGAAGCAGTAACGCAGTGCAATCGGAAGCTCTCGTGACCTGACGTGTTCCCTCTGTTTTTCAGACGAAGGAGCCCCACAGCAAAGGAGACCCGCTGCCGGAGCCCAGGCCCCTCTGGGGCGGCGAGGAGGCAGGTACGGGCAGCGCGGCGGGGCGGGCAGCGGGGCCGGGGACGGGCGGGCAGAGCTCTCTGCTTCCCAGGCGCCTTTATTCGGGGCTGAAGCGCTTCGTCCCCAAGCCAAGCTTAACTGAAGGATGTTTTTCACGTAAAAATGAGACGTAGGCTCTCGCACACCAAGTGTTTGCTGGACGACGACAACCGCCTCAGCAGCAATACGCCTGCGCGCAGGATGGCCGCAGTGCACGATGTGCTGCACAAAGGCTCCTGAGGAATTATGTCGTGGCATAATGAGGAGAAACAAAGGTATTACAGCAGATCTGTTTAATAAGCCATCAACCACGTTTCAGCGTTGGTCTGCTCTGTGAGCAGAGCTCTCGTTAGCTACCAGCAAGAGTCCTGCGAATACGTCTGAGGGCAGATGTGGCCACTTGGTGACCCCTGGTCTGTACGCAGGAGCACCAAGGATGAGGGCTGTGTACAAGGAGCTTTGTTAGTTTTACAAGAAGGAAGGAAGTGCAGCATAGACAGCATGAAGTCAATCTGTCGAGCTCACCCACATACTTGTTACTCTGGCTGCTTTCTGTCTTCGGGTTTTGCTTGGTGGGGGCGGTGTGCAACGTGGGGGGGGGTTGTGCTTTTTTAGTCTTTAGTTCTCTTTGTCTTATCATGAGCTTAGATCTTATTTAGAAATAAAAAATGTAACAGATTAACTGTTGCTGCTGTGGTTGGGTGACATGTCAGAACTGCATGTAAGCCAAGAAAAGAAATGCCCCGAAAGTGCTGTGGCTACACAGTGCAAATGTCCCACTAAACAAACCGCTCCTGGAGTGACAAGTACCTGTCAGGCCCTGAGGCAGATTTCACTTGAATGGTTTGGGGATTTTCTTCCTGCTTTCTTTGCCATTTTTGCAACTGTCCCCCTGGGAAACATCCCAGAAGTCTCTGTCCCCATTAGGAGGAAATCTTTCACTTCCTCACTTTGATTTTGAATGCCTAATGCTCCTGGTTAATTCCCCTGACCTATAACCAGTCTTGGCTTCTATGCATGGAGATTAAATGCTGATTTAGATGATAAACTTTCATGAAACAAGTTTAGAAATACATTTAATTAGCCATTCATAAGCAATGTTAGCTATAGCCATAATACATTTTTTTTTTCTAAAATGTGGGAGTCCACACAGGGTAGCTCCATGGATTTGACTAATCTGAGCGGTGCTTTCTTCTGCCTGAAGCACAGTAGGCTGGTGACCTGCCTTACCCCTCTGCCAGCTGCACAGGCAGTGTGAGGGATGTCCGCGTCCCTCCTGCTGGCTCCTACCCTCTCTTCTCTACCAGAAGTTATTGTCCTCTCAGCTAGGTCAAGAGCCGCCTATACACGAAACCAGATCTGGGGAACTCCCTAGTTAAAAACACAGCATTTAGGGGCCATTTCTTGGTGGTGGTGATGGGATAGGGGTGCTGTTCTTTTTCTTGCCTGAGTTGATTAGGTATCCAGCCTTCACTCACCTTAGATTTTCAAATGTTTTGCAGTGGTTCTACCTAAGGAGTATTTAACAACTACTTCATCAGATCGGTTAACTGAGCATGATTAAACCCAACTGCTTCACCATAGCAAACTTTGTAGACAATGCTTAGGCGTCTGTAAAAATGCCATTAGAGGGCTGAAGCAGTGTTTCTTCCTAGGTTTCTACAACAGCAATCAAAGGTAATCTTGTTTAGCACCTGCATAATCCCCTCAGCCAGCACTGAAGCAGTATGTTTGTATTGTAGTTACATACGGGCTCTTGATTATGCTAGAGGGCTTAAACTCCTTTGAAGCAAAATCTTGAACTCTTGGGTTTCCAGCCCAGAGCAGAGTGAGTCTTCTGACTCGGCCGTTTTGTGCCATGTTAACATGACAAAATTGGGTGTCCTTGGGAATGATTACAAGAGGCAAAATAATTCCTTCGTCAGAGGATGAGGAGCGAGAAAAGACATGATATAATGATGACTAAGCAATTTTTAAATAATTTCTCCAAGTGATCTTTAAAAGCTTCATCAAAGATCTGTCTGTCTTAATGAAGGGGCAGTTGTCCTAAGCCTACTGTGACCTTTGAAAGAAGTCTGTGAACTGCATACAGACTCAAACCATGGCTAACACTTATAGAATTCTCCCATTATTTATCTTACATGAATACAGAAATCTCTTGGGCTTGCAAAGTAAGTGGAAACAGAAAAAACAGCCTGCCTTCTATGGTTTCTACAGCTGGATAATCCAGAACTGCTGGACATAACATTAAACAGTGTCACAGCAAAAATGACGTTACTACCTATTCTTCACAGGTGGCTTTGGCTTCATCTGAGCTCCATCAACTCTTAAACCATGGAGGAGAAATGCCCTCCCCACACCAGGGCCAATGCAACAGACACGTCACAGGAGGTGGGAAACTGTCCCTACGACGCTTTGCATTTCCACGCATTCATTGAGCTCAAAGATACATTGTCAGCAAGAAGCAGCTCTTACTTTTCTATACCATTTATCTCCAATCGTTCTTAATAATTTGGATCTAAAGTGACTATTAAATAAAGCTCAAAAATGTGTGATACTTAATGCCTCTAGTTTGCAGTGCCAGGCTTACAGTCTTGCCAATTCTTGCAACCTGATGAGAAGTGTCATGATATTTCAAGTCTCCTTTATATACACCTACCTGTTTGACCTAGGAGACTGGAAGTGGTGTTTAGATTCTTAATATTTGTGGCTGAAGAGAAAATGTGAGGCTGTGAAGCACCTGGAAGCTCTGAAACCAGAAAGCACGAAATTTACCACTGATTATTTTCATTTTAAAATGGTGTGGAAACAGATTTTATAACTTGAAGACAGTGACTGGACTTATGATATTGGAATGCTTTAGGTTTGCAACACTGTTCCTATAAGCAGCCATTTCATTTTCAGTCCTCTGTTCCTGTCTGCTCAATTCATCTCACTACAGCAATTCACGATGGAGCTGGCAGTGTCACTTGCCTAGCCCACACGGGATTACTGTTGTCTCAGCAGTGAGCACTTGCTTGTGCCACGCACTGCTCACACCATGAGGAAAGCAGCTGTCCCTGGCCCAAAATACTGCAGTTCAAGAGCTCAGCCCTGTGTGATTTTTGAGCTTCATACCAAATAGGTCTACTGTTAATGACTTTCATCACAATAATAAGACCCACAGTGTTTACTCAACCAGTTTTACCAAAGCTATTCGGGATCTGTCCCAGTCATTTTGTCTGGAGGCTGCAAAACAGTGCATTTTTCTAAACCTAGTCTGCTTCCCAAATACTATTTTTCCTTGTTACATCTATAGCACTCACTCAAACCAGCATTTCAACATTAGACGTAGTATTACTATCTCAGATACGAGAATGTTGAAACATTCATGAAGTAACCTTCTCTGCCTTCCTCCCTTCCTCCCCACATGTCAACATTAAAATGGAGGACTTTTTATTTTCATTTGAGGCTTTAAAGTTTGCTTGGATCATATTTCACCATGAGGATTAGAAAGAGAAAAAGAGAGAGAGAGAAAGAAAAGAGAGAGAGAGATAAAGAAAAGAAAGAGAGAGAGAAAGGGGAAGGAGGAAGGGAGGGAGGGAGGAAGCAAGCAAGGAAGGAAGGAAGGAAGGTGGAAAGAAATAAAAGGGAGATTTTTAAGAGACTGAGATCACATAATCTTTTTCATGTATTTGCCCCTGCTGGGCCTGATTTTCTGCTGCTTAGCCCAAAGCTCTGCAGAATGCTCCTGCTTAGATTTGCTGTCATTTTGCACCTACCATGGTATTCACTCTGGCAGATATCAGTGGCTACTCAAGGAGCAAACCAAGGGATAATCAGTCTGCTAAGTTTCCAGGCTTAATGCGCTTGATAACATCGGGAATTCAATGCTCTCAACTGCACTTTGAAGTTACAAGCCCCTCGAACAGAGTGGGCAGAGAGGGAGGGGTAGAAGGCTGAGGTGTAGTTTCTGTTTTTAACAGTTTGTCTACAGAGCACATGCATGAGGAGATCTGCTTTTGCAGTGGGAATTTACAGACTGTCCCCTTCTGCATGAGAATACAGCAGCCAGAGAGACGGAATTGTAGTAACTGTGGTATTTGCTGCTAGATATTCCCTAGGTGCTGCACCTCATCTTGCAGCTCCATTTTACACATTTCTGCAGATTGCACTGCAAATCATGATATGCAGTGTAATTGATCACAGCCTATACAGTCAAAGAGCAGCTGGAAGAAAAATAACAAATAAATGAAAAATAATCCAGAAGAGACAATAAAAGCCATTTTTTCTCCTTTCTCCTTCTTGAGAAGTTAAAAAAGCTTTCATGAGACCTGTTGCTTCCTTGGCTGGCAGGATGCTATTCCACAGTTCAGTGTAAATGTTGAGCCCAAGAACGGTCGTCTGAAGTCCTGTACGGATATTCTTGTTTGGGAGTGCCAGAAAGCATCCCTTTGCACTTGTGGCATTTGCACTGAAGAAAACGGGATGGGTGCTCCCCATTTGGGAGCACACAGCCACCATTTCAGTGCTCTTCACTGTCTGTGAGGACTGGAAGCAGAAACGCAATTCCTAAACATACCTGTGTTCAAAATGCAGAAGCACGGCGTTTTCCCCGTACAAAGCTCCCTGAGCTGACCTCAGCTGAGTGCAGAGGGGGGACGGCCCCACTGACCCAGCCCTTCTCCCCAGCCCTGTCCTCCCCCCCGCTCATCACTCTCTGCTCCAGCTTTACTGTACGCAGCAATAAAGTCAATCAGTGCCTCTCTGCAAGGCAACCCTCAGTCTGAGTCAGCTGGCTGGGGAAACTGAGAGTTTGTTTTTCAGGCTGATTATCAGGATGGTCATTTTTTTCTCACTTTCCCACATCAGCTGACAATCACCCTTGGCTAAGTTTGTCCTTTCAACACAATATTTTTTTTTAAATCGATCTCCAAACCAGCCTTGGCATTTTCCTTGCCAATGTGTGCCTCTCTGAGAAAACTAAGGTTTTATTTCTCAAAAGCTACCAATATGGTAATGTGCTTTACTAATACACAAGTTTTAAAGATTATAATTTCAAGACCGTAGCACTTCTCAGTTTAACGAAACATCAGCTTTTGTTCTACTTTTCCCTCACCTTTGCCAATAAAGCTCTTTTTTCTGACACAAAAGCTAGCACAATTAAAATGTGATGAAACTGCTCTAAAGGCACAGCTTGAAATTCAGCTTTGCAACTTAAAGAAGATAATTATTTCACATTTTATTTTTTTCTTAATGTATTCATTTATACACTACAATATGGTAGCAGATCAAAGGTCTAATAGAGCTTAATTGCAGTTAATATAAATGTCTCTCTATGTGTCATACTGAACTTGCCCTAAAAAATAAATGCAACAGTCCAGGTTGAAGGCATGTGAAATTGTTCCAGATTTACCTGCAGGACAGCCTCGCGCAGATCTGCAGCCACCAGCGTCAGGCAGCAAAGCAGAGCTCCATGGCAGCTTGGATGCTGCAATTTGGAAGGTCTGTGGTGACTGCCCATTCCAAATTTTTCACGAAAAATTCTGTTCCCAGTATTTGTAGTTCCAAAGAGGTTTTTTCTCAAATACAAACCAAAACCATAATCTCACCTTTCTTCAGACCTCTGCAAAGGGGGAGGTGGTGTCACAGGTTGTCACTCTGGTTTTTGTGGCAATGAATGGAGAGGAACAGCAACCATTTTTCTGTCTGTCCTTATCTGTGTCCTTTTCTCTCCCCTGACTATGAAGGAAGGCTAGATGAGCTGGGTTTAACCTAAAAACCTTCAGTGGTAGGGATTCCTTAACACTCCTCTACTTTCATTCCTGCTCCAAGCATCATGTTATTGTTCTTCAGCTTCCATGTTCTTGGAGAGCCCATGCAGATACAACACAGAGATAAGTATTTGTATTTTTTAGTCTTCTTTGTTTTCTAAAATTTGCTTCTTGTTCTGTCGAGTTATAAATCTGGTATCTGACATACCATGGAATATGGTGAAGGAGGCCAGCACCAAATGAGCCAAGCCCAGGTCTTGGAGGGGTCTCTTCCAGTGTGGCAGTAGAACTGATTTCTGGAGGAACTGATACATTGGTGCAGTGCTGGGGCCAAAGGTAAGGGAGGGCAAGAGCACAGAAAAGAGGCCACTGGAGAAAACAGCAGAGTGATGAGGAGGCACCACATCCATTGCTCTCCCAGGTGCCAGAAGGATATCCAGATTTGGCCTTTTCTCTTACCCTAACATTCCCTTCACCACCAGCCAGTATCTAAACTGTGTAGCTCCCCAGCAGGGAACCCCATCTTGGCTGGCAAAACCTAACAGAAAGCCCTTTTGTCTGGAGTCTTGCCAGTGAAAAGAACTCCAGGCCTTGCAAGAGAATGTTACCTTTTTGAAGACCAGTAAGAGGGGCATCATCCACAACATTTTTGTGCAGTTATTCAGCTAAGCAATAAATCACACAGAAGCAAGGGTTGCTGCAAGATTAATAGAGAAAAGCTCTAGGAAAATGTAGCACAGAAGAAAAGCTGAGTATCAGGGGTTTCCTGGATGTTCATTTGGATTGCTTGGCTCCCGCCCAAGGAGAACTACTGCTATGTATTTTGTAGGCATTGAAATAAATTTGAAGAAGTGGTTATTGAAAAAAAAAAAATTAAAAAGGTCATACTAAAAGATGCCCCCACAACAAAATTAAAACTCTCAGTTGCTATCATATTTCTGCATTTTTTTGCTGTTGTTTCTAAAGGTGACCTTGAAATTGGGCACGTGCCTCTGTTATTTCCTTACAAATAAAAAAAGACAATATTTTGTCTTTTATAAAGCAAGTGCAAGGTCTCTCTGTATTGTATTTTTCTGCAACATATTTTGCAAGAGAAATCTGTGTGGCTCCACTCCTCAAAGCGTGAGATTTGCCCAGGGGAAGCAAGGTAGGGGACCACATAGCGGCACATCCAGATTCATCAGCCCTTACCATCACACAGCAGAAACAGAACCTGTAACAGGCCTGACCGAGGAGACATTCAATTATTTTCACACCGATGCAAATATTCTGAGGTAAATGTGTTTTAGGAGAAAGTCTAACTAAGGCTTGCTATTCATTACACGCTAATTACCTTTCAAGGCCCTAGGCAGAGAGCTGGCTGTCCTGGGACTGATTGCTTTAGGAAAGAAGGGAAAGCTTCCTCAAAAAAACCTACTGCTTTTCCAGCTCCTGCACGGGAGGTAGGCGGCTTTTGTCCATATGAAGAAAAAACTATGTTGTAAACTTTTTCATGTAAGAAGTAGCAATGACCGATGTCTATGACCGTATTAAAGGCTCAAAAACCTTCCCACTTCTCAAGAACCAGAGGAGTCAGGGGTGTGATCCCAGTCGCTGGTATGAAAAAGGATTAATTTTAAATGATGTCAACAATCTTATCGTTCCTCAATACCCTCCATAGTCTTAAGGAGATACTTATATCCGCTTTGTCACAGTACCCCTCAGAAGGTAATTTGTGAATATCAGCTCAGTGGTTAGGGAAATGAATTCGAAACCTTTTATTATAACCAGACTTTAATATGTTGGAACACAATTGTTTAGTTTACCTGAGATACACTATCATTTTCATTTAGCCTATCACATCATTCAAACAGCGTTGTCTGGAGATAATTACTGAAGAAGACAAGCTCTTGTCTGCCTAAAACACAGCAGCATAAACTCATTTACTGCAAATTAAAACAGATGGAAAATTGCTGTTGCTTTTAATATAGCTGCACAAAAAATTAAGTTTGCAAGTATGTTAAAAGTAATTGTAGTAAATGCAAGACTGTGGCTTACAATGTGTGCCCTAAACAAAATATTTCAAGCATCCCAGTAAAAATAAGTTAATTTATTCATAAGAAGGTATTGGAAACTGCAAAAGAAACATCTTTCCACAAAAAGCATTGAATGCCTATGGACAGCCCCGGAAAAAGAAAAAAAAAGGAACAAAGATTTCATTAGCATAACTCAGAGAAAAGTCATAAATATTGAAACAATGAATAAGGAACTTTTCTTCTATAAACACACATACGCATCATCACATGGATGTGAATCATCCCACTAAAACTAAGGAGGCTACTTGCCTACCTAAAAATAAATACTGGTTTGTCAAACTGAGAGTGCACATTCTAATACAAGGTGACCGACCATGCCCTGGGGTCTATACATATCCTTTAAGATGAAATACAACATCGTCTGCAGGACTACTTTAGAAGCAGACTGTAGCTCAGGAGCAGCCTGACTGGGGGACTGAAATACTTCTCTGTCCACGCAAACTTTTTCCTCTTACGTCTGTTGTTACATGATAGATGTATCAGAATTGCAACACAGTTTTAGCCACAGAAACTAGAGGTTCCGCTCTGCTGGGCACATGTTCACAGGCTCTCTCTGCCTGCACATCTTCCAGCACCTGCAAGAATGTAGTTTTGAAAGGCAGTGAAAACTGAAGGGACGCTGTTTGCATGAAATAATACATTCAGTTTAAAGCAAGAGTTAGAGGTATTCACCAGCATTTCACTTCTGCCAGAATTACCATAACTGTTCAGGTTGGCTATATTATCCTCTCCTTAAAAAATAAATTAAAAAATAAATTTTGAAAATCCCTCCTCTCCTCATTTAGGAAGGACTGGCTAACTGAGGGACAAGATGATGAACTTTACACCAAGTGTGTGTTAAGAGGACAAGTACATGATTTTGCAGTGTTATAGTGCTGCTCAGAGGGGCCCTGTGGGTCGCTCAGCCCATCCCACCCCGAGGCCAGACTATGGCCAGCACTGGAGCAGGTCAGCGTGGCTTTGCCTGGTTGAGGCTTGGAAACCTCCAGGGACGCGGTGTCCTCCAGCTCCCAAAGAAGCCTGTTCCCAGGCCGCACTACCTTTCTGGTGGGCATTTTGCCTCCTAATGTCCAAGCTGAACACTCATCTTGCTGCCATTGCCCCCTCTTGCATCTTCCATTACCACTGAGAAGAAGTTGGCTCTGGTGTCATCGTAGCTGCTTGTCATGGAGTCATAGGCTGCTGTTTAACTGCCTTTGGCCTCCTCTTCATCAGACTATGCAAGCCCAGCTCTTCAGCTCCTGCTCAGTCATCTTGTGTGCTAGACCCTTCACCATCCTGGTAGCCCTCTGCTCTGGCTCTCTCCAGTTTCTTGACATTCTTCTCAAACCTGGGGGCCACAACTGGGCACAGTTTCCCATATTCTATTTGACTTCACCCTATGAAATAAAAATGTGGGAAAGCGATCTCTTTTACTTGAAATAATTTTGAAGATGACTTTGAGCTAATGATGTGCCTCTGAAGGTGACTGTAGCTGATGATGTTGCTTTCAGGTGCTGGCTTCAGCTAGAAGGAGCCAAGAAAAAAGAAGGACCTGAGGGAGACAGTGAAATGCAGGAGCATACTAAGGAAAAAAGAGCAGTTCAAGGAGCAGCGTAAATGATGGAAAGAAGACAAAGTTAAAACAAGGCTGAAAAAGAAGAGCAAGGGAGCAGTACAGAATATTAAGCCCTATCACTATTGTTACACTATGATACAGGATAGATGTAGACTAATGTGATTCACTTAGCAAATGTGAATAGGTCATGTTTGAAATCATTTAAGCCAACAAGTTTTGCTCTCCAGAGAGGAGAAAGCCAATGCCAGAAAGAGTTCTCCAAGTAATTGCCTCGCTGTACACCTCACTGAATATGTTGCTCAGAAGCTTTACCATGGCAGCCCTTGAAATACCTCTTTCATTTATTTCAGTCCCTTTATAACTCTGTAGGAGTGTTACATTTCTGCCTTGGAGGGACAGGTCCAAAATACCCTCTGTCAGGAATTTTATCTCAGCTTTCTGTGCTACTCGCTTGCGCCAGCATATCCAAGCTTGTCTCTGCCTCCCACTGACTAAGGAATGACAGAATAAGGAGAACCAAATCTGGAATTTGAATTGGTGCTCCTGGAAATGCTATTTGAAATCTTCCAAAGCAATGAATAAATTGTCCATACACAAACTTCCTCTAGAAATTACTTCATTGGACTGATGGCAGTACACTATCCTCCCCACAACTTTGCAAAGATCAGACTGACAACAAGTTGCTCAAGAGCTAATGCTAAAGCAGAACTTCACTTACACATGAAAAACTGTCATATTTTTGGTCTCGGCTTCTGGGGAAAAAAAAATAAAATCATGTGACTAAATCAAAAGAGCAAACAGCCCTGACATCACGGGGGTTGGCAGCGTACTCCAGATCAGCCAATGTTTACGGAAAGATGAGGCCTAAACTTCTCTCCTGTCAAATCTGTGCATGGTAAAGAAGTGCCTTGCCAGGCAGGATCAGAAGGGGCTTTCATCGTCTTGGCGCCTTACTGCCTTGCATACTTCCCTGGAGTTTCTGTAGCTCAGATGTGACTGTATCCCAGAGATTTTGGCAGCAAAAGAGTACCAATTCCCATCAGAAATGACAACCTGGAAAATAGCTTTCTCTTTTTATAAATGTCAGAGCATTGTTTGCAATTCCTGCAGCCCGGAATGGCTGTAGGACACTCTGCAGCGTGAGTGGGATGTTGTGTGGCGCGCGACCTGCCTTCAGCTGCTGTGCCGTGTTGCTGTGCGCTCGTGCTGACAGCTGCCGTGTTCCGCTCCAAGTTAGTGCCTGCCTCTCGCTCTGGAGTGAAGCAATACCTACACGCAGGGCCAGGTTCCAGTTTGCTATGGAAATGCCCCCAAAACAAGTGAAAATACTACCAAAACAGATGCTTTGTACCCATTTCCTGCTCCGTCATACGATATTTCCTCTTTCTATACGGAGTTCCCCACGCACTCCCACAGCAGTTCCTTTTTTTCCCCTTTTCTTAGCAGTCTAAACATTTCGTATAATGAAAAGAATTCAGCATCTCAGCAGTTCCACACTCCTTGTAAGCCGGCCCCGCAGAAGTGTCAGGACGCTGAGCCACGCTCATGAATGAGGGCGAGCAGCCTGGTAGCCCATTTTTCTTCCTGCAGAGCAAATCCGACGTAAAATGTGATTTTGAAATCTAGTCAAAGATCTTCCGGGAAAATGATAGGGAGTGATGAAAGAGGACCTTTTACAAGCCAATAGCTGCAATACATTGACAAAAGAGTTTTAATCATTTTAGCATCCTTAAATTGCTTTAAGAGCATTTGAATTGTCACTTCGGCCAAGCGAAAGGTCCACTTGGCCCAGGATCTCGTCTCCAGTGATGGTCAGTGTCAGATAGCATGCAGAGACATTTCTCAACTTGTGGCAGCACTGGTAGTCCATCAAACATCAGATTGTGATCTGAAAAACAGTCTCAATTTTTTTCCTAAGTAATCAGTCAAGCAAAGGAAACACAACAATAAAAGTAATAATATTCTCAAAACATTCTTGAAAAAGGCAAGTGAGTGAAAACTCAAAGCTTAGCTTCATCATAGTTGTTTGTCAATTTAAAACTTATAGCTGTGTTGTACAAGGTGGTGTCCATGGATGCTTTTCCAAAAACCTAAGCAACCCCTGAATTAACAGGATTTGAGAGACACTGTTAAAGGGAAGGTACAAGATACTCAGAAACGCTCAGAGGTTTTTTTCCTTTCCTGGCAGCCACAAATACGCTTATACAACAAACTGGGACCTGATGTCTCAGGCTCATAATATTCTTCAATATTTAAAAACACCACATCTGAGATTAAAAATGTGTACAAAGAAAAAACACTCATCATATTAATGAATTAATGTTGGTTCTCACACTTTCTAACATCATAACAGCCTTCACCCCCCCAAGAACAAATCACATTTTCCTATTAAGCCGTCTTTNACAAATGTGTTCACTAGTTCATTAGTCATTACAGTACATATAAGTATGTTCCAGTGAGCACAAATGCACAAATAGAAGTCCTTTTATTTTATTCTGTGACTCAGCTCATAGAGCCAAAGTGATTTGGAAGTTTACTAGTTGCGGTTGCAGCACCTAAAGACAAATATACTTGAAATAACCAGGGTGAATGCTCTGGGGCTTGAGAGACCTTTCATCAGTGGGACCTGAGACTNCATGAAAGAGCTATAAGTTCTGTGTATGCTGTTCAAATTAGAAAAGTTCAACAAGCTAGAATAAATATGTACTAAATTAAAAACACNATCACAGCGATAAATATATATATGTATACATCATACTGAAGATGANAAAAATGTGGCCTGTAAAAAATAATTCAGACTGCTATNTCCAGACAAAGCTGAGTGTACTTTACTATCATGTATGATCCATTTTGAAGCAGGTAAAGTGAATCAAAAAAGTGTTATGCAGGTGCAGAGTGTTACTACTCAGCTGAATCTGGCATATGCATCCCATTGTGTATTTTATATTTTCATATCTCAAACACTGGCAGAAACATATTTTCTTTCTTTCTGAGAAATTGCCTTCCTTTCTCTACCCCTTTTCTGCCCATAAGTCATTTCTGTAAGAAGTGCTAAGAATCTCAAAATTGTGGAACTGGTCGAAACTTGAGCTGTGTTTGCAGACCTCATGGAAACTGGGAGAAGACAGCATTTGATTTTGATTCAGAGTCTAATAGCTGTGATTTCAACCACTGTTTCGAGTCAGCCAGTCTAGGTCAGCCACTGAATGAGCAAAACTGTTGTCAAGTTTTGGCTTGTAGGAGGTGGGCTATACGTCCAATGAGTTGAGCATGGGATTGAAAGTCACAAGCCCTACAAAATGCTCATTCTATTTCAGGCTTATCATATGACAATGACCCAAGTCATCCAACTTCCCCATCTCTTCATTCTTTAAAATGTCACTCTTTGTATTTTCCTGTTTGAGGGCTTAAAGAAGTCTGGGCAAAAACATGCGTAAGTGAAAATCATTGCTAAGTGAAAATCATGAATAATACCATTAGTAACACAATTCCCTGTAACTGTAGAGAAGTCCTCAGTGCTATGCTGTGCAAATGACCAAAGCTCCTTAACCTTTCTATGTTTTAATTTCCTCACCTGGAACTCTACCTGTATTTCTGAAGAATGCCACTGTCAACAAAACACGAACTTCCTAGCAATGTTTCCTATATTGCAGCAGACTGAGATGAGTTTGCAACTTGCCAGAGTTCCAGGAGTTCATTTTTCTGATGCCCGATTAAAAATACATGGAGACAGTTGATTCTCTTTCTCTTATTCTTTTATTATTATTATTATGTTTTTCTCTGAAAAGAATATTAGACAGCATTAGTAAGCCTGTCTTGTATGAAAGATCAATGCATGATATTCAGCTACGCATAGAAGTGTTGCATTCTTCTCACTGCAGGTGTAGAGAATAGCGTCACGCTGAGAGCTAGGTACCGGTGACAGTGCTTTCGCCAGCAATCCAATACGCGAGACCTGCTCCTCCTCACTGCTGTATGCAAACGTTTTCTGAAAAAAGCACAGTGTTATAAGGTTACGACGGGAAGCGTTACAGAAATATCAGCAACTACTTGGAGCGCGGCACGCTTCCAAATCTGTATCTCTTTTTTACGAGGTTAAAATGACAGCGCAGCCAGTGTGTGTAAGATCAGCGCTACTACGCTTACTGTTTGACTTGCCTGCGCGCTGACTGAGCGGGCTGGGACACAGATCCGCCTCTGGCTTCAGCTGTGCCAACTCCAGAGGCTGTGCCCTGGCGCCCATCGCCTGGCTGACTGCTGGGAGCTCCCACATGGAGACCTGGCAGCCGATCCAGGGGCTGGGAACACCCAGCCCATGCCAGCAGATCCAGGGGCTTGGAACACCCACCCCATGGCAGCGGGTCCAGGGGCTGGGAACACCCAGCCCATGGCAGTGGATCCAGGGGCTGGCAACACCCAGCCCATGGCAGGGGGTCCAGGGACTGGGAACACCCAGCCCATGGCAGCGGGTCCAGGGGCTGGGAACACCCACGGTGCAGGTGCTGACGAGCAGCTGCAGGTGCACTGAGGCCAGGAAGCCCTTGCAGAAGGCTGGAAAGGTCACACACTCACAGCCTGCGGTCTACTGCACGATTATGCGTGGGTGGGTGTCTGTGCTTGTCAGAACCTCCCGATTCTTATCCTTGAATCGGATGAACATTTTGAGATAGTCAGAAACAAGCAGAGAGACAAGAAACCTCAGAGGTGAAGTTGTTGGACCTGACATACGTGGCAGCAGACGCAAGTCTGTGTTATGCAGACAGCCAGGCTAGGTGTTCTAGCAGCTCCTTTTGGTCCTGAAGTCTAGTAAATCTATGGCCAAAACATGTGAGCTCGGCTGCCTGAAGTTAAGCTCGTCTTTGTGGCATCATGTAAAGCATTTAAAAAAAAATAAAAAGGCAGCTTCTATCAAAGTAAATGAAACCCATATCAAAGGTTGCCAATTCACTTTAGGGCTTAAGGTGTTAAAAAATTTTTGACCTAATTGGAATACTACAAAGAGATCTTCAGTGCAGTGAATGAGTGAACAGGTTTGAAAATAGCATCTGGAAGTGAAAAAAAGAAATACTGCTGAAGTTTGTGGCTTTTTCTTTCTGTGTCTGCCTGTGAAAGAGCTGTGCGACTTCTTTGTCTCACGGTAATATTCTTTGTGGTGATTGTGTGCTGTGGGAACAGCGCTTCCCTGGCATTTCCAACAAGCTCGACAGTGGCAGGTGACACTACCAGTTGTCAGTTCAGTGTGGATACAGTTATACTTCCTTCCCCACAAATCTGGATTCAAGTCCTTTCTTGAGTCACAGCCTTTCAGGTGTCAGTGTTTCCAAGTCCCACATTTTTCACTGTGATCGGTAGCTCCTGCTGGGAAGGGAACTAGGGCTACAGGAATATCAGATATATAGGCAGGATTCCACCAAGGTACATGACATGCCTGCAGTGCCTGCTCTGGCTCTTGCCATGCCAAGTTGTCTGTTTACAACTCATGTAATTATGTGAATGAGGTTGGCAGATATGGAATATATATTGCTGTAAGTAATCTTAATCCAGTTATTAGAATGGGAGAAAGTTAACTTTGCATTTAATTTTTCGTTCTGCCACAGACTTTCCTCAGATGAGACACATTGTCTACCCTGTGGTTTAATTCCCACTTTTATAAAGTAGAACTAATACTTTCAGATCTCTCTGAGATGGTATCAGGCACAGTGCAAGGCAAGATAATGTCAACTAATTTCAAGAAAGCTGGTATGTCTTGTCTATCCAGCACAATATGGGGTTGGATAGACACGCAGGGCTACTAGCTGGAAGTCAAGATGTATAATTGATCCTTGAGGAGCACTATGGAGTATTATACCAACGTTAAAAGTCTTCTTACAGGTCCATAGCTAGACTGGACTGAGCCAGGTCAGGAATTCCTGCCTATCACATATGGTATTTAAACTTGCCCTAAGATCTTTTTATGTAAATATATATAAATTGGGAAATAAATGACCAGTTCTCTCAGGGTATGTAGACAATGTGATCCTCTAAAGTAATTCCACATCTTTTCTATGTCAAGCTTCAGAAATAAGAAAAAACATCACCTGTACTTCAAAAAAGCCTCCACCTGTCTGTGGCTTTCAGGTCCAAATTCCTTCATCTAAACCTTAGACACTGCCTGACTCAGGCCTCAGATGCACTGAGCTGCCTCCAGGGTGTTCATTTGTCTCTTCTGACCAAGGAGGGTACCTTTGGTGAGTATATGCCTAACCCAAATGCCAAAACTTAAGAAGGGTAAATATATTATGAATGATTACATAAATATTTTGACTCCATTTTGGACCCGTTACCTAGGGCAAAATTAACATTTCTTCCCTCACCCTCTAGCTTAGACTAATTAGTTTACCTTCATAAACACTGTTATAACTCCACTGATAGCAATGGACACAGATAACTGTGGCAAACATGTCCTAAAATTACGCATCACTAGAGAGAAATCCCTATAGACAAAGCCCTGCTTAGCGTGTGTGTTTTGCGTCCTTCTGCCCAGGAAGCTCCTTACAGTTCCTGAAAGAAAATCTCCTAGAAATAATAAGGAACATTAAAGCAGTCAACATAATGGCAAGAGGCACGGTGGTATCAGCAAGGGGAAAAGCATGAAGACCTGACAGTGCGAGCCTCCCTTTCGCAGGCCTCTGCTTTCATATCCAATTCGTCTCCGAGAATCCGTGTTGCTGTGTCGAGTTAGCAGCCAGCTGAACTTCTCTCTAGCAAAAATTCCTCTCTTTGACTAATTTGCTCACTATTTACAGCATTTGGTGCCTTAACTCCAAGGTTGCCGGAGGGCTTGCAGGGTTAAAGAGATCTTTCTTTTAAGATAATGCACTACAATGGTGATGATGAGGGTTCTGTGTACACATAAAAGGCATTGAGAGATCACGGTAGCAAACACCTCGTGAAACACGAGATGAAGAGATAAGGGAAAGAGAGATGACCTGATAGCTAGGTTAGAGCAGCTATCATTTGCATTTCAGCACATACGTTTAAACGAGAGGTACAGGGAAACTTGTTCAGATTGTGTCCTTGATAGAAAATGCCTACATCCATCTCTGCTCTTATCCTTCAAAAGCCAAAGTTTTGGAGGGGAAATCTGAGTGCCAGAGGCAGCAGACAGTGCATGCTTACACTTTTCATTGCGGAGCACATACCAGCTCCTCACATTGGGCTGCCTTGTGACCAAAGGAGACGAGCAGACCGAATTCGTAGTATCACTAAAAATCTTTATTTTCCTCACGAGCCTTTTTCTATCACTTTTCCATCTTCTGTTTTCACCTCCCTTACCACAGTAGCGTTATTTAGTCCTGATCAGACCAGACCGTGTGCAGTGACAGCACCCTATTTTAAGTTCATAACAACAAAAATGCATTCAAGTATCTGTCACCCAACTTGGTTTTATGAGGACTGTAAGCGAAAGAGGCTACACAATATTGCGAGGACTTACACTAATCGGGGGGGGGCACACTCAGAGCACGCCACACAAACGTGCTGCTTCTGCAGCCACCCCTCTCTGACTGCTATGGGCTGAAATACCTGCAACGTCTGCTCATAAAGCCTCAGTGACAACAACTCCGTTGTTAGATCGGTGCGCTGGATTTCGAATGGAAGTTAGGGCCATCGTTTATCAGCTGTTTTAGCTAGAGGTCAGTGCATCTAAAGGATGCTGTAATTTTCCACTGCTTTCTACAAGGACGGGAATTACTCTTTTCTCAGTACAGCCCTGCATCACTCTGTGATCCTGTGAGCGTAATCCCGTGGCACTAAAGCCGCTTATTGACAATGCAGTAAACCTGCTCCGCAAGCGTCAGAAAAGGGAAATAAAAGATGTTCCAAATTCGTGTTTGGCAAAATATGACACTGAAATCAGTCAGATGCTTCCAGACCAACAGGGCCTTCAGTCCATAAACCTCTCAGAACAAGGTCTAGCAGACCTGTTGACAGCATTTGAAAGCTCCTGATCTGAAATCTCTGTTGGGGCTGCTATTCAAGCTGTTATTCAGTTTCTTATCTATCTGCTGCTACTTGTAGACATCTTCTGTGGGGGAAGCCTGAAGGTCCTGACTGAAAGTTTTGGCTGTTGCACATGACACTTCATTAGAAGGTCAGAGAGAAGAACTTGTTTGTTAGGGATTTATGGGAGGAAAAGAAAAGCTTTTGAGATTTTGCTTCAGAAAACAGACACTGTTAGGAGCGCCGTCAGCTTTTGTGTTTGAGGGCCATGTCATCCCTGCAGTCCACGGCTTGAATTCCATCTTTATTTAATTAACCCAAAGCCAAATACTGCTGAAAATATTTGCAGAATTTGGGGAAGCTTCCTTCCAGAGTCAGCCAAGTAATTCTAGGAACGGTTCAGCCTGCTGCATCCTAAGGTCTTGATTCAGCACGATAGGTAAGCAGGAAATCATTCATTCAGCATTGAATTCACTGCCAAACTGAAGTTCAGAAGCTATCAGTGAATCTAATTCCTGAAGGATGGAGGCATCGAATTACATTCCTAAATCTTCCTCCACAGTGGACAGTGAGGACCAGAACAGACTGAGAAGAAGAGAGCTCACAGATTCCGTTTACTGCGTGCGATGCTGACGCCTCCGACCTTGGCCAGACTCTTTTCAGTGGTGCCCACTGACAGGACAAGGGGCAATCGGCACAAACTGAAGCACAGGAAGTTCCGTCTGAACATGAGGAAGAACTTCTTCCCTCTGAGGGTGACGGAGCACTGGAACAGGCTGCCCAG
>Ga0065711_1035838_pt1 | contig 21768 bp, 11 predicted proteins | sample Hoacrofraction12_FD_59098 | JGI IMG/M metagenome (GOLD analysis project Ga0065711, IMG submission 59098) | Hoatzin crop microbial communities from Cojedes, Venezuela - Epithelial fraction 12 v2 (version 2) | ecosystem: Host-associated > Birds > Digestive system > Esophagus > Crop | place... | reverse complement strand
CGCCGCGCAGCCGGGGCGGCCCCGGCCGGGAAGGCGGCCCTGCCAGGGCGCGGCTCGGTGAGGTGAGCCCGCACGGCTCCTCCAGCCGGCCGGCGGTGCGCGTCGCTTCCAACCGCCGTCCGCACCCCGTCACCCCGGCTGATAAAGCCGCCATCTAAACGGATGCTTCCACACGAAGTTTAAACTGAAAGTTTATCTGTGTTACTACTCTCAAAATCCCCCAAACTCGTCTTTAGCGGCTAGGTCTTGGAATAGTCACACATCACTCCATCCGACAGGCAGAGACAGACGCTCAGCCCGGTTTGGTTCCCTTCAGTCTCGGTTCCTGGCTCTGCGGCAACAGCTCAGGGCGGCAGGGTCTGACAGGACAACCACCGCCCAGGGGACACGGCCGCGCCACGCCACTGCCCTCCCACCCAGAGAAACATCAACAAAGTATTTCTATTTGGAAAACTTTTTTTACAGGACTTAGAGCGGCACAAAAGCAGCCTAATAGGACAAAGATTCAGGTTTTGGACATTTACACCTTTTAAACACCGTTGAACGCTTTGCGCCTACACTTCTAGCCCATAACCTGGAGGCGCAGGGCTGGGGGACTCACAGGTAACCCACCGCCAGTGCAGGAGCGGCTGCCACGAGCAAGCTGCTCTGCGCCGGCAGGAACCATGCCGCTAACGTCCAGAGACCTGCGCTGCTTGCGTGACAGCCGCCATCAGCTCCAGCGACGGTTCAGAGCTCAGTTCAGCGACAGCGTATGGCACTCAGTGCTAAAACTTAACACAGGGCATTAAAGTACAATCAGCCGGAGCTTTGAGAGTTAAGCAGTGAGCAGGACACACTGTATGCAAGAAATACAAACACACCACACCTTGTGTATTGATTTACTTGATACGCGGTCAGCTGCATATACTGAGTTCATGTGGGACAAATTCTCTCTTCTTCCTGTCCAGTGAGCAGCCATAATGTATTAAAGTTATGCCAAACAGATACTCACCTCTGGATTCACTAGTTGAGAATATATACTATAGTGGTAAAGATGAGAAAAGCATTTTTTGAGGTCCTGACATCTGTGGTTACTCTCACCCAAAACACCCACAAACAGATCCTTACTGAACTCAGAGTGCTGCACCATTTTATAGGAAAAGTATGTAACTGAAATTGGTATTTGTTCAACAGCAAAATGACTTTATTAACATTTTAATAATACTTTACCATTTTTCACCGTATCGACTTAAGACTTTCATACGATGCATTAGTCACTTTCAAATGCAATACTTCAAAGAAAAGCTTGAACAGTTGCTTATTTTACCTTTGCTTTTCAACACAGACCCTAACTGTAGGAAATCCCAAGGGAGGGGAGTATCTTATCCCAGGATTTGAAAACCAGTGCATGGGAAATGCAACACTTCTAGTTTCTTACTGAGCTTAAAGAGAAACCTCCGATTATTCTTTCAACATTATCTGCTTTCAAAGTGAAAATCAGAGGACAGAAACCCTCTACACAACTAACATAAGCCAATTAAAATCTTAGTTCAAGCTCACTGGCAGGAATACTCAGGGCAGCTAAAAACTCCCATTAAGTTCAATTAGAAGGCAACCTCTAATGACTACATCTACTTCCAAAAATTAAAGTAAAAATCAAATGAACCATACACTGATGAAAGGTGTAGCAGTGCCATGTTGGTTTTACTAAGAAGAATGCCTTTTAATGGCAGCACAAAAAACTCTGCAAAGGTTTCAAGAAGTAAAATAACTCAGCTTCTGCGTTTTTTCTTTCTCTGTTTCAGAGAGAAACTAGCTGCAAATACTGCTCCTACCGCAAACACCCTAGCACTGTGTGGCTGCCCAACCCAGGGCGTGCGGTTCAGCCCATTTGCACAATTCTTCTGTGTTTTGCTGTTGAAGAAAGGTGGCAGAGTCAGTGTACCTCAACAGAACTAATTTACTGACATTTGCTCTTAGTACCAATCTATGCATTGTGTACTGACTTTGTGGAAAAAAATGTCTAACAAAGCTGAGTTAATTACTAATTAATTTTGTGTGTTTTATATTAATTGAGACAAATTCTTTATTTGATTATACTCTTCCTGGAGTACTTTGTGAAGTAAGAGTCATGGTTCCACTTTCAAATAGACTCCACTGGAGATTTTCATTTACGGAAAGCAAATTTTATGTCTTCATTGTGAATAAATATAGTTGAACACTGACAATAAGTACTTTCAATTTAACACTACACTGACTGGAATAAGTAGATTACAAAGAAGAAACATAAATAAAACAAGTATGTATATGCATACACGTATTTTTATATATATATAAAAAATACAACCTCGAAGCCTGTTTATTTTTTTAAAATAACTATGTGTTTTAATATCATGCCAAGACGACGCACAGAGCTCTAACTCTTTGTACATAAAAATCGGTCAAACCACAAAAACCACCTCTGGCCCATTACACAAGACCCTTCCCTGAAGACAGTGAAGATTTCAAGTGAATAAATCTATTTACCAAAGAACAACTCTTCTCCTTCACTCCTGAGGAATGGAAGCTGATTGTACTTGACCACAGAAGCTAAAGACATAAGGAGCTAGGTGGTGGCTTTGTGGCCACAGCCACATTTTCAGGCTGTGTGTGTTTGCGTACGTGCACAAGCATGTCAGCAAATACGCCACAAGTGCAGCAGGATTTGTGGGAGCCAGTCTCCCTACAGTTTGCTGCCTCGGGTAAAAGGGTAAGGAGTATGAAGACGTACATTACCCGCTGTAATTCTGCTGTGCCCCAGGAACGCTCACACCAAGTATTAGGAGAGTAATTGGTGATCCTGATCCTCCTGCTATCAGCATCCACTTGCTACCTACCACCCTTACCTAGTTAAAATTTCCCATTCTGCACTTCCTATTTCCCTTCTTCAAAGGCTCCCCACTCTGCTGCTCTATTCTTGCATTTGCTCTTCACCTATTTAAACAAGCCATTCACCTTTTCATCATTTTTCATCTCCCGTTTAACGGCGTTGTCTTTTCACTCATAAGCAAATACATGGCCTAAAAGTTGCTGTGAGCAAAACACATTTTAAGCTTATAAGTATCTAATATAAATATAATCCTGGAGCAGACTTCTGGACACAAACATGCTGCTATCGCTGTTCTCCTTTACGCCTCTCCAGGTTTTTTGGTCTTTTCACCACAGAAGCTCTTTGGTTGCAGGGACACCATCTCCCCGCAGGTCTGCACAGACCAGAGCAGGCTCTCACTCCTGAACTGTACAATTGCTGGGTTTTGTCCAATGCCCTGACAAAGTACAACACTGAGACAACACACAGGGAACTGGATTCTTCTACTGTCTGCTCATCAGCCTGCTTCTCCCAAACGCGTCGTTCTTTGTAGCCAAAAAAAGACAGAGAGAAATATAAATACAGCAGCAAAGACCTGAAGCTACACCTAATGTTTGAAAACGCAAGAAACATGGTAAAATCAGAGATCACAAATTGGCTACAACTGAAACCCTGTGCAGTCAGTGTCAGCAAGAGCAATCACAGCGGGAGCTTTTGCTGTTTTCCAATATCCAAAGTGTTTTAGTAACCATATACAAAGAGAAGCCATTTGTTTCTCTTTGAAATTGAGATAGACTTGTTAGGACAGACTGGCATACAATTTTAATCCTCCCAGTCTAATGGAATCTCCTCATAATGTAACAATTTGTTCAAGATTTTTGTCTCTATTTATCTTCTTTATTTTGAAAGATCATCAAAGCTCACAGCAACTTGCATCCACAATTCCCAGATTAAAGTTTCCAGCTCTAGTTTTCCTTCCCCGCCCGGCTGCATTTAAACAAGCAAACCACCCCCTCTGTTGGGCCAAGCCCGTAATGACTTCTCCCAACAGCGCGGTTTATCGAATCCTGTTACGATTTTATGATTATGATGTTACGATTAATTGTGAACTAGCGTACAAGTCATAGAAACGTTTTAATCAATATAAGCAGCACAGAGTATGCAGTGCTACTATAAAGCTGTTAGGAGATTTACGACCTTTATCAAACACTGCTTACATCTGTAGGATTTATACATCTTTCCAGCGCGCACTGGAAATTCATTTATTGTAACCTAAACCAAGCAAATATCTGTAGTTCATTTCAGCACCAAAGCACAATTTACACCCACTGTCACCGCGACGCATTTTTCTGAGCTGGACAAGGATTGCTAACCGGCCTATTAAAAAAGCTACGCACAGAAACGCCAAAGCACGTTTTGGACAAGGATGCTACAGCAAACTCCCTACATAAAAGGGGGTTTGTTTTACCTGATTTCTTCTTACTAGGATGTTTCTAGGTAAGGGTGGGATTCGGTGAGGTAAAACTGGCCAAGGTATCAGAACACCAAACAGCAAAAGGTAAGGTCTTAAATCTACACATGCTGATGCCTATACCCATGTGAAAAAACCCAAACTACTCAGATGAGCAAAGTGAGTATGGGCTGGTACATGACCACTGGAGTCTAAAACTTACGCCACAGTGAAGAAGAAACTTTGTGTAACACATGGACATCAGAATAGAGACAATACACAGTTCTCAAACAGAAGAGGTAGATGGATTGCATAAGGAAACAAGATAGTGAAGAGAGGTGAAGGAAGAACTGGGGTGCAGGAACTGTGAGCTGGGATGCAAAGTTATCAGTGTCTGACAAGCCGTAGAAAGGGAACGCGTCTCTGGAGCCCACAAAGATACCCATTTAAAACATATTCAAAGCATACAGGTAGAACTGACTGCTGTGAAACAAGACTCCTCTAAAGTCTGTCCTTAACGAATCCTTTTGACAATGGTTAATAAAATTGCATCATGGTAAAATATAGCAGTAAGAGAGAACTCTTCCTACCTTGAATGTATTCAGCTGCTGATTAATAGTCTCTGTTTCCATTCCAACAGGACCTTGTGACTCTTCATGTTTTTCCGCTCTCCCAAGCAGACTGGAAAATTCTTTTAGCTCACTGTAAAACTCCTCAACACGGCTAATAGTACCCTCCACTTGATCTTCCCTGGCTTTTGCTCTGTCCAGTAGCTTGTTGCACTGTTTATTTAAGGCTTCCAAGTCTCTTTTTATACCAACAAGATCAGGAGAAGCTTCTGCTTCTGTGGCTAGCATCATTTTACAGTTTCTATTAGCATTTTCATTATTCATTATGAGATCCTCCAGCTTTTTCAGGAAACATTTCATGTCCTCTCTCTGTGCTTGCAGCACCTTGAGATCTCTTCCCACTGGAGCCATGCTGTCAAGTTCATCATCAAACTCTGCAAACTGAGAGAACATCTCTCGGATGCTGTTTTGGAAATGGCCAATTCCCTGAAGTCTTGCCTCTAGGAACGAGCACCTTTCTTCAACCTGCTGGTTCACTGCAGTGTATTCTCGCTCCAAAGACTCAGCCTGGAGCAAAAGGTCAGAAACACCTTCTGAATCAGAAGCTTCTACCACCAGGTCTTGGGCAAGCTTTTTTGCTAAATCAACATGAGGCTTTAAAGCCTGCAAGGCTTTCTGCTGGGCCTGCATCATTGTCAGGTGTTTATTACTGAATGACTGAGGTCCAAGCGAGTCGTGAGATTCCAGATGTTCTTTGGCACTTTTAAGTTGTTTTTCAGTTTCCCTGGAAGATTCCTGAAACTCCTTCAGCCTTTGTGCCATATTTTCCAAGCACTCTCTCTTCTTCTGCAATTGCTCTGTGACCACATTAACTTTCTGGTTCAGCACCTTAGTTTCTTCTTGAATAATTTCTTTATCTGTTTGACTTGCACTGAGCAAACTTTCAGCAGTATTATTTAACAGCTCCACCAGCCCATGGTGTTTATCCAGGTCCTTCTGCCAGGCCCTCACCTGAACAATAGAATTCTCTGTTTCAACAGGATTTATGCCAATTTTTAATTCACAAAGGTTGCTTTGGCATTTCTCTATCCATGGCTGCAGATTTTCTACATGCTGCTTGTATTTGAGAGCTTTCTCCAGACAATCTGTTAATTTATCTTGCCTTCCTTTTACCTGCTTATTCATTTCATCCCAGTTACTTCTGAGCATGGCCATTTGGGACTGTAACGCTGCTTTGTCAGCTCCCTGAGTCTTCTGTAAGATACTTTCTCCTTCTGCAACAATTCTTTCATATGAACTCATCTGATCAGTCAGGGTCTTCTCAAAGTCTTTCTGTTCTTCAATTAGTGATTGCAAGGCATCAAGTTTGGCTGATACAGGACGAGCCTGGTTCAGCTCTTCTTTCTTTTTGCCTAGCCAAGCCTGAAAGTCCTTAGACATTTGCTGGAACTGATGAGAAGTGGCATATGCTGACTGAAGCTGCTGAACATGGTTATCTACAAAAGAGAAGACAGGACAGAGGTTCATTATCAGAACCTGCTGGTATTCAATGAAGAAATAATAATTAATATTGATTGTATTATGAATGATCAGTAACCTGAAGAAAGCTGGTCCTCAGTATGTGGTGTTCATCTGGAAGACAACCAAGTTTTGTTACAAGGGACAGACTTGTGCCTATACTACAGCAGAGCAGTGAAGGCATTTGGACATGAATCAAACGAGGTGAGCTTAGCCAATCTGTGTCTGCATGAATCCCATTCATGCAGATTTGGGGGGTAAAAACCACACAGTCATGTTTCATGGTATTATGAAGTGCAAGCACAGGGAATATTAAATAATCTAGCCTATTAGCATCTAACTCATGGCTTGCAGGCAATATGTATTTTTAGGGAGATCCTTTGAAGTTCCTCACAACCAGAGGAAATTAAAAAGCTAAAACTTAGGCTGTTAGGGAGAACAAAGTCTGATATGGCTTGCAGTGTATTTACCTGTTCAATTCTGTGGCTCATAGGGTAAGGGAAGGCTGCAGACTACCAGCCCCCTTTTGTCACCAGCAATTTTATACAATTACGACTGCTTTTTTGCCAAGCCATTAACTGGTGCTTGCCTAAAAATTATCATTTTGGCTTACACTCTGCACCTATGCAGTTAGGTACTCGATGAACAGCATCCTCTTTTGGTATTCTAATTCAGTGAAGATGCACCTGAAGTAAGAGATGAGCAAAGCAGCCCTGCTGCTGTGCTTCAAATTCTCTCCCAAACTGTTCACTAGCGATACCAAGTATTGTTTCTACCCAAAGTATGGGCACTCTCCTAAATTCTAATGTACAAATGCATGGGGGTTGGACTGGATAGAGGGCTGAACTAGGCTCAGCTCACTTAACAGCTCTGTAAAGACAAAACAGACTATATGTTTTACTTTATGCCTTAGTTACTATTTTTCTTTAAATAAATACTAACCTGATTTTTGCTCAATATCCTTAAACGATTTTAAGATGCCATCTAACTGCCTTGTAAGTTCTGCTTTCAAATACTCTTCTCCAACCAGCGCTGACAGCTCTTCACAAAGAGCTCGAGCTGCATTTATGTTCTTCACCTCCTGTTCTATCTCCTCCTTCATTTCTCTAGCAATTTCCAGTTGTTGTTTCACAGTATCGGGTTGTGCACTCACAGCCAGGCTGCTGCTTAGTTTGCTATCCAAGGCACTTAGCTTATCAGACAGACTTCTGAGTAGACTTTGATACTCTGTGCTTTTCACGATGGCTTGGTCAATTCGGTCACATCTGTTCCTCAGCTGGCCTGTTAGACTGTCCCATTTTTGTGCCACAGCTGCCAGTTGCTCTTTTACGACTTCATGGGAGGGTGGATGTTCACCAGGTCTCTTCAGAATCCCTTCACCAGCCATAGCTAACTGCTCGTATTGTGGCTTTCTGGTGTCAAACTCTTTGAGCAGAATCTGGGAAGAAAGAAAATTTTAAAAAGCATTTACTTCATGAAAAAAAGAAGCAAAGTGCTTCTGACAAAAATCAGGCAGAATTTGTTGTAGCTAAGCACCCTTATTGAATAATCAATCTCCGAGTTTAAAAGCCAGTGAAATAATTGCATCTTCTACACACAAACTGTGTTGTTTCCAAGCGTTTACATCAAAGAACCAACAAAAATGAGGTTAATTTACACATCATCTAATGGAAATTCAATCAGCAGATACAAGTAAAAAATGAATTCTGTTACTACTACAGTAATTAAGTAACCGTACCAAGCAAAATAATCACTATTTTGTTTCAAGCAGTGTCTTTTTTCCTAGACAGTTTTGGTCTTTGTCTTAAGATAGAACTTCAAAGAAGGTGTATTCTGACATAATATCGCAATGTATTATTAAATCACAGAGAATATTTGGATAATTCACAAAATTACTTAATGTGTACTGTAAGACCTTTAAAGTTTATATCACTGGTTCCCAGTTTTGGGGGGGTTTTTTTGACAGTAAAGTCATAGCACTTGCAAAAGAAGGGACAAATAGCGTGGTTTTACTTTACAGAACATTCCAAACCCTCTCTTTTCAAGTCAATTAGCTTTAAATTTTAAGGACTGTTAAGTGATACGTGATAGTCTTATGCCAGCTGTTGAGATTTCTGAAGTGCTTATAAACCAATATTACGTCATTTTCACATAATCTTAGAATACAGTTCATGTTTTATACACTTCATTTTAATCAATATTGATATGCCAGTTTTAATAATATTTTTGCAAAATAAAAATGTTATTTCTCATCACAGTTTAAAGTAACTGGCAGCAACAGAAATGTCTGAAATTAAAATTTCTAGTTTCTGCAGCTTTGTCTGATTTAACTTTTGTTTGTTTTGTCTGCAGTTTGCTGTATTTCTGTAAGTAAATTACTCCACTTTTTCATTATACTTTTTCTTCTGTCTTTCACACTCTTGGACTCATATCTATTCACAGTACTGCATTTCACTTGCCTTCATATAGAGTCAAGTCAATACAATCTCAAAAAGCTACTTCTACAGCATAGACTGTGTATGACGACCAACCATAATATGTTACATACACACTCAAATTAATAAAACTTCAAAGGAACATACTCATTCGACCATAGAGAAACCACAGTATGGTCAAAACACACACTCTTCACTCGTGAGAATTTTTTTCTTATAATTACTGTAGTCAAGTATGACTTAAGCTGATTATTTGCTGATAAACAAATGTTAATAGCTCATACTAACTGTGATCTAAATGCAGAATAACACTTTGCTAATAGCAAAAAAGCAGAAGAACCGTAAATCAATAATGCACAGTGGCATTACTCACCTGAACCTGTTGCTTTTGTGTATTCAGCATATTAGGATCAATTGATAGTGGTCCCAGCACGCTGACCATTAGCTCCTTTTCTATAAGCCAGTGCTTTAACTGAGCTTCTGCTGTCTGGAACTGGGTCAGGTAGTTTGAAGACTCCTCCAGTTTTTGTTGTCTCTCAGATGTAACTTGATTGAGCTCTTTCCATTTGGAATCTAACAATGATAATGTTAACATATTGCACGCATGTTCTAGCAGATGGGTCGTCAGACAGCAGACTATGTATGAAACATAAACAGAGCTCTCTAATAAGGCTTTTTGTTGATTAACTCCAGATGCCTTATTGCAGTGACTCGGCAAATACATCTTTTAACAGTCAGATCCATATACACTTCAATGAAGGTCTGCAGCTTAGCACAGCCACGTGCGGAATTTTTAAAGCAATGAATATACAACATGTAATAAGGTTGGATTAGAATATTAGTAAGTGAAATACCACCAAATTAAGGCTTTGGTCTCAAATGACATAAAAGCCAAAGGGCTGTACTCAGTTTTAACTTAGGTGCCTGATTTAGACAGACAAATCTTGCTGCTTATTCAGTAAAAAGAAACAGGTACACTTCCAAAGGTGAGCAGAAGCTCTTATTTAGGCTGCTACTCTGAGCAGCCTTCTCAAGCAGCACACCTCTTCCCAATGTCTGTATTAGGAGCCTGTGGAGATTAACTGCCTCATTTAATGGCCTCAACTTGCATCAGGGGAGGTTTAGATAGGATATTAGGAAAAATTTCTTTACTGAAAGAGTGGTCAGACATTGGAACAGGCTGCCCCGGGAGGTGGTGGAGTCCCCATCCCTGGAGGTGTTCAAAAAATGTGTAGACTTGGCACTTCAGGACATGGTTTAGCAGGCATGGTGGTGGTGGGTTGACGGTTGGACTTCATGATCTTAGAGGTCTTTTCCAACCTTGATGATTCTATGATTGAGACATCTAAACCAGGTACCTATTGGCAGGTAATGAGAATATTTCTGTACACAGGTATTTCAAAAGTGTTGTGCGAGGTTCACACTTAGGCCAATCTATGGTCTCTTCCACTTGTAGCAAGTGGCTTCCAGAGCAACCATTGAGTCTTACAGTTTTGTAACTTCCCTCTTCCCTCTGTGATACTGTCAGTGCTTGCTCAGTCAGCTCTGATATTTTGCTCACTCATTTCCTGCATTTCATCTGTGTTTTTTCAGTTTCTTTTGCCACTTCACTGTCTTTGACCTCTGCTCATTCTGTGTTAATTCCCTTCAACACTACTCAAGTTCTTTTGGGAGACCTCAGCCGCTACTTAAACTTTTCAGAGTTTCACTTACAAAGAGGACAGATCGGAAAACTTCTCAGCTTTAAAATTACTTTTGGTGTAGCTATAGACATGCCTATCAGTATGAAACAAGATTGACCTATGATTTATTTAAAATATGACAAACCTAAGAAGAATTTTTAAAAGCTCATGAAAATTATGCATTGCAGTTATCCCAAAATCTACTGTCGAAACATGGTCGTTTCCTTTTTTTTTTGGCAAAATTTATGGAGTCAGTTCTAGAAAACAGTAAAAAGCCATCAAACCCACAAAATTACAAGGGCCAGTAGTGCATGGGAAAAAGGCATGCAGAAAAGCATTACCAACAACTCAAACTGTTCTTTACATGAAATTAGAATTCACTTGATTTGTTGTATTTTGTAAGAACAACAACATATGTATCCAGAGCACTAACTGACCAGTCAAGTCAAAGATTAAGCCCTCTCCAAGAGGGAGTGAAGCTATAGCCTTTGCTCAATTGCACCGACCTCAATTCAAAGCCCATGGTATCAGTGGAATTATTCCAGATCCACACTCTTGTAAAAGGGAGTTATTTCCACAGAATTTAAGTGGTAGGAGGGAGCAAGATATTAAAAATACTAATGATTGCTAATACATTAAAAAAACTCATAATAAAACAACTTCCAAATCAGTCTGAGCTATTGCTCAGCTTTACTGAAGTACCTATTTTATCCAACATTTGCCTCCACTTGGGTGCCTCAGGAGAGTCAGGGTTCTTCTCCAACAGCTCTGTCACTTTGTCCTTTAGTTCCTGCACTTTATTCGCACTTTGCTTTAATTCATTTTCAAAAAGCTGCAAATTCAAGTGACAAAATAAATAAGAGACTAAAGAAGAATTTTAAAGTGTAAAGTTTGAAGTCTATAATACTGAGATGCCAGGCATGAAGATAAACAATAAATATCTAGAACTTATATACTACTTTTCTGCTATGATTTAGTCTGAGTTTTAGGACTGAATGTTATCCAAGTCTGAGGAAAGTTAGTAGCTGTTCAGGTTCATTTTCAAGGCTGGTCTGCCAAATATAAAAGAAGAAACTCAGCTGAATCAGATTGTGTCCTTATTTATCCACAGTCACAGGCAAGGAAAGAATTTTCCCTATCCATTACATTTCCCTTTACAAATGAACCTTTACATGTGTAAATGTTGTCCTTCATTGCTAGGGAAGCATACATCTTCAGTGTTGAAACAGGACAGAAGCTTACTGCTGATTCAGTGGTTTTCTCATATTCGTTACAAAGCGGGGAGGAGACTGCTGTGCAGCTATATAACTTAACAAGCATGACAGCTGCTGAAGAGAAACGCTGTCTTGGAACAGGCATAAGCTGCTGCAGCTGCAGAGACAGGGAGGGCTGTGGAGCATCAGTGAACCAGCAGCTGCAGAAACAGCTTTGGGATAGATACATCCCTCTGCATCTTATAAGCAACCCAGTATGCATCTCTAAACCACTAAGGAGATCAAAAAAGTTTACTGCATTATCAATATAGCCTCATCTATTTAAACTGGCCACCAAAATGATTATTTTCTGACCTGCACAACTCCCTTTCTGTGACACAGTGCTCCTTTTGGTCCACTGACACAGTTTGCCAGATTTGCTCTAAGCCTGACTGGCATGCTTACTAGGATCATTTAAATACTCTCTGCAACATTAAGCCAGGCTGAGATACAGGCTGTTCAAACAGGATTTGCACAATAACTGCAAGAAAGAGTATTCTTTTGAAAGGACAAAGTACCTTATGTTGCTCAACTTGGGCTTTAACCGCTTCACTATCAGTTGGAGCAGCTTCCCAATCTGATGCAGTTTTGTCCATTTTTTGCAACCACTGCATCATTGAGGTTGATTCTTCCTGAATATTCTGCATTTTTGAAAGCATACTTTCTAGTTCTGAAATCTTTTCCTTCAATAAAACTCCCAGATCTTCATAACTGTGATTTACATCAGACATGGCTTGTTGAACAGTTGTTAGTTCTGTAAAAGGAGAGATGCACAAAGACTATGTTAGAGGTTACAAGCTCTTCAAACAATACTTAGAATTCAAGAGCTTCTGAACAGTACTCTGAGTTACAAGAGATAATAGCCCCCCAAATAAGAAGTCGCTGAACACATTAAGAGTTCTTTCCAGATCACTCTAAATATGGCAACACTACATCTGAATCGCCTAATGTAAGTTGCTATTTGCAAGAGCTTCTCATTTCACAGAAATCATTACTTCAACACACAGGTACACAAATACCACAAGTACCTTACAATCTTTCTACCCATTGTTATTTTAATATTTAAAGCAACATTTCCAGGACAAAAAGTTGAACATACTGGCCTACAGTTCAGTTACTTATATGACAGCCTAACATTACTGCAATAATATTTTGCTCACATTCATGTCCCATTATAAATGTGTTTTTATCATTAAGAGAGCACAGCAGGCAGACTGTGTACTAAGTAAACTGTAGTTTAGGAGAACGGACACTGCAGACTTGGGACGTGGCTATCCATAAGCACACATAAAGGTCCTATGCAAGTTCCTTTGTTTCTGTAAAGCAGTTGGTCACATACAGTGATACACAGGTATGTAAAATGGGTGTCTTTGTACATGTATGCTTGTGTATGTGTTGTGAAAGCTGGTGGGTGTTAAAAAGTTTCAAACCACATACACACGTACTAGAATTTTCTCAAAAGCCCTGTGTTATATTAAAATAACTATCCCTGTATACAATTATAGAAGTACATACTGATTCAGAAAACACGGCCAGATTTGATCTGTCTTCAGAGAAAATATCAAAGGTAGGTATTTTTACAATTAATTTTAGTATCATGTCCTAGTCTATATAGTTTCCTTACGTGACAGTGATGTGAAATTTCAGTCTTGTAGTGACTGCTACAAGCAGATTTATATACAACATTTAAAAAAATGCTTCTACATTTAACAGTAAGTGGTAAGTATATTTCTTTATCATATCCTGAAATTTTCACTGACCTTTATTTTTCAGGAAATCCTGAGTTCCTGGAGCTCCTCCTTCACCATTTAACACTGTGCCACCTGTGGATCAAGAGAAACCAAGTCCCATGCTTATCTGGGCCTTTTCCCACCAAAATCCCAGCACTGCATTTCCTCTTCAAAACAACAGGATATATAGCTCTCATTAAAACATTAAAGAAATACCTGAATGTTAACCTTGTAATAGCAAATACTTTATTTAAACTGTTTTACCGTTTTTCAGGTTGTTTTATGTTTTAAGCTGCTTAAGTTGTACCACATACGTACAGCTTACACATAGTGGGTGGGTGTGCACACAGATGCACATATGCATGATGTATAAGCAGTCCTACCACTCATAATACTACACTACGACTATAGCGTAGCATAGTCATACTATGTTATGACTATAGCATGGCATAGAGTCCACTGACTATAGTGGAAAAATGCCTAGTGTCTACACCCTAGCTGTGAGGCCTACTCACATCCATATGGCAAACATCACTTCCTTCCTCTCCCCAAAAGGAATCTGTTCCCCACTGCCCACTGAGAACATGGTTTTACCCAGCCATGCCTGGGTATGGCCCAGCAGAGGGCTAGCTAGCAGACGCTGAGACTCTGAGGAAAGCATTAAACACTAACGAGCAAAAAAAGCCCAAAGTGGTCATTGCAAACACCACAACCAAAGGCACTCCTTACTCAGGACACCTTTACCCACTTGGGAAGTCACTGAGTAACCATCCCTGGAATTATTTAAAAGACATGTAGACATGGCGCTCAGGGACACGGTTTAGTGGTGGACTTGGCAGTGTTAGCTTTATGTTTGGACTCAATGATCTTAAGTGCCTTTTCCAAGCGAAATGATTCTATGATTAAGTGGTGCTGTACCTCTGCACAAAAAGCTCTTGATACCAACTGGACGAATTCCTCCCTATCTTGTCATAAGCAAGACTCAAGCATGTGCTCCATGACAGGGATTGCAATGTGGGGTTCTTGCTGTTACACATGAAGTCCTTACTGTCACTCAGAGGCAGCCACTCCCCCTGGCAGCCCTACCAATTATACATTGTTTCAAAGCCTCTGGAATGCGGGCTACATGGGCTTTGTAAAACACCATCAGACTACAGAGCTAAGGCACATGGTCAAGCCACAGAGAACTGCAAGGAGAATCACTTCCTGCTCTCCTGCACATATTATACAATCATAGAATGGTTTGGGTTGGAAGGGACCTTAAAGACCATCTAGTTTCAACCCCCCTGCCTTGAGCAGGGACACCTTCCACTAGACCAGGCTGCTCAAAGCCCCATCCAGCCTGGCCTTGAACACTGCCAGGGAGGGGGCAGCCACAGCTTCTTTGGGACAATCTGTTCAGTGCCAGGCCACATTGAGCTTTTCATCAACCAACAGCCACAAGTTCTCCTCTGGGCTGCTCTCAATCCATTCTCCGTCCAGCCTGTATTTGTGCTTCCCATATGTATTCCCAAGATGAGCAATTAACAGAGAAAGATTAACAGTTGCCTTGGAAAAGGCTATGCATCCCCTCTACAGTACCAGCTGGAGAGTGAGGACCACATTAGTGGCAGCTGGAGGGTGGCAAGAGAAAATAAACCGGATAAGAGAAGTCACAGGCCCCAGCCAGAGCCTTGTAAATCTTCATGCCTTATTAGCTGGACTCTGGTATTTATAACTGTGATGAAGTGATACACAGTATGGCTCTTGTCTAGGAGTGCGAATACTCTGGCCTGGAGGATTACAGCTGCTCTTATATGCTGGTTACTTAATTCTTTTTCTATTTGGATGCACAGGGATAGAGAAAGGGGCAGAGGAAGAAGCCCATATATCCCATATAAGGTTCCCAAATGTTCTTTGAATGATTTTTATTTAAAATTCAAACAAGAACGAAACCAGAGGCAGCTATGACAAAGAGGTATGAAAAAGAAAGTACTCTACTCTTGCCAAATAGGTATCCTCTGGTAGCTCCCATCCTCCCAGTCCTTTGCAGATGACCAATGAGGGCCAACACACTTGAACTGATGAGGTCCGGATATAAATTCAAGAACTGACTGAAAATGTGCTTATGGCCATTAAAACACCCTTGGTACCACATGCCTTGAACTATGGCTTGAATGATACTTAGTAGAATTACCAGTTTCTGTAAAACAGATTAACATTTAAACCCTATAGTACAGAAAAACATGGAAACAGATTTGTTGTCTTTAAAACTGGATTACTAGTACAACGCATTTAGCTGAAGCTCCAGACTGGAAACACATTTTGGCCTAGTTAAGTCATGCTGAGATATGGAGCTGATTCCCTTCCATGCTGTTGTTTCAACTAAAATATTGACTAGCATTAATTATGCTGTCATATTGGCATGAATAGGTTTGCTTAGGCTCACTGTTTAGATAAACCATGTCCTTACCACCCTTCTAACAAACACTCCATGACTCTGCAAACCTTTCTGTGTTTGCTTGGCATCACTCAGAACAGCCCTGTGGTCATGAACAAGGTCTCTCTGTGGCAGCAAAGGTGTGCAGGTACATCAGTGTTTGCAAAAGCAGGGTCCGTATTTGCCCTCCTTGCACACTTGGTGGATATGTGAAGCACTGAACACCAATCAGAGTAAGTCAGTCTCTCATTATCAGAAGTTTTCTGGGATGAGGTGAGGGCAACTGTGATACTGTTCATTTTGTCCTTTATCTAGGAATTACTTACTGAAGTAACAGCTTTAGGAACTGTTAATCATTTACATTAAAGCACTTTTCTGCTATTTGGCAGCGCAAAGCAATCAGAATGCGTACTGAATTACTGCAGCAGTTAGACAGTTTAAATGAGTCACAGCAAACAACGGTCAGAACAAACATGGCTAACTGACTTCTCACAAGCCATAATAGTCAGAAAGCCAATCAAAGGGTCAAATATTTTAATTTTGGTCTTAAAGGTTTTAAAAGGTTTAAAAACTTACCTGATTATACAAAACCATACCTGATTTTGCAACTGCTCGCAGTTTGGCAGGAGAAGTTACAGCAGTAATTAGATTACACAGCAATGTTCCTCTGCTATTCATTTTCTGCAGTTCAGGTGATTTTAATGTCCATTCATCTCTTAAATTCTGGTTAAAAAAAATAGTCATTTGCTCATTACAAAACTGCTTTCTGACTTCAAAAGACTTAGTGTAGAGAAAGGAACAACACTGCTACTTGGGAATCCCCTGCAGTATATCCAAACATGCAAGGGAAATGGGAATATAAATACAGACTGCAAGGTCTCTGGGCCTAATTAGTGTGACTGTTTCCCCCCTAAGTTTGTACTTTTCTGTTACTAATGCACGCCCTTTTTCCTTCAGCCGTATTTCACTTCTTAGCTACAATGTCTTACCAATGTATCTTCCAAAGGCTTCTTTAACTCCTCTGTATTCAGAGAGGGTTGCGCTGCTGGAATTCGTTCTGTCGTCTCTTTTATCCATTTCTTTAATGATTCTACAAGAAGCTCAAAAGCATCCATTTGTTTCTGACAAGATGATACATCCTCTTCTCTAGACAAAGACAACAAAAGAAATTGAGCACTGAATGTCAGTACTCCTTCTGACAATTAAAACAACAGATATCAATCTGATACTGCTGTTTCTAAATTCAATGAGTCACAAAAACTAATTTTATGGATATGAGCAGAATGCTGAAAATCTGGTCTTGCTGTACAGGTAACAAATGGAAGCTCGAATAACTTCTCCAGTTTTCCTTTGCAGCCTGATACTCTAAACGGTACTCTAAAGCAATTTGCACAAGCATCAATTTATATTCTGTCAGAGAAGGAGAGAAGCAGAGTTTGCTTAGAACTGACAGGACTCCCGTGAATGTCACAAAATTTGAAGAGAGTTACTTCTCTTTACAGCCAACATTAGAGTTCTTGAACCAGACAAACTACAGAGGCATTTCCAAAGAGTCTTTTTTTTAATAAAAGAACACTCTGCTCTGTGGCTAACTGCAATCTCTTGAGATTGCATGCAAGAGGACAGCAGTCATCACAACATTCACCCCATATTATGAGCCAAGGCGGAAACACTTTAATTATTCCACTTACTTTTCCTTTACAGTCTCCTCTACCTCTCTGAATTTCTTTGACAAAGTGTTTACTTTTTCTAATACCAATGCTTTATCTCCAGGAAGAGCATGGAATGAAAGTTCTTCAAGAAGCTGCTGCAAAACCTCCAGATCCTTCTTATGTTGCGCCATTTCTACACTAGCTTCCTGCAAAACAGGATTACACTCTTCATATTAGACTTTACAATCACTTGTTCAAAATTAAATTCTTAATTTTAGCTAATGAACCAAAGTTGGGAAACAAGCATGCCCTATTTATTGTTCAATCACTGAGATGAGTTAGACTAGAAATGCACAATATATAAAAATGGAATGGTACAGTACCTGCATATACTGAGACACTTCACTAACATCCTTTCTTGGTGCTTCTGTCTCACTGAGTGCCTGGTTTTTCTCATCTAGAAATGACTGAAGTTTTTCTGACAGATCTTCGAATAACCCCACTTTAGTCTTCAACTCCTCCATTTTCATCAGCTTCTCTTTATGCTTGTTACTTGCTTCAGAAAACCGTCCTGCAAGTTCACTCATTTTAGCCTGCAGTGTGGATGCAGTGGATGGATCTGCTGTTTCCATGAACTTCTTCACTTTCTCATTCATAGTGTTCATACTGCTTTGGCGACCCACAATGTCTTGTTCTAGCATCTGAAACAAGGAAGCACTACTGTGTATTGCTTATAACCAAATTTTAAGAAGTCAAACTGGTCCACCACATGAAGCAACAAATCAGTACAGCTAGACCATCAGTGTAGATCTATTTCAGCTACAAAACCCCTCATGTGCTGTTTTACTTTATGCAACAATCCTCTTTCTTAAGCATTTTGAATCCATTAAAGCTGCCAAACTAAGATTTCAATTCTTCCTTGAAATCTGAATTATCAAACAAATATTTCTTCTTTCAGAGAATGGTACTTACAATGCTTTTACTAATAATATCCTGAAGAGCAGCAGAATTCAAAGGCACTTGATCTTGTTCTTCAAGGCTCTTTTCAACACCTTCCATCCAATCCAGCATTTCATCCAAACCATCCTGCACGCTCAGGGATCGTGTCAGAGTGATTTGGAGTTTCTCATTCCTTTCATTCACAGACTTGGACAAATTGTCATACCTCTCCACAATATCATCTGATAAAGAGAAAACACATTTTAATTTTTTCCTTTACCCCAAACTACGCTTTTAACTCATTTTACCAGTTCTTACCACGTAAGTGTGAGTCAAAAATTGCCTACATCAGAATGAAGCAAAAACATCAGCTTTCTTCAGTAAGAACACACAAGCAAAGATCAAAACCTTCAAACAGAGCCAAGAAGCCCATGGGACAAGGGAAATGAGGGAGCAGCTTACAGCTGTGCTCCCCAGCTTTTAAAAGCTGGTTCCCATGCAGCTCTAGCTTATGACAGCTGTTGACTGTTCTCAAGAAAAAAAATAGCAGAGTAGTAAGACCGCTCGTCTATAATTATGTCTCTTATGTCATAGCTCAAACTGAAAGGTTCTTCCAGATGGTTCTTCACTAGATCTTCAACACTTTTGGAGTAAGCCTCTGAAAGTTACAGGTTCCATGTACCTCCCATGGAGTTTCATCACTGACTCTAAAGAAGCAAGTCCACAGTTGTTTTATTCTGTTGCTCTGCAAGTTACTTATGGGATTCCAGTAAGAGACAGATGTGTGACGCATAGAGAGTCTTCAAACTTCAGACAGTCATGAATGTCATGCTGTGCTACTTCTCACAAGTGACAGGAAAGAGTATTGGGTGGTTTTGGTAGTGGCAAGGTTCTAGGCCTTTGTGAGAAGAGGCCAGGGGCCGCCCCATGGAAGACATAGACGGTTTCAGACAGCTCCAACTGAGCCACCACAAGGCACAGCTGAGTTCCTCAGCCAAGCTGGTGATGCCTCTGAGAAAATGTATTTAAGAAAGTGGAAAATGCTGCCTGGGACTGAGAAGTGATGGAAGCAAAAGTGTGAAAAACAGCCCTGCAGACCATCAAGGTCAGACTAGCAAGAGGTGTTCCAGGTGCTGGAGCACAGGTTCCCCTAAAGCCTATGGAGCACCATGCTGGAGCAGACAATCGCCCTGCAGCACACAGAGGACCCCATGCTGGAGCGGGTGGCTATTTCCTTAAGGAACTGCAGCCCATAGAGAACCCACCCTGGAGCAAGACTATCCTGAAAGATTTCAGCCCGTGGAGAGAACCCATGCTGGAGCAGGGAAAACGTGTGAGGAGCAGCAGAAAAGAGCTGTTACAGACTGACCACAACCACCCATTCCCCATCCACCCTGCACTGTTTGGCAGGGACGAGATGTTGAGTAGTTGGGGAGGAAGGAGCAATGGTGAGCCTGGAAAAAAGAGCAGGGTGGGAGGAAGGTGTTGCTTTTATTTGCCTTTGTTTCTCATTATCGAAACCTATTTTATTTGGCAATAAATGAAATTTAATTTTCCCCAAGTCAAGTCTGTTCTGGCCATGACAGTAATTGGTAAGTGATCTCCTTGTCTTTATCTCAATCTATGGGCTCTTTCATTTTCTCTTCTACCCCCATCCTGTTGGGCAAGGGGAGTGAGAGAGCAGCTGGGTGGGCGTCTGGCAGCCAGCCATGGTCAAGCCATTACAGACAGTATCTTGAAGTCAGAAGGAAATAATTCCTTGGCTAAGCAAACTTCAATTAATTGTTTGGAAACAGATAGTTGGAGTCATGTTCCTTGAACCTGAACATAGTCCTTCCCACTGGAGAACTTATGATCCTCAGCAAATCACGAACTCTGTTTGGTATGCCCATCTGTAACATGGGAATTAAACATAATTCCTATTACTGAAAAAAGTAGTCAAAAATAAAATGACAGCTCTTAAGTGAAAAGCATATGGGTCAATGTAGGAGACAGACCAACAATGAAGTTACTGTGTTGTAACAGCTTATGATTCAACAAAAAATGGACTTGAACAGTGACACAAGAATGTGGAAACTCTGTATTTTGTCTCTTCCAGTACCTGCATTCACACACAAGTGATAAAAAGAGGTATTAAGAAAAGTAAACATTTTACCCAGTGTTTTCTGAATCTCATCTTTGTCTGGTGTCAGCTCTCCCCTTGTATCCAATAACACTTCAGCAGCTTTTTTCAGTTTTTCTACAGCAATTTGGTGGTTAGACACTTGTCCCTGAAGAACCTGTAAAATTCCACAATTATCAGTTACACTTTTCAATACAGGTAATTGTTACACACTCAAGGCTTGAGATACGCCATATAACCTAAAGCTAGCGCTGGGAATCAAGTAACTCAATTTGTGACCTCTCCTTTAGAAAAATCTTCACCAGTGGCTACGACTGCTGTTGACCTTCTGGCCCTTGTGTTAGTTTATTCACCATCTTTTTTATCTTCTGTTTTACAATACTTCGCTGACTCAACGTATTTCTCACATGTAGCTTCAAAATGTATCTTTTGATTAATTATTTTTAAAGACCACTTGTACAGTCTCATATACTATTTAAAACAAAAATAAACATACATTTCAACTCAGCATCGGAGAACAATGCGGGGGAAAAACATACAGTCAGCAGCAGTAGTTACACAATTATGGCCAGCTGTATTGACAAAGGATCAGGCTGATATCGCAGCGTAAAGAGGAATAGCTTGCAACAAGCTGATCACCTTCACAGTTTCGGAACCTCCTGGAGCCAGTGTCACTGAATTTTGCCTAGGTTTGTCCATCTAACCAAGGAACACAGGTTTAGAGACTAGCCCAGCCATGACTCGCTCCAGAGTCAACAGAGACAAACAGGAAAGCTGAATCAACTTCTGAAAGTAGCTTTCTCTCTCCAGTATATAAAAGTACTTTCGGGTGAACAGACTTTCAATTATTTCAGGCCTCTGTGCTAGTGTCTGTGATGTGTCTTTGTTTTGATTCACTTGAACTTTACAAAAGTCCAAAATGAAGAGACTCCTCATTTATTTTTTGATACACACTGAGTGAACATACGACTCGAAAGGAATCATATCTGCCCTGTCAGGACAAAGAAGTCAGTGCATTCAGCACTGGTATCCCAAGCACAACAGTATGCCAGAATACAGTATGTCTTGCTGACCCACTTGACACAATAAAACTCAGATAGGCCTGAAGAGGAATTATCCTCACACTAGAGAAAAATACTGTACTTGTGAAAAAAAAAAAAAAAAAAAAA
>Ga0065711_1035837_pt1 | contig 21769 bp, 14 predicted proteins | sample Hoacrofraction12_FD_59098 | JGI IMG/M metagenome (GOLD analysis project Ga0065711, IMG submission 59098) | Hoatzin crop microbial communities from Cojedes, Venezuela - Epithelial fraction 12 v2 (version 2) | ecosystem: Host-associated > Birds > Digestive system > Esophagus > Crop | place... | reverse complement strand
TCAAGGTAGATAACATCCACAGCTCTCCCTTCGTCTACCCAGCCAGTCATGTCATCGTAGAAAGCTATCAGATTGGTCAGGCATGATTTCCCCTTGGTGAATCCATGCTGACTACTCCTGATAACCTTCTGATAACTCCCACAGAAGCACATGCAATTTTCACTAAAGAACAGACTTTTTTTTTAAAGGTTACAAGGATTATTTTGGTCATTTTAATATGATTTCGTAGATAGAATTCAATGAAATTCTATGAACTGTTCTAATGTTATGTAACTGCTACATAATTAAGATTTAATTCTATTTCATATGTATATACACACTTATACACAAATCTGTACATATGTATATATACACCTGTGTATTATATACAAATTTGTATAGCCACACACATACATGCACACACGCATGTACATTTCTGAGCACATATATACACATACACCCACTGACTCTAGAATTCAGCAAGAATTATTCTTCTGTCTTACAGTGGATTTAAAAACATGCCACAAACATTCTTTTCTCATATATAAACAGATAAAAATATCTGCAGGCTGTCAATTTTGGACACAGAAATCAAAAAAGAAGGCTTGGGAAAGAATGTGCCTTTAATTATTTTAATTCTTTTCAACAGTTAAATATGTCTTAAAAGCAAAAGGGCACTGCTCTGGGCACCGAATCCTAAACAGGAGGTTGGCATTACACTCTCCATGTAATTGTAGGGTAAGGACAGAGCTGAGTCAGCTGTTGCCTTGCTATTCCTGGTGAGCAGATCTTGCCCTGTTGCTGGAGTTCATTTACCACACAGATGCAAAAGCTATGACCATTATGTCCCAGAGGAAAAACTGCAGAAATCTGATGTGTTACCATCATTGTCGAGGCTGTTAGCTTAGTGCTAGCTCCTTTGCTCTCACCCTTGCTGAAGAAATCGTCTGACGGAGCGATGAACTTACCTACTGTAGTCCGTATATGTTCCCAAAGAGGCCCAGCCTTAGTCACGCCCGTGAACCCAAGGCAAGAAAGCAGCACTGGGTTCCATGGGTCCTTTTCAACCACTTCAAGATGATTCTATTCCTGATATATTTGGGGGTAACTTTTCCAAGAAATGGAGGTTGAAAGTCTCCAGATAAGTAGAAATAAAGGTAAATTTTGTGTCATATGTTAAAGACCACTTGACATCATGGAGTAGTGAAGTCATCATCAGCACTACATTCAGAGGGAATCTGAACTAGTAAGGGAGCAATGACCTTGCAGTCACAGCTCGACTTGTGCAACAGACCTACTGCACTTAACTTTTTTCTTCCCCTTAAGCCCTGACTATTCAATTGTTTTACAGGAACCAGTGATTTTAGTCATATGGAAATTATTACTTTTCATATTATCAATAGTTTCTCTATTTTAAAGCCATCTAATATGACCTGTGTTAGAAAATTTCAGCTTCTACATCTAGGGTGACAGTTTGTGGCATTTATTTAGAAAGATACTTAAAAATAGAAAGCAACGCTGTAAGTGATGAGGAATTAACCACTGCATTCTCTCCAAGTCTTACTTTTCCAGATTGTATCTTGTTGGTTTGTGCTTTCAATTACTTCTTAATTTTTTTTTCTGAAAACATGAACAAGAAAGATTTTTTGTTATCAATACGACTTAAACTATGTTTTTACAGAAGAGTAATGTTGCCATCTTGCACTGTCTATAGTACTAACAACTGAGGTCCTGCTACTGGAACAAGTAGTCTCTCCAGGTTCAGACACAAAGCTTCAAATTACTAGCTGCGGTTCTTTCAAAAAAGAGACTTGTCTGGATTCCATTGTAAGTCAACAAGTCTGGGTGCATCAGTGGTTTTGGAAAATAATTTCACCAGACTGACTCTTTTCCCATAGCTTCCCTGACTATCAAGTGACCTAGGGCAAGTCTCACAATCCTCATATGCCTCCATTTGCCCACAGGTCAAACATTCAGAAGCATTCTTACTAAGCTAAATTTTACTCTCTTAGGAAATAAATTCAAAACACTTCCACAAAAGCAAAAGAAATTCCTTGGATTTACACCCCTGACACTTGAATTTGGCCTCCTGTACCTCTTTGCCTGAGGTTTACTAGCTTACTGTAATTAAAATCTTTTGAAGGTACTCAAATTAAGCTTGTGAATGCACACTGCCATTAGTGGGTACATGTAATGTGTTCTTTATTTAATCTCAAGCTTAGATTCCTACTTCTATATTAAAAGATTTTTATTTTATCCCTTTATGTGGGACAGAGTGAAGTTAATAGCATCCATTTTAAATACACATAAACACAACGGGCACTTCGCAGTCCATTCTAGGCACAGGAGAGTAACTATTCAAGATGCAAACATCCACAGATCATACATATATACCTAAAACACATTTTATTTTGCTTATTCTTTGCCCCAAATCTCACAGAAGTGACCCTTGCAACCTCCCACTATCCACAAGGGGTTTTTTTGGGTTGGTTTGTGGGTCTTTTTATTTTTTCTTTCTTGTCATTCTCAGTCCTGGATGACACATTCATAATTACAGATCAGATTCATGTATTGAGACTTGCAATGTTCTCCCTTTCCAATCTTCTGCCTAGCTGACCCCAGATGCACATAAATGTGGAAACTCTAATGTTTATTTTAGTGGCAGAGCAAAACCTTTTAACTGAGAGCTGCCTATGGCACCACTGTGAACATTGCCAGCCAGCAGTTAGCTGAGAAAGAATGAGATTTTGGCTATCAGTTGTTTCCTTCTTCTCTTCTCCTGGCAGCGGATCCAGCAATGCCTGCAGCCATGCACACCCACTTGATTATGTGGGCAAAACAGAACTTTCCACGGCTGATCTAAACATACCCCGTCTAGAAACTGCACTCACAAGGCACACAGCTACAAACTGGAACTGCTTTACTGAAATTTCATAGTGCACCTGATGGGCTGGAAGACATTCCTGGTTTATATATAGGTTAGGCTCTGACCTACCAAACCACATTTTGGCAAATGCTTTGATTGGATAATTACAGCACTCTGAATCCAGCCAGCCCTGTAACTTTTATTGCGAAATTATAGATGTCCCATATAGAGAGTCTCTCTCTTCCAGATGTTCTTGTTTGGGTAGGCAAGGTTTAAGACTGGATTTGCAAAAGGACTCACACTGGCATTTCTCTGTTCCAGCTTAAGTCGTAGGATCACAAGACTGGATTAGATTTCCTGGGGGCACAAAGTTCAGCCTCCCACTTTTATAGGCAATGGCATTATAAAATCCTTTTCATAAAGTCAACAAAAGTTTCATCACTGACTTCAGTGGAAGCAAAGAGGGGTCAATTCTGAGTTTGATGGAAAATTTGACATTTGATATATGGAAACAGAGATCCAGAAGTGCAATAAAACAACAATTTAAATTTGTGAGAAAACTGAAGAGGTACACAAATCAGATGAGGTTAACATGAGGTTAAGGAGATGCCTAAATCAGGGTCCAGTATGCCTAATTCATGTTTGAAAGACAAATTCTGCTCTTAATTCTGAAATTTGTGAACCATATTTTATAGCCCTGACTCATCACAGACTGAACTCGGTGCTTAATACTCCTAGCACTCAGAGTTTTTTTCCCAGCGAAGACTGCTAATGTGTCTGTACACCAACAATCTCCAAAACCAGCAAATCAACTCTGAGTGGACCTGCGAAGAATATAGTCTTTTGAAAATATAGCTGTTTCTCATTTTTGTCTGTTGACTGAGATCTGAATAATTCAAAATGAGTCATTTTCTTAAAACAGGTGCATAATGGCTATAATCACACCTCAGACAAACAGGTCACAAACTAACAAATTGTTATTTATGGCCTTTAGCAGTGAGCAATCTTGCTGTGCTGGTGTTAAATGCAAACTTTCTGCCTCCTCCAGTAGTGCCAATTATAGTAAATGGCACAGTAGCAGGATATAAAAAATTGTACCAGATATTTATCCAGGTTTAAAATAAGCTGTTTTCAAAAGACTAAAATCCTCGTGTTTACAAACAGAATAAAAACTGGATTTAAGACCAAAGATAGAGTAATTCTACACCAGAGGTCCAATATGCTGTATGGGGGCATGGCAGATCATTTCCCAAGGATGGATAAAAAAAGGCTATCTTTGTTTCACACCAAAGATCTCTCTGGCGTGTCCTCAGCACTGTGGGAAAGCAGGAAGGCAAATGATACTATTAATCCTCTGTGTCAGCTACACCAGCACCTGTACTACCATTGGCATGTCTGTTGAGAATGGAAACACACCATGTGCTGAGATAGCCCGATGGGAAATTTATTCTCGCGTTGGAAAATCCCATAGCCACTGCTCAGTCCTTCATTGAGGGAATGCCTATAAATCACTAGAGGATCACAGGAGGCAGAACCAGGAAGGGTCTAACAGATCATTACATCCATACGCCTCGGTGGTTTCTCAATGAATTACTTGGTACGGATGGAGTGGGAATGGAGCCCACATGATCTGTATACAATCTGCAGTCCCATGCAGAGATCACCATTTAAGGACCATTGTCTACTAGCAGCTGACAAATCTAAGACAGATAGCCCTATCCTATTTAAAACTAGGAAACCTGAAGACACAAATGCTCATTAAAGTTTGGATAATTACTGTATAGAATTCATAAGTTGCATAAAAAAGTACAAAAGCAGAAGTTAAACACCAGTGTCACTCCTCCCTTCCACATGCACAGGAATATTTGCAGGTTCTCCAGTTTGCTTTCAGCACAAGTATTCCTTCTAAAAAGCCAGGTAATACACTTCATAGATTGTTTTACTTCTTTCAGTCTTAACTGGAAAGACATTAAAACCTCCACAGCTCAAACCCCTGTGCATAAACCATTTGAATAACAGTATTTTACAACCGTAAAGTATCAATACATAATTTCTCATTTAAAACACTTATCTGCCTGTATCTTACAGCTGGCTGCAGAAAGTTCCATCTCAAACCTAATTACGAGACATGACTATCTTCTCTTTTACATAACATTCCTCCCTATTCATATAGCTCAGTGGAGTTGTCATTTAAATACTAGTGTAAGTAAACCCAGACTGCTGCATGCCATATTAGCATTTTCAGCATGAACATGCTTAAAATAACAGCTGTCCTCCCATCGTTAAAGGTCACAGATCATACCTGAAACTCGCCACAGATGGTTCCATAATTTAGTGTCATCACAGCATACTAACTTCTTCAGGGGAAAAAAATGCTCCAAATCTAACAAGTCGGACTTTCCAGATCTGTTTAGGTTATTTGTTTTCAAGCATTATTTCTCAGATAACAGAAACTATGTGGAAATCAAAACAGACTAGGAGTGTGCTCTGCTCCATGTGATAGAAGTACAAACAAAAGTATTCATTTAGTTAATGACGAAACCCACCCATTCAGGTAAATGGACTACAGATTAGTGATGAAAAGGATTTGGAGAGTTTAACCTTGTATCAGAAAGGGTAATGCAAGAATACAAATTAGACAAAAGATGTTGAAGCAACAGCAAAGCAACAAGAATTCAGGTAAAAGTCACCGAGGACAGTGTGCAGCTCACCTCTATTCTGCCAGACAGCAGTGGAGCACTTAATTCCCCTTTTTTTCAGATTAAGGGGACATATAATGAGTGTTAGAAATGCCTAGCAGTGCTGCTTGTAGGGAGAGTAACCTGGAGAAAGCAAACAGGAGGCTCAGGATGTCAGGAGGAATCACAGGGATACAAAATAAAATTTTTTAAAGAGTGTTCTCCAGCTTACTCAGGGAGAAAATGGAGAATCTTGACAGGTTTGTTTGTGTTGTGGTTTTGTGTTATTTTTTTAATTAAAGAATAGCACTTTGACATCTCCATGGCAGAAGAATTCCACTGATTCTTCAGAGATGCTCAAATCTGAAGTGACATCCTTCTATAAGTGTAAAGATCGAGAAGCTGGTATTTAACAACCTGGGCTCCTGTGGGATGTCCCACATTCCTCAAAATGCACCTTCTTACAACTACATAAACTAGCTAATGTAAGATGTTCCCTCAGCTTGCAAATCTTGCTCTCCAGACCACCGAAGGAAAGACAGTAAAGGAGCCAATAGTTTTATTAGTTTGAACAAGAAAAGCTGAAGTATGTGTGAGCACAAGAGAGAAGACATTTCTCAGAAGGCTAAATGTTAAAACAGCCTCTCCATGCTATTGCTAGATGAAGGTCCTAGCCAGTTTTCAGGCAGAACTAAAAAACAACTTGATGGAAGACAGCTTGATCCAAGATGTAAGTCTGCCCATTTCTCCAGCCTGTTGAGGTCCCACTGAATGGCAGCACACCCATCTGGCCTGTCAACCACTCCTCCCAACCTTCTGTCATCTGCAAACTCGCTGTAAGTGCACTCTGTTGCATCACCCAGGTTGCTACTCGAGATGTTAAAGAGTATTATTTCCAGTATCAGTCCTGGGAGTACACCAGTGACTGGCACCCAGTTGGATTGCAAGCCCGTGCCCAGCAGTTCAGCCAGCATTTAGTCCACCTCACTGTTGATTTATCTAGACCTTCCTTCAACTGTTTCTGTGAGGATGTTATGTGAAACAGCACCAGCAGCCTTTCTAAAGTCAAAATAAACAACATCCACGGCTCTCCCCTCATCCACTTAGTCACCTGTTTGTAGAAGACTATCTGCTTGGTAAGGCATGTTTTTCCTCTTCATAAATCCATGCTGATTACTCCCAGTCACCTTCTTGCTCTTAACATGTCTGGAAACGATTTCCAGAATCAGTTGCTCTATTACCTTTCCAAGGATCAAGATGAAGCTGACTAGCCTATAGATCCCTGGATCTTCCTTCTTGAAGACGGAGGTGACATTTTCTTTCCTTCCAGACTCAAGAAAATCCACCATCACCATGGCCTTTCAAAGGTAATTGAGAGTGGCCTCAGAATGACATTAACCAGCTCCCTCTGCACTTGTGGGTGCATCCCATCAGGCCCCATGGATTTGTATGTCCAGCTTGCTCCCTAACCTCATCCTCCTCCACTGAGGATAAGTCTTCCTTGCTGCAGTCTTTCCCCCTGGTCTCAAGGGTCTGACAGCTGGACTTACCAGTAAAGACTGAGGTGAAGAAAGCACTAAGAACCTCAGCCTGTTCCATATCCATTACCACCAAGTATCCTGCCCCATTCAGCAGCAGACCCACATCTTCCCTACTCTTTCTTTTGCTGTCCACGTACTTGTGAAACCTTTCCTTTGGAGGCTTTTTCCATTGTTCTATGGTCCTATGTGTCTTTACCCTCTCTATCAAGAAGAAAGAGGAGTAGAACAAGAAAAGCACCTACTTCCCACAAGGCTGAAAATAGGTTTGCTGATCTGGGTTTCTTCACAACGTGTTGGGACTGGAAACACCGCGGACTTGGAAGGGAGTCAGCACCCTAACTGCAAAGGAAGGGAAGTGAAGTGCTGGGCACTCTGTTCTGAGCATTGCTAACTGGCTACCTAGAAAAGGAGACAGTCATATTCATTAACTGTCTATTAAAATTTAGGCCTTAATTGTGCTACAGTAAACTCAGACTCGAGACTGGACATGACGTTAACTTTACTGTTTCACAGAGCCTTCTGGCAAAGTATTCAAGTCAATCTTTCTGATCTTCCGATGGAAAGTTTTATATTTTTTTTTTAATATATATGTGCTTACATGCACACACACCCATATATACACACGCAACAGTGCCCTTCAAATAGTGACATTTTCTCACACTCATCGTCTGGTTACCACACAGGAGTCACAGTATTACTTTTTTTTCCCACGTACAAGCAATGCCACAATGTAGCAAATTCAGTCACTGCTAGCTTTTCTATGATGCCCGAATCTAAATCCGTTAATTTTCCATAGCTTATATTAATATAAAAAATACAATCATAAAGAATTTGGAAACAACGTTTTTGAAATTTTTCCAGAAGCTCTGACAACGTGACAGAGATAACAACCTGACCTAAATAACCAGGCTGGTACTTTTAGTATCAAAATGAGGCAGAATATAAGAAGGACAGATTGTGCCCAGTTGCATTTTGAATGCATTGCTACACACGCTGGAGTGAAAGACCCAAAGAATACAGGACGCTAGTACTAATTTGATGTCCAGATGAGTTGTGCTCTTTGTAATTCAGTGACTTCTCCTGACTGCTGTACTCAGGATAACAACTCCAGTGCAGAATCCTGCCCTTTCATGGGAGGCTCTGCTCACCCAGATGGTTAACCAGACCTTGGCAAACCAGAGACATACGTAGTTGCTCTGCATTTGGAAAGATGACCTGGAAATAGGTGTGACAGATCAAGATTGTCACTGAGGGTAAGGTGAGCACCTCACTTGCCGTGGCTGAGTTTTGGGCAGTCTTTAGAGTAAAAACCAAAAGACAGATAGAAAGGCCTAATTTCCTTATAGTGCTGCTTAGGTTACTATTTTCCTAGATTTAAGAAAGCAAGAAAATATAAAAGGAAAATGACAAAATTACCACAAAGCTGCACACTGGGAGGAAGAAAGCTTTAGTAAAGGAGTTTTCTTCATGCCATGGGAAAAACACTTTGCAAAGGAGTTGAATTGCCCGGTCTACATGTGACCCCACTAGCTCCTTCCAGCATTTCGCACAAAAATTTTTTCTGCTTACCTTTAAAGTTAGGTGTTTTCCTTCTATTACATTAAAATGACCATCATAAAAGCACAGATTCTACTAGTAATACAATTTGTCTGAACGTGATCATGACTACTACTCATACGTATGACGATGAAATGGTTAGTAATAAATTCTGAACTCCTTACTGAATATTAACCATCTTCTGCAAGCCCAGCTGCATGTGGTTTAAGAAAAGACAGACACAAACAGATTAACAAATTTGCTGAGGTCAAACTGATAATCAAGGGCAGAGACGGACAAGACTTCTCAATTTCAGTCTAACCTGAGGGTTAAATTGAGTTATCTAATGACTAGTCAACCTGCTTCCTTTCCGTTACACGCAGCATTTAGCAGATATGCTGTGTATTTCTGGAAAGGACACATCAGGGAAGCCTGTAGCTGTTGACAACTTGCATATATTTTTAGGGGGCAATAAACACAAAACCCTGAAAGACAGCAGTTAAGTTTCATTTATTAAGAGGATGCACCCACTTTTAAAATAACATGAGTACCATAAGATTAACCTACTGCAAGGCTCAAAAAATTTCCTGATACAAAAAAGAAGGTGCCATAGCAAGTCACAACATCTCTTCAGAAGTGGGGCCAACACACACCTCAGATACTACATTTCTTGTTATCCGGTTCTGAATAATCTTTGAGATTGTATTCCCACCCTTGCAAGAAACCACTAACAAGGACTAAAGGCAGTACAGTTTATCATTCTTCTGTACCACCCATTACAAAGCAACATAAATATCCATTAATTTCTGGAGGATTTCTCCCTTTCATCATCCTGTTTTCTGGGGAAAACTAGGTTTGCTGAATTTCATTTTGCATCTCTGTTGCAATCGCTTGTATCTATTTGAAAACTCAGTGTCATTCCTTGCATTCAGCAGTACTGGCAGAAACTGCTGGTGATTTGTCTAATCTGACATCCCTTGCCATCCTGGCAGGCACCAGATGCTACAAGCAAGGTGCTAGAAACCCCACAACAGTGAGCAGTAAATTAACAAACAGCTTTTCATGAGGCTACCTTTGCCAGAGCTTTCCTTCATTGGTCACTGCACTAAAATATGAAGTTATATCCATCGAACGTGATGTGACATCCACAATTATCAGCAATAAATTTCATCATCTATCCTGCCAAGTATTTTGCGTCAGTGACGTCTTGTGAAAGTGAGTTTGAGAGATATTAGGCCAGCATTGTGGATGATAACAATTGTTCCGTTTAAATGATACATACTTAATAAAAACGAATAAACACCTGAATGACTAAACTCACAAGGAACACAACCATTTCATTATAGTGTGATCTTTTAGCAATACACACAAAACAGAGGATGTTTCTTTTTTTTTTCGCTTAATACATGAATACACTTACCACTTCCTGGGCTGAGAGGTAAACTAAGAGGTGGACACAGGTTAGGCACAGTGTTCTTCAAGTCAGCTAAAAGCAGAAAAAAACAAAACATTTTAAAACTGTTACACTTGAAGGTTAAAATATAATCAACACCTCCATATTTTCAGTATTACTTCTGAGAAATAAGTGTTGCAACTTCTCACCACAAACACCAAGAGTAAGGATACGACGCTGCTTCATTATCTAACCCTTTTGAGCTCATACATGAAACCCTGAATTTCTGTATTTATAAACAGTCCCACAAACTCTTTTCAAAGTGCAGTTAGTTATGAACAACTCCTTTCAGTAGTTCTGTGATTTTTTCCACGCCCCTCTCTGTATTTGATTTTCTACATCACAAGAGACACGAGATTTTCTTGGCTTCCTGATTAGCAAACTGGAATTTCTTAGAACAAGAATTAGGAAAAAATCAGTTTCAGCAGGAAACTTTCAAAATTAAAATTAAAATAATCATTCATATTTTCCACACATGAAACTTCTAATTTGCTAATATTTCTGTTAAACTTTTTGTCATTTTAAACAATAAACAAGAAGTTTCCCCTGTGCATTCATATTTTGTCAAACACTTCAGCTAATCTAATCGGTTATAAATTCTCTTCTAAGGCAAAATAAATTACCATCACTACAGAAGCTGAAGATGGATGACATTTTCTGTTTGCTTTTTCCACTTTGTACTGCTCATGCATGTAATCAATAGATATTTCTAAAAACTCAGGAGTTTTACCATTCACCTTGACAGGAGTGAATAATTGGGGTTATCCAGAGCTCTCTTTAAAATGCTACTGTATGTTCCTCATTGACTTGAGCTGCAACCAAGACTACACATACAAAGTCAAATTGCTAATGGGTGGAGCCATGCGGGCAAACAGCTCACACATCAACGTATTCTAACACGCGGAGACACAAGTACCTTGCTACAGCAAGACTGTGGACTAAAACCAAAGACCCTGCTTTGTGCTTACATCCCACTGCCGACGGTAAATTCCTCCGTCAGATTTCACTCATTTTCCCTTTTAGCCTCAGAGCTTTCTTGTTCCTCTTCCTGGTTCCCAGACCCCCAACACACCAGCACAACTGATACAAATTTTTGTCTGCAAATATCTCCATTTGCATAAACATCTGCGCCTTGCTGTGTGTTATGGTGGAAACATATCTGAAGCTTCCGAACTACATAAGGAAATGTCACTGTCATCTCACCCCCAGTTTATCTCTCTCCAAGCCCACACTGAGGATCTGGGAAACCCTACAAGCTTCCGTGGTGCCTCCTCAACCCCATGTTGTGCCTCATCTTTAACAAGGGTTACCCCAGTGGGGGAGGAAATGAATGGTCTAGTGGACACAGTGCCAGCATGGGACTTGGAAAAGCTCAGGATCAAGTTTGTATTTCAGACACTCTGGTGTGAATGAGGGTTTTCTTTAAGTTTACCAACACTGTAAAATGCAGTGTATTGCCAGGATACTTGATTTATATCACATGCACTGAACAGTATATATCATAGAATCACAGAATGGTAAGGGTTGGAAGGGACCTTAAAGATCATGTGGTTCCAAGCCCCTGCCATGACCAGGGACACCTTCCACTAGACCAGGTTGCTCAGAGCTCCATCCAGCCTGGCTTTGAACACTGCCAGGGAGGGGGCAGCCACAGCTTCTCTGGGCAACCTGTTCCATTGCCTCACCATCTTCAGAGCAAAGAATTTCTTCCTAATGTCTAATCTAAATTTGCCCTCTTTTAGTTTAGAGCTGTTTCCCTTTGTCCTATCACTACACACTTTGTGAGAAGTCCCTCCCTATATCTACAGTTCATGCCACCCCTTTCCACTCCAGTAACAGTCCTTCTCTACTCTGTAAGATCTGAGGGAGTTTAAAAGCAGGAAAAATTACTCCTTATTCAACTTTTTTCCCCTTATTCTGTCAACATTGCCAGACTTGGGACCTCACTGCTTTCAGTGGAGTTCAACAAGGTCGTGCTCATTTAAACTCAATAACAGGCTATCCTCCCAGCCAGGGGGATGCAGTCAGACAGGTGTTTATTGGCATTATTTTTTCAGTTACATTAAATCAAAGCTTAACAAAGTAGAACTAGAGCCACTCTTGAGGAATGTGACAAATGCCAAATCCACTGAAATGTAACGAAGTCTTTTGTTTTGCAATGGAGAAGAAAATTCACTTTGACTAGATCTGGTTTTGATTTCTCTGGAGGGAACAACCTAACTTCTCGGAACTTCTGTTTAAACACATGATGGCTTCTTAGTGCTTGAAGAACACAGTGCTACCTTGGAATTTGGTCTTGGCCCTTTCTTTATCAAAACAGCCAAAAGTGAATTTTAAATTCCATAACAAAACCAAACCTTTTGAAGTTATGCAACAACGCACACTGTTAAACCATAATCCAAGCAGTGAGAAACAAACAATGATGTCCTGACCACAACTGTGCAGTGGGACAAAACACATTTGGATTCCAACATTGGCCACCAGTCTCCCATAAAATCTAAGAAATTAAATTATCTCTTTTTGAGGTATTTCTATTCATTTTCTATTAAAATGGAGATTGAATTGCACCTTTCTTTCCCTTGCACATACTTGTCTGCCTTGTCTATTTGTAATCCTTGCAAATGGGTCCTCCATCTGAAAGCTGAAGCTTCTACACACTGAAGCTGAATAATAAGCTTCAATGTGCAGAAACCAGTCAGAAAAGCCACGTGCCCTGCATCACTTACCAGGCTTTTCATACCAGCCAAACGGGTGGATTCTGACTTCAGTGTCTGGTGAACTACAATTTGAAACTTGCCAAGAACTTCTTGCTTCCTCAGCACATGTCTGGATTCCTAGGCTGTTCAGAGTCAGGCACAAAATCTTTCCACCTGCCAGGGAAATACATGGCTATAGAAACAATGAGGAAAACTTTCCTCTTCTAGATAGTACTTTGAGGAAAGCAGTTCCACTGAGTGTTAAAAGGAACTTCACTGGCTTAGAAATCAAAGGAGGGAAATACCTAAAATGGGACAAGTCAACACTTTTATTGAAAACAGTGTTGAAAAATCACAATGAATTCAATGTGAAGGAACGTGGATTATAACCATTATATACCATTAAGGTCACCAGGACTATTTCCACTGAGCAAAGCTCAGGACCTCTTCTTTGAGCAAGCAGCCCTTTCTGGTTAATGCAATCCTGGAAATTAAAAATCTGCATGTACATTGAAACACAGACCCTACTTGCATCAAGATAAAAATCCTGCCTTTCAAAGACTTGAATAATTTTGTACCTGAAAAAGACAGAGGGTTTAAAACACAGCTAGCAATTTCATTGAAGATTTTTCCTAGCTCATGTAAAAATCACTACTGAAAGTTCTCTTGACTATGTGAATGCCAGGACAGGATGTCTGAAATGCCACAGATAATAAATATAAATCAGATAAAATAAGAGCTGTCAGTTTTGCATGTTCCATGCTTTAAAATCCTTAATTTATTTTAGAACTGTTTAAAGAAAGTTAAAGACATATTCAGTTAAGACTTCAGATTTCACATAGTCACATGGAGGTATGAAAACTGTCAACTATTTTTGATTTGCGCAGTTAATTCCAATCTAAACTACATTGGATTCATTTTCCAAGCTACTAATTTTTGACTGAGTGAAAATTATGTCTGCTCAACAAAAACAGGGAATTAAAACTATATATTTATGAAGAATTCCAAATTCTCAAATGAATTATAAAACCAGCACATCCTAATGACCTCAGGGAGAGTTGATTAGCAGATGACACTTCTGAAAACAAGGCTGGCCATTTTAGTGGCCTAAATCTGAATTTGCAATAAAATATTAAAAATTATTTCATTGACCTGGATGGCATTCAATTTTAAACACCTGCTAAAGACTTTCTTTTAGACAGAGCACTTCCTTTAGAGCCAGTGGAGAGAAAGAGAAGTTTCTCCAGAACAGGATTCAGTCAACCAAAGCTCTTAATGACCCTAAGTTGCATCTCTACATCTGCTGGCTATAGAGGGAACACAGGGTGACAACACCCTTTAACTTAGCCACGTCAGGTGAGTAAAATATCTCTGTTTAACTCTAATGGCTTTCAAGTCATGCATACTTTTAAAGATCTGATTTCCTCTGACTAACAGAAAATGCTACTTAAGATGTCTTATGTAGCTAAAATGCTAAAGAGGAGAAGATAGGCAACATCTACTCCCAACCAATCTTCTCAAGCAGAAGACTAAAATTTTGGAGCAGAGAAGTTCAGACATCCAAGAAAGCCAAAAGGCTAAGCTGCCCCGAAGTATCCACTGACATTGAGCGCTTAACGTGCATTTAATTTCAGTAATATTTAGGCATCTAAGTCCCTTAGGCTTTAAAACATGAAACAAACAAACAAAAACCAAAAAAAAAATCACAAAAAGAAGTCAACCCGCATTTTGGAAGAGAGGTTGACAAATGAGAAGTAACAGTTCCCTGGAGTTTTATCAGTTTTTAATTTCATGCTGTTGTGACTGGACCCTCTTAATGACTCATTCTCATGAAGTTTTCTCAATAATTTCTGAGATATGAAGCATGTCATTGGGCTACACTCCTAGAAATGGCTATGATTACTCAAAAAGGTGCTAAACAGAGTCACATAAGCTCTGCAAGGGCTTTTGAAGTGCCCTTCACAGCAAAAGAATGGTAACATTTGTAATAATGAAGGAAGATTGAAATGGTTTTAAAAACAAAAATAGTGTAAAAATACCTGGTAGTTGGGAGTCATTAAAAAAGCTAAATCCCATGCAACAGGGGTCAGCATCACACCGACGCTCACACTCAAAAAAGCTAGGAAAGGAAAAACATCATTACTTTTATTGCCAGTAGTAATCTGTCTCCGCCATGGAGAAGGAAAGAGCAGATACTGCACAGGGGATAGACACTGAGAACCTGCAGAGATGCCTTTTGTGATAAGAACATCTCATTGTTCTTCATACTGTATAGACACTTCCATACATTTTCCATTTGTAGATGAAATTATGTTCTACCAGTGTACATCTACCAAACTACATCTAATAATTTTGATTAGAATTTTGATATCTGCCCTAAAAATATCAGCTTACACTAATTTGGTGTATTATTGCCAAGAGATTTAACTGGCCAACCAGCAATTTAATAGCAGTATAAGTAATAATTCACATATATATAATTACTATTTATATATATTATTATCAACACAATTATACTTTTCCTTTAAATCTTATGCTTTTTTTCCCTTGTTAAGTATTCTCAAATAATGCTTTTTTTGGATCAACACATCTGACCCCCTTCATGTGCATAACAGGGCCTTGGTATTCCAGGCATGATTATACTTGCAGTAAAAAAAAGAAAAGGAATAGTTATGCCCTACCCATCTGAAACAGCTTTTTGGCTCATGTCAGTCTTATTCCTCACTGAGATCCCAGTTACTTTCTTGAATGGTACACGTGTGTAGAAGCTCTTCACAGAGCTTTTTAGAGTGACTGGAAGCAAAAAGAAAAATATAATTGGAAAAATCAGCTTAACATTGCAATTTACATACACTGAACAAGTAATCACACAGAAAGGGTAAAGTTTATGTTTCTGTGCTACTACGGTCTTGATCCATCAAAAGGTAATTTTTACACCATTACTGTAAACTTTTGATGGTTAAGCCTGAAAATGAAGAGAAATCCAACAGCAAAGCTCTAAAAACTTAGTAAAGTACATCACTGGGGAAACACTTCCAACACAGGGCTTCTGTTTCTGAGACCTGTACTGACATTACTTCTTCCTCAAGGTCCAAAAACCGGAGAACAACTCCAGACTGGAAGACTCCAGCGTACTCATGTATTAGTCAACTTGTGCTGCACTTCCAGCTCCCCCAAAAGACACAAATTAATAGTTTAGTTCAGTGGACCACTACATTTTTCACAGGAAAAGCATAGGTTCCTGTACAGTGATGACAGGCTCGTTTGTCCAGCATCCACACGAGCCCTATAAGAATATCATTGGACTTCCCAAGCATTCAAAGAGCAGAGGTTAAAATCCACATGTCTATAACTCTGGATTTGTTAAAAAAAAAAAAAATTACAATCAACGACTTTCGATTTTTGCATTGCTTAACTACCATAAAAATTTTTATGTTGAAAATGAGATCGACAACGTCCCAATGACATTCCCACTTCACTCACATTATAAAAAGATCTAAGACCTCATATACAAGTTATCTGAGCTACCCCTGGCCTCTCTGAATTGGGAATAACTGAGGTGGAGAGTGGAAATCCTGGTTAACGTCTTTCGATTCTGAACTAAAAATGAAAAAACATATTCAGAACAGCCTAACCTCTTGCCCCATCACATCCCAGGATTCATTCATACACTCAGACATTTTATCTCAGAATCAAGGGCCAAAACACTAGCTTGCATTATCAGGGTTAGAGCACACATTATACATCCAAATCCCAAAACTTGCCTATTTTATGATACAATGTCTGTGTTTGTCGGGGTAGCACGGTTCGACAGTTTTCCGGTATTTGATTGATGCTGCCATCACAAATCTGTGCCTCTGGATAGAGGGTGCACACAAAGTATATGTCTGTGGCGTTTTGAAGATCTGCCATTCGACAAAACTCATCTTCTTGTGCACAACCTGGGAAGCAAAACCACCCACAGTTACATACACACAAGGGCTTCTTCCTCTCTCTATTCCTCTTTATGACTTCAGCACACTTAGAGCTCCCATCAGCAAACAGCTCAAAGTGACAACGTCGAGATTATGCTATTATGGTTCAAGGGAAACAGGGACAGATTCTGTTTCTAGGGAGACAGAAGAGCAGGTTTACCTGGAGAGCACAGAAAAGGAGCTACACCACAGCTAATTGGAAAGATATGTTCCCCAGCTGTGACAAGCATTAGCCTAGTGTACTGGCGTCACTCTAACACTGTGATTCATAAAGATCTCTCTCTTGCTTTTTAGCAAACTTCACAAACAAAATGTGTATAAAATAACTCTGCATTAGTTGTAGGTCTCTTACTTTAAAAAATAAAAAGGACAATAAAATCAAGTATTTTCTACAATGTCTTAGAAAGTTTTTGCAAAAAATATTTCTGAAGTGTTCATGTGTTACACAAAAATATAAATAGCTTTTCCAGAATCAACCCTTCAGGCATTTGCTTGTGGCGATTTGCACCAAAACTTGCCCCAGGGTAACAATATACATTGAGAAAACAAACAAAGCTGTCAAATGCATTTCTTATAATTACTGTGAGAATGGCTTCAGTAAATATATATGTCAATGCTTAATGTCAATTTTAAACAGGCATAGCTCAACCAGTTTCTGACAGTGATGTTGTGCACTGTTCAGTACTCTTGCTTCTGCCTTCCTGGTAGTCCGAGCTAGAAACTCTTCTCTATTTATCACATCAAAATATACTTTATCATTAACCCTAAATATCTGAATTTTACTTTCTCCTTTGGCCACTACGTCATCTATGTATTTGGAGGGTTACATTTCAATAACAGCAGAGTATTGCCTAAGCTGTATCTTCTACTTCTCTTGCCCATAACAGGGATGCCCTGATGGAGAATGATGGGTACCCTTTCTGCCACAGTAGACAAAGATTGTAAGGAAGAAACTGGTGGCCCCATTAGCAACTTCAAAGAAATTTTTTTGTTTTTACCCTGAAAAATCTCTAAGTCCACAGGTTTTACTAATCATTATTATAATACTTATTAAAAGATACAGAATAATTGTTATTCCCTACAGAATAACAGTCTCCTAGATGTCTTACGTGTGAGACACCAAAGCACAGCTTCCTCTGCTGAGTACTTTTGCCTAAAGATCCAGTACTGCTGGTATGGGAGAGAATAGTCCTGGTCACTTTGTATCCGGCTGTTGTCCATTAGGTAGAAAAGATCCTTCGTGGAATCTGAGATTCGAACAAACAAACAAACTGCTCAAACACACAAAAACTTAATTATGAGCTGGAATAAAATCAGTTTATTTATATATAAAATTCTGCCTCTCACAGTAAAACAGCTGCAACTGTTTTGTAGGGCTAGCACACACCAAAGACTCCTTGTAATAACAGAACTGTCCATCCACCGTTCTTGATGCCTGTGTAGGCAATGCCTCCTCACTGAGCCGTACTGCACAACACTGCATTGCCAGACTATTTCAACCACCCAAAACCCAGATGAAAATCACAGCTCCTAGAAATAAGCAGTTTCTCTCTACTCTGTCACGCAACACATCTGCCTAACAGTGCAGTATGATCCCTCAGAGGATGTTCATAATACCCTGACAAATCTAGTTTGCTTACTCCAAAGTACAGCAACTTCCTTGTATACTCTTAGGATGCTTTTACACCTCTCAGTGTTAAAATTCAACAGCTTAATATTTATTTCAGTCACTTAACCTTATTTCTTTTAGTTGCTCCCACAGACCACATTAAATAATTCCTATCTGCCACCTGCCTGTGATCTTTAGACATGTATACAACACTTTATATCTCCTGAGCTCGCTCTGAACCAATCACAGCTTTTTCAAGCTGTTTCCAAATTAATGCCTTTAAATAAGGGTCCAAGTAAAATATTGAAAGAAGTGGATACTCTTCACTGATCTCTTACAAATTTCTTCCCAAACACCATTTTATTTATCAAATGCCATCAGCAGGTCTCATCCCCAACATTGTGAGAGATTCTGTTACTTAATTTTTATATGCACTGAAACAGCCAGACAAAAATGAAAACAGGAAAGTAAAGACATGCTAATGATTGCAGATGAAATGCTGAAGGACCTACTAATATGCTGGGAGTGCACAATAGCTTTGAATTTTCTATCAGAAAATAGAAAAAATATGTTACCATGTTCTTTAAGGATGATCATCAAGTAATAAAAGCTCTGCAGACATTTTCACAGATGTACCCATAACTTTTTTAAAAAGGTGACTCATAAGTCTCATTATATCTCACGTCCTAACTTCAACCTTCCATTTCTCTTAAAACAGTTTGTGTCATGGCTAAGACTAAGGGATGGAGGAAGAAGCTGCATTCCTTGCATAACTTGAGGTTTTAATGATATCATCAGCTGCAGCAAGGTAAATAGAGAACCCTGAGGGCTGCACTCACACCTTGGCAGGTAAATACAAGAGAATTTCACCCATGTATTAAATGTAGGTTTTTTTCTTATTTTTAAGTCTAGACTTTGATATGACTAATTATATAGGAGTGCCACTAGAAAAATGGGCATTTTAGTTTACCTTCCACTCATATTAGATAAACAAAAGCAGCAACTCCGTTTGTGTTAGGATCTGACACCTATGAAACCACATGCTCAGGTATTCATCAAGGCTCCTCATCAAAGATTACAGTTCATTAGAGATGAACCAAAGTGCTCTTAACAGGCTCCACTGCTCTCTTTCTCTTAGGATTATAATGCTGAAGGCCCAAAGGAAATCTAGTAATTTAATACAAATTATTGTGGACATATAAATGAGTTAGTCTGAAGAGCAGACCCTGGAATAACAAAGGAGCTAGAGAACTTCAGAGGTCCCTCACTTTGATCACACATGGAAGAAACACTTGTGACTGTAGTTTCATCCTGAGTTCCTCTGAGCTTCATATTTACAGTCATGTTGTCAGTAACAGCAAATATGCCCAGGCACCCAGGCTAAGGATTTGATTCCTGGATTTAAGCAAAATTTTATCTCAGCCACATAATATTTCTGAGGTCTTTACAGTTCAGTAAATATGAAAGAACAAGTTTTCACAGAACATTTTAACACTATCATTTCCAGCCTGGCCTGGGAATGTAAAAAAAAAGAAAGACAGGAGGGCCTTCCAGGAATCTCACATTTTTAACACCTCTCTCAAAACCTGTATCGTATTCTCTACCTAAAAGAACTCCTGTGGACTTCACAGTACCTACGTCATTACAATATATATATGGCAATGTATGATACTTTCTGGTTAAAATCTGCACCCCCTTCTGCTGCCCCCTCTGTCCACCCGTACTATAATACCTGATAACGTTAGATCATTCTCTGCCTTCAAAGCAGTAGCATCGCATGCAGAGGTTTTAGTCCGGGTGATCATATCAGAGCCTGGAATGAAAGAGTACAGAAATTCCATTTACCGTTCATCCACAAGACAGGGTCATCATTTAGTTCCCTAAATTTAGCAAACATTATAAAGTTCAGCATTCAGGAAACTCCTGAGGTAGTTCCACCAACTGATGAATCACAAAGGACTAAGACCATCTACGTATAACTCTATAGGAAAAAACCCAACCAAAACGTGCTGTTTTGAGGACAAAAGCACATGTCCTATCCACTGTCACTATGCATTCAGCATCAGTGCTCTGGACGCTGTGTCCTGTTCAAAGCCGTATCACAAATCGTTTGTGCAGGTCCTGCTCAGTAAGTTGAGGCATTCAGAAAGTAAAATTGCAAAAACAACACATACATGGTTATCATGCTAATAAAAATAACCTGTGACAAATTATTATGGTATCTGGACACTGATGGGACAAAGCCAAGTGTCTCCATGATACCAGGTGTTAAAAGTTATAAAGCATATTCTAAGAGACAAGAATTTACCCAAATTTCACGAAACTGACAGTAGTAGAATTACTCTAAATTACATCCTCCCCTGCCAGAAAAGACTTCTGAGCAGTGTCTCAATTTGGACGGTACAAAATAAAGTGAGAATGACACTTCTGTTGTAGAACAAACATCAGTCACTGCCTACAGTTCATCCCAAGCTTTTATAACAACTTCTGTGGCATAACTCACCTCTCCACAAATAAACTTGCTGAAAGGTAGTAAAATTTCTTTCTGCCTCTTCTGCCAACTCAGAAGCTAATAAAGAAAAAACTTTGTTAGTATAGCTGCTCAAATTAAACAGGTAGTTTTGAAATGCTCAATATATTGAAATGCCTTAAAAACACATCACTAGACTATGCATCAACTTATTTACAAGAGAAGACCCTAAGGAAAAAGAACCCTGGTGTCCTGGTGCCAGTCTGGATCCAGGGTGTCAAGGATTTACTTTATTTTTCATCACTATTTTATCTGTGCAGCTCTGGGCATATATCTTTTTGCATTTGCTTCAGAATTTACCTTTATTTCAGATTATTGGCTTGAATCTGCCCATATTAAATATTAGAAGTATTACAGGGTAACATACTAAAACCAGCATATTCTTGACTTTAATTAATGTTCACAAAGTAAAGTGTGAGATGTCCGTCTATTTAACAATGCATCCAGTTAGGGAGTTCTTATTCTCTTTTGATTGTACAGAAATGGATTTACTTGAGAAAAAGCACTGAAGTACCACATCAGGCTGGTGAAAAGGCAGATTCTATAGAATAATTAGAAAAAAGTAATGTAAATTGAGATAATTCGTTGACATACTTCCACCGAACACTTGTTCCCCCAGGGTGAAGGAAAACGTCTCTTTCTCATCATAGCTCACACCTTTACATATCCCATCTATGACAGAGGTTGGTGTTGGACTCCAGTCATTTGCATTGCAGATCAGCACGTCTGGGTAGCTCATCAAACCACACAAAATGGTACCTAGGTTCAGGCAAAGAGAGAGCTGCTATACACCTACACAGGGCTTTTCACCGAAGCATCCCAGTACTTTCTCTAAATGCCGCTTGAACCTGTGTCACTGGGATAGATACACTTTACTAGGGCTAAACAAAAAAAAAAAAAAAAAAAA
>Ga0065711_1035836_pt1 | contig 21769 bp, 15 predicted proteins | sample Hoacrofraction12_FD_59098 | JGI IMG/M metagenome (GOLD analysis project Ga0065711, IMG submission 59098) | Hoatzin crop microbial communities from Cojedes, Venezuela - Epithelial fraction 12 v2 (version 2) | ecosystem: Host-associated > Birds > Digestive system > Esophagus > Crop | place... | reverse complement strand
TTCATCTGGGTCTGTGGGTACCTGCTCATCGTCTGTGTCACAGTAAACCAGCTCCCGCACAGCTAATTCCCTCAAGTACTGAATACCCCTCTCCATATTGGTCCACTTGCCAGGACAGCATACAAAATCGTGACTGAAGGGGTACCTCTCCCTCACACCTGACAGAAGTCTCCTCCAGAGGCTGAGGATTTGTTCCTTTTTCTCAATGGCCTTGTCAATGCCCCCATCCCTGGCCAGGGATCCCAGCTGCTTGGCTTCCTCGCCCTCTAATTCCTAGCTTCTGGCCCCATTATCCCAGCACCGCAGCAGCCAGGTGGTAATGTGCTCGCCAGGGTGGCGGCTGAAATCTTTCCGCATGTCTCGCAGCTTGCCCAGCGACAGGGACGGGTCATGATCTCTGTCTCTATCTCCTGCGATGACCCTTGCTCATGGTCATCCCTGCCGGAGCGATCTGCTCTCTTTGCGTCTTTCTTTAGTTTTACAGGGGCGACTGCTACCGGCACAGGTTGGTCATTGGGCTCAGCCGAGATGCCTGCAGCTGGAGCTGGGGCTGGAGCAGCTGCCGTGCCCGCTGGGGAAACCGAGGCAAACCCTGCAGCTGTGGCAGCGGTGGTGCCGGTCAGGGGGGCTGTGACTGCCTGCTGGGCTGGAGGGGCTGCAGGGCCGGCTGGGGGAGCAGCGTCAGTGCCTGCTGCTTCGTTTCCCCCCCTTTCCCCTTTAAGGCGCTGAACAGTGTTGAACACGGAAGCTCGATAGGAGTGGGCCAGACCCCAGCACATTGATGTGATTTGTGTCTCTCTGGAGTTCCCGGGGTGGCAGCACACTTTTTGCAGATTTTTTACTAGTTTGTCCGGATTCTGTATTTGTTCAGGGGTGAGTTTAAAACACACCGGGGGTGCCCACAGCTCTAGACACCTGCCCATGCTGTCGCACACACCCAGCCACTCACAGCTATCCAGCCCCGGGACAGGTCTCTGCACGATGTTTTTAACGACTTGTTTAACCCTAAAAAAAACCTGCAACCCATTCAGGAGGCAGAACAAAAGGAGAGTGCTACCCTGAGCATCCCACGGGTACTCGAAAGAGAGGCAGGGTGAAAGAGTGGGGGAAGGTATCCCCTCCAGTTTTCCCCACAGATTGGGTTTGATTATTAACAAATTCTAAGACATAGGGTCCGAGGTATGGAATTGCCGCGTGCAAATACAAGCCTAATTTCATGTACATTGACGTTATCATGTCATAAGTCGATATCGTACAGTACAGTAAAATCTTAATCCTTATCCTTTTCCCCGTGACGATGAATAGCACCACAGGGAACAAGTACAGCAAGTACGGATTCAAAAACCACAACCATCTGATGAAAGACAGAAACATTTTTACCGGCGACTATTTTAACACAGAAGCAGTTCTTTATGGTGCACCTTTAAAGAAAGAACTGATCACCGTGCAAACACGTAGTTTAATTTGAGATCTAATAATGTTCAAAACTAAACCTAGTGATTTTCACATTCATGTAACTACAAATTATAACTAAAAATTAAAATCTTGTGAAAATGTGGTTTATTTATAACAGTGCATTCTGATTTACAGTATTGTTCTCAGTAGGAAGGAATGTATTCCACAGATAGGAACATATATTTGTTATATATAAGTAACAAATAAATATGTGTAAATATAAAAAAGTATGTATATTTTAAGAAATTTAGAAATATACTCTAATCTTTTCTTATGGGACAGTTTAGTCTGAAGAAGAGGAGGCTGAGGGGAGGCCTTATCACCCCCTACAACTACCTGAAAGGAGGTTGTAGTGAGGCAGGTGTTGGTCTCTTCTCCCAGGTAACTAGCAATAGGATGAGAGGAAATGTCCTCAAGTTGCATCAGGGGAGGTTTAGATTAGATATTAGGAAAAATTTCTTAACAGAAAGAGTGGTCAGACATTGCAATAGGCTGCCCAGGGAGGTGGTTCAGTCCCCATCCCTGGAGGTGTTTAAAAAATGTGTAGATGTGGCACTTCAGGATATGGCTTAGCAGGCATGGTGGTGTTGGGTGGATGGTTGTACTTGATGATCTTAGAGGTCTTTTCTAACCTTAATGGTTCTATGATTCTATGACTCTAAAAGCCAAAACCTTAAGAGTGTCACCAGCCACACTGCCAGGCATTCAGCTGTTTAGTTCATGTCCTCCTTCCTGAACCCATTCCTGTGACTGGGAGGATATAGGAGAACACCACCTGTGCTTCGGATCCTTTTATCATTTTTCTGAGGGACAGATAGTCTCTTTTGATGGTGCTAAATTGTATCGTCGTCATATCATTAAACTCTATGAAATAGGAGGAGTGGATGGTAATCTGTCAGGTTCACCAGGCTTGGAAGACTCTCAGAGATGTCACGAATGCAAGGTTCTGGTAGACAGCAAACTTTTCTAGATAAATTGTCTAGATGGCAAATGGGTGCTTTGGTGTCTCTCATTTTAATGCACTGCCATTGGTTTCTGTAGCAAAATGTATCTATGCAGCAGTTCAGGTGGCCTGACAACTACTCACAGTAAAATGACACATCTGGGAACAGGTATTAAATGTCTGCCATGCTTTAGAATTACTTCTGATTTCCATGCATAAATATCCTGTATGACTACACAGTTACGAAAATCAGCACATACTTTGATGTTCCTTTCCACAACACGGAGGTACAGTAGTGCTGTCCATGATGCAGATGAGATCTTGCCATGAATCACAGAATCACAGAATCACAGAATGGTAGGGGTTGGAAGGGACCTCTGTGGGTCATCTAGTCCAACCCTCGCGCCGAAGCAGGGTCACCTACAGTAGGCTGCAGAGGACCTCGTCCAGGTGGGTCTTGAATATCTCCAGAGAATAAGACTCCACAACCTCCCTGGGCAGCCTGTTCCAGTGCTCCGTCACCCTCAGAGGGAAGAAGTTCTTCCTCATGTTCAGACGGAAATTCCCGTGCTTCAGTTTGTGCCCATTGACCTTGTCCTGTCGCTGGGCGCTACTGAAAAGAGTCTGGCTTCATCCTCTTGACACCCACACTTCAGATATTTATCAGCATATATTAGGTCCCCTCTCAGCCTTCTCTTCTTCAGGCTGAACAAGCCCAGCTCCCTCAGCCTCTCCTCGTAGGAGAGATGCTCCAGTCTCCTCACCATCCTCGTAGCCCTCTGCTGGACTCTCTCCAGCAGCTCCTCATCTTTCTTGAAGTGGGGAGCCCAGAACTGGACACAGTACTCCAGATGAGGCCTCACCAGGGCAGTGTAGAGGGAAAGTAGAACCTCCCTCGTCCTGCTGGCCACACTCTTCTTGATGCACCCCAGGATGCCATTAGCTTTCTTGGCAGCCAGGGCACACTGCTGGCTCATGGTTAACCTGTCGTCCACCAGGACAACCAGGTCCTTCTCCACAGAGCTGCTCTCTAGCGTGTCCGCCCCAAGCCTGTAGTGGTGCATGGGGTTGTTCCTCCCCAGGTGCAGGACCCTGCATTTGCCCTTGTTGAACCTCATCAGGTTCCTCTCTGCCCACCTTTCCAGACTGTCCAGGTCACGCTGAATGGCAACAGATCCTTCTGGTATACCTACCACACTTCCAAGTTTGGTGTCATCAGCAAACTTGCTGAGGGTACATTCTAACTCTTCATCCAGGTCGTTGATGAAGAAGGTAAACAAGACTGGGCCCAGTGCCGAGCACTGGGGGATACCACTAGTTACAGGCCTCCAACTAGACTCAGCACCGCTGACGACAACCCACTGAGTTCTGTCATTCAGCCAGTTCTCAATCCATCTCACTGTCCACTCATCCAGCCCATACTTCCTGAGCTTCCCTAGGAGGATATTAAGGGAGACAGTGTGGAAAGCCTTGCTGAAGTCCAGGTAGACAACATCCATCGCTCTCCCCTCATCTACCCAGCCAGTCATGCCACCGTAGAAAGTTATCAGATTGGTCAGGCATGATTTCCCCTTGGTGAATCCATGCTGACTACTCCTGATAACCTTCTTTTCCTCCACTTGCTTGATGATGGCCTCTAGGATAAGCTGCTCCATCACCTTTCCCGGGATGGAGGTGAGGCTGAGCAGCCTGTAGTTCCCTGGGTCCTCCTTCTTGCCCTTTTTGAAGATTGCAGTGACATTGGCCTTTCTCCAGTCCTCGGGCACCTCTATTGTCCTCCAGGACCTCTCAAAGATGATGGAGAGTGGCTCAGCAATGATGTCCGTCAGGTTGAATCCTGCATGCAGTCTGGAACCAAACTCTCTAGAGGCTGAATTTAACCTGTAACATTTAAAAAGAAGTTGATCAGAAGTAAAGAGCTTTTATTAAAACAGATAGCAAATGAAAAGTTTATTTCACTTAATAAACACAAAGGTAAGATGCAGAGACATGTAACCTGGGAAGAGTATAGGGACACTGCCCGGTTGTGTAGGGATTGGGTCAGGAAGGCCAAGGCACGAATGGAGCTGATCTTGGCAAGGGATGCTGAGAATAATAAGAAGGGCTTCTACAGGTGCTTCAGCCACAAGATGAAGGTTAGAGAAAGCATACCCACCCTGATAAGCAAGACTGGCTAACTGATAACACCAGGCAAGGAGAAGGCTGAAGTACTCAACAACATTTTTGCCTCAGTCTTCACTGGCAGCTTCTGTTCCCACACCTCTGGAGTGGATGGAATTCAAGAAGGGGACTGGGGGAGCAAAGTCCCTCCCACAGTAGAAGATCAGGTTCATGACCACCTGAGGAACCTGAATATACATAATTCTATGGAACCTGACGAGATGCACGCCAGAGTCCTCGGGGAACTGGCTGATGTCGATGCCAAGCCACTCTTCCTGAAATATGAAAAGTCATGGCAGTCAGGTGAAGTCCCTGGTGACTGGAAAAAGGGAAACATTGCACCTATTTTTGAAAAGGGTAGGAAGGAGAACCCGGGGAACTACCGGCCTGTCAGCCTCACCTCTGTGCTTGAATAACAAGTTATCAACAGTATGTTAGTTCAGAAAATGCAAAAAGATAGCATCTTTAAAGAAATCTGAGAAACATCTGTGTTCAAGGAATCAGTCTAACCAGCATACAATTTCATACAGCTGCATAAGATGTTTGTCTACTACAATAAAGTAATATGCCTTACTGAATACATCACTGCATGATTTTGTGAAAATGGATTGAGAATCAACTTCTCATTTACTTAGAGAATTTCATAAAGGGAATTATAATTAAAAAATAAATAAATTGTGAGATAATTTACAAGAATGTAACCCAGTTTAACAAGATGGTAAGTACATCGTTGTGGAATTTGGGAAAACTTTTTATTTACTTTCATTTGAAGACAAATATCAAATAACATGGAATCTTTGCAATGGGTGTAAAACGTCAGGATTAGAGTCTCATCTTTTTAGTTGTCATCATTCCTCTAGTGACCCACATATGTCACATTCTGAGCATCTAAACACAGGGCTGAGTTGTGGAGCTTCCAAGAAACAATTTTCTTCAAAGCTTCAGAATGAAAATGGTGGTAAGCAGTTTTTAGAACTGTCTATTATTACAAAACTAGATACACAGGAAGGAATATATTAAAAAAGTGGAAACAGAAGAAATAAAATCTATAAGAAAGAAAATTTCAAAATAACTTGTCTTTTTTTTTGCTGAAGGAAAGCTGCCATTTTAAAAAGCAAGGTAAACTGGTTTATGCAACTGATAAAATAATTTGAAAAATTATAAAAAAATGTTTAATCACTGTTTTTTGAGTAACACATTGTCCACATTCCTTCTAGTGAATTAAAACTTCTTCGCCTGTGTGGGATAGCTGAGCAATCACTTGTACCTGACATACATGCCTCCAGTATGCTGCTGAGCCATGGAAACTGGCTTTCTAAATTGAGAATATTGGAATTCATTATTTTGTCACAATTATTCACTTAGGAGCAAGAGTTTCTGTTTTTAACCAGACCTTATACGACGTATATTGAGTACAGAGGGTCCAAAAAGTGTATCTAATTTAGAAGAGTTACAAAATGGGTGGAGAGAATGGAATGAAAATCCATGCTCAGTACAGTTCACAGATCTCCATTAATTACATCAGCCTTTATGATTCACCTGTCCCAGTTTTGGCTGTGCTCAAAGGATTGCATTGGTATTATCACCCATATATATATTGATATTACATTTTATTCTCAGAGCAATTTCCACAACAAAGACTTCATTCTTACCCAAATAATACATATCTTTACTTATTCTTCTAGACTGTATTCCTGCTTGGTATACATGTATATATTTAAGGAGGAAACCTGGTAAGACTAAACTTCAGATGTGCCAAAACAAAAGGTGATTAAAAAGAACTTTAAAAAAAAAAAAAATCCTATTTTTTTTTAAAACTCAACTCGAAAGCTGAATGAATGAAATTCTGTATTTTCTCTATCTTGTCTCGTGATCATACTACGTCATCTCAAGAAAAAGCTGTCATATATGTTTCTTTTCCACCTCTGTGTAGATATGGTCTCACAATAATATAGAATCTATTTTCAGTTGATAATATTGTCTGCAAACCGATTAAGGATATGCCTCAACAATGTAGTGAGACTAACACTTTCTGAAAAGAAAATCAGCTGAAGCCTCACATGTTTTCTACAGAGATGTTATAAGGCATCATTTAAATTATTGACAAGAGAATTTAAATAATGTTCATGAAGTAATTCCCTCCAGATATATCCTGGTTTTGGCTAAAACAGAACCAATTCTCTTGCAGTGAATTTTCATCTTAGCTAAGTTCTAAATAACTGCATTTTTCTGAAGTTGGCTGCATGTTTTTCAGACAGTGCCTGCTCCAAAGCTGATAACATCTAATGTTTATAGTTACACTGAGCTAACAGTAGGAATGGAATGCAGAAAAAGGTCCCTGTTAATAATTAGTACTATAGCAGCCAAAGTCACAGATAGACCTTTTAGGTTCTACAACTGAGGAGTCATAAAGGGTTGTTCTAGCAGGGAGAGGTGGACAGAAAAGGTGATTCAATATTGACCAGGGAGGTATTCAATGCCAGACATGTCATACTCAGTCTAAAGCTGGTGAATCACAAGGGTCTTACTCTTTTTTGTCTGTGTCTGGTTTCTGAAGAGGACCTTGATGTTGTCCTGCCTGCAACCCTGATCCAGACTCCGGTCTGTGCATTCCTGAATCCAGTTCCCATCTATGGCTGAGTCCAGTCCAGTACTTCCTGGTGCCTGCCTGGCAGCTGCTGGCAGGACACCAGCACTGGTGGCATGCAATTATAGGAAACTCAGTATCATTTTTGTATATTTTGTTTTATTTCTCTTTTTATTAGCATTATTAGTAATGTTGTATTCATTTCCAGTTTGTGAGTCTCTCTTCCTTTTACTCTTCTTTCCCCTTTGCCAGCGGGGACGGCAAGCGTTAATAGAGAGCATCTGCCACCCTGTTTATTGCCTCCCTGCCCTAAACGGTGACAAAATATTATTAGAATTTCAGATTATCCCATATCACAATTATTTTGGCCAGTATAAATATGCAGTTTTTGAGTGAGGCAGCTGCAATGGTTTTTAAAAATTTCACAGATCTTATCTATTGTCTGATGGAAAAAGCTCTTAACAGAATCTTAGGTATGGCAAATTTCAGCACAACACAGGATAATCAAAATCCTTTCTCTTTGTAACTGTGTTGCTCAACTCCACGTTGTCATTCTCATCGCATTTCAACGTAGCTTGGATTGAAAACAACAGATATTGACCAGAGGTCAACTTGTCTTTCATACTAAATTATAATTAAGTTTTATAAAATATTAATACCCAAAGCTAAGTGAGAGGAAACCATTTACAGCCCATGTAGTGCTTTAAAAATTTAAGAATTTCTGTATAAATTATGACCCTATATTACTCAGGAGTTCATTCTGATTTCCAGATAACAAGACCAGAAAAAAAGTGTCAAAAATTTTCAGTTAATTGGTTAATTTCAAACACACACATAGCAGTTTATACTTAGAAATAGAAAAGCAAAAACCAAAATCCTCAAACCTTTCATTCCCTTTAATGAAAACCTCAGATTCTACCATGTTTCACCTAGCATCCTTATCTTTAACATGTTTTTACTAGTAGAAGATGAAAGTCAGCACAAGTTTTGAAGCTGAAACTACAAAATCAAATGTCTCAAATAGGTCATTTACAAAGGCAGAAAGCAATAAAACAGTGAATTCTAAGCGTCAGTAAACTAAAAGTTGACAGGTAATTAATATATAAAAAATAATAAGATTGTTTCCAGAACTGTCCATAGCTAAAACTCTCCTTATTCTTCTCTATATATTATGTATATTTTAGGAAAAAAAACCTGAAAACACACCAAAACTAAATTAATAAAATGAATAATTTACTGTAATTTCAGCACTGCAAGTCTCAGAAATTTTTCTTAATTTTTCCTAGACTTTTTTTTTGTATGATTTCTTCTCACTTTATTTTTTATAATTTTGGGCAAATTCCTTCAACATGTTGCTTGAGCTTCCCTGTAAAAATAATGATAATTTTGTTAAAAGTTGTAACATAATAGAAGTTATTATGAGGGTTACTTGGCAACTGAATTTGTTTAGAAGTCAAAAAAAAAAAAGATGCTGTGTAGTTTCCTTTGTATATCTATTTTCATATACACACAAACGTCAGTTCCAATTAGTAACCACTGTCTAGCATGTGAGGTAAAAGCATATTAGGAATGAGAAGACAAACAAGATTCCAACAAATTAGCTCTGCCTGGCCCATGTCAATTCTTCATCCAGCTAACTCAGATGTCTGTGCAGTGTTCCTAGATCAGCAGCTTGGGAGAGCAGGGGCAAGTACTTGAATATCCTCAGACAGAGTCAGGCAAGTCTAGCCTCACTTGCTAGCTCAGTGTCAGTGCCTGTGGCAGAGTTAATAGGAAGTGAGAAGGAGGCAACAGCATCTCTGAAGAAAGGGCAGGAGCTATGCAGCTAGACTTCATGAAGCATGGGACACCGCCTTTAAAAATGTTGGAAGTTACTGTGGGTAAGACTCTAACTAAAATAACAGCCCAAATGGAACACAGCTAAACTTAAATTACAGTAAACTGTAATTTTAACATAAGCTAATTGCATGACTGGAGTTGCTTGAATGCAGACTTTTTAATGCATACAGCATTCATCCAGGAAACAAAATGCACCCTCCAAATTGACTGAAGAAATTTGGATCCACTGGTGATTCTAAACCACAAGGCTGCCTTTTATTTTGGGAGGAGAATTGTTTGTGCTCTTATTATTGAAGCTGTATATATGGATACAAGAACCTTCCGGTCAGGAGGAGACCAAGAAAGATGGAACAGGACCAAAAATATGTTCCTATGTAATAAAGAACTATCCATTTTATATGAAAAATTCACTCAGAGGGGTAGAAGGGGGTGGAGGAGCACCACAAAGAATCCTCAAGGATATATCCTATGTCTTTTCTCTTTCCTTTGGATCTCTGTAGAACTCTGAAAGTATGTCCACACGAAGTAACAGAAAATTGCAGTAATTTAAAGTTATCTCACTCATACAGTTATTTCCAAGATAGTTTGATTCAATGTTAACTCTGCATAGTACTCTGATGTACCTTATTGCTAAGAACTGGGACCTTCTGTCTCCGAGTGACAGGACCTTTCTCCTCCAAGGCTGGGGACCTGGACTGTTATACCAGTCTTTCTCATCACTGATCTTTTAACAAGCCATCTGAAGGCTGGCATTCAGTGAAATGCTTCTCTTTTGCAAATTACTTTTGCAGACATTATCTACGTCAAACAATGTTTATGAAAGGCCCCTCCTTTGTTAATATGGAAGAAGTTAAGCTTGCACTCTCCTTAGTGTTGGCAATGTTACCTTCTAGTGTAAGTGTGTTAGTATGTTCATCACTGTTACTAAATTAGGTCAACAGACCAACACCAATGTATTTATATGACCACATTCAGTCTCTGTATACAACCCAGAAAGTCCAGTTGGGGAAGTAGGGCATAAAACAGAGAAGAAATCAAATCATATTTAATTTTAATAAAATACTTCAGATTAACTTTACATTCTCTGCAATAACAATGAAGATAATCACAAATGGTTAAACTACCTCAAGATGTTTCCTCTCTGATATTTCATACGGTTTGTTTTAAGTATTGGAATTATATTTAGAATTCAATAAATCCATTTACTCTATGATTTTGTATTACTTCAACTCAGATTTTTCCATGAACCCACCTTTCTTTTTTAGATTCTGAATAAAATTGGAAGAGGTACCAGAAGCAGCACTGAAATAACCTTGTCCCCGTAAATTGTCTTCCTTATCAAACTAAAATCATTCAAGTAACATGAAACAGAAGTTAATACAAGAAGCCATGAAGCATCTCGGTGAAGTTGGACTTCAGTCCCATTTTTTTTCTCTACTGGCTATATAAGTCTTTCCCTCTAGTGGGTCTTTTTCCATAAGAAGCTACAGCTGCATCGTGTCTAACTAGAAATAATTACTGAGACAAGAAGATTGCATTGAAAATCTAGGTCAGAAATGAGATGACTGCAAATATGGTCACACTTGGATTTCTACATATTGGTTATATAACTGAAATGGTTTGGGGAAGATTTGCAGAGAAACTGGAAGAAACCACTTCAGACAGAAGATGGAAACCCAGCTGTGGGAAAGATGAAAATGTCAAGTATCTGCAATTTAATGGTGTCTTTACCTACCAGAAACTTAACCTAGTGTTGGTGAGGGATATATCCAACCCCACAACTTGGGCTTGATAAATGATGCATGCAAATATCCTTCTAAGAACATGTGCATGCATATACATAGAGAGCAAAGTAGAAATTTTTTGGGAAAGGGGGGTTTGGATGACTTGGAAGACTGCAGAAAGGTAAATAGCAGGGATTATTCTCATAGGGAGGGAAGAACTGGAAATTTTTCCAGAGCATAAGGGTGACGTGCAAAATTCTCTTCTCCTGAAGACTTAACTATTCATTTCTCTGTTCAGCATACAAGACCATAGATAACGTTTGAACCACATACTCTGAACCAGGTGCTCAGCTGCAGGACAAAAAGACTGCTACAATAGGATTGCAGAGGATCGAACAAGGGCAAGGTTTAATGCCTTCAGGAATTGATTGCTGAACTCATTTGCAGTATAAATGATTTCCTGTGATGTTGGTCCTTTGATCTTTCCCTATCCACTACAAATTAAGGTTCAACAAATTTCATTTCTTAGGAATATGGCTAACCTCTGTCATTGACTCTGTTTTCCCTCCACTTCCATTCGTAAAGAAAAAACAAAATGTCTCTCCAGAGATGCTCCCTCTCCAGGTGAATTTTCACCCAATGCTTCTTACACCAAAACCAACTTGGGCAAAATTCTACTTGGGCACACAAACACACAGATGAAGATACATATAAAATAAATCAGCACAGTTAGCTAATGCTAGTCAGAAAGCTTCTCAGCTTCGTTTAGTGGAATTTTGTACTGTATTGCACAGTATGCAACTTTTATTATTTCACATCCAAAAAGTTCTAAAAGATGACTCTTTGTAAATTAAAAAAAAATTGTGTAAATTTTATGCTGACAATGTGGTTTACATGCTAATGAGTAATGAAGAAAACCTGGCTATTAGTACATAATTACTTCATAGTAAGGATGAAAGTATACCAGTATCTAGTAAGAAATTGCTTTTATAACCTGTGTTTTTACCGATACTCCTCACAGTCAAGCAAAAAGGCACCAAGTACATTGCTAAGTGGTGTGTGAAGGGCCACAGCCTGATTACACTGGCCTCAGTTAAAGACTGGATAATCAATTTCAGATCCCAATGGTTTATGTAGACATCATAAGTCAGGAATTGCCATACTCCAGTGTTTATACTGCAACCTTAAAGATTAAAATCAAACGTAGTTTTGAAAACAGATTGTATTTGCTTTGCAATATATATAAAATAATACACTTCTGATTTGACAGAAAAGCACATTTGAACTAAACATACCGAGAATTGGTCTCACATTGTACAGGCTTACCTTAGTATTTTTCCTTTGCATGGTAAATAATTCAGTGGTAACAAAAAATTTCATATTAGAGCTGCCAATAATTAGAAAAAAAATTGGTCTTATTTTTGCAGTATTACAAAGTTTTGTGCTGATTTTTCCTGGGATTTTTAATAATGCGAACTTAGAATCACTGAAGATTAAACAGTGCAGGTCAATCTTTGCTCAGCATTTGGTATCACATTTATTGAGTATCTCATGCCTAGTAAACACGTTTTAGTCCATTTTATTTAGGCGTATTCCAGTAAATTGTGTATCATAATGCATTAATTAAATAATTAAGGGACCTGCAGCTGTAAAGAATTTAGTAATTGAAGTACAACTACTTTTATGATGGAAGGTGTTGGTAAAAACAGAAGAGAAAGGAAATACTTATATAGTACAGATCTTAAATTAGAAGCAGCAGATACAACTTGCAGGAGCCATAAAAAACTCATGCTCTGTACTTCATGCTCTAGGAATGGTGTGAGTTATTTTCAATTGCTGTATCAATATAAGCAGCAGAACACCTTTGAAATCGGTTAACATCTGTCACTCACAGTTGTTTTATTTAAAGCCTGGTCTTAAGCCGGTCCTAAAAATTTACGTCTTTCACAAGACCCATCAGTTTTAACTACCTCTTGCAGTGATTCATGAAATGCTCGCTTTCTGCTATTCTTTTAAAGAATAAAACAGTTTTGACTTACTGCTTGTTGACTCTGTGACTTTCCTCAATGTAATTCCTGTATGAATTACAGATAGGTAAAGCCAGGAGAACGTAGTGCTGGATGTAGTCCACTATATTGAATAAAATGACACATGCTACTTTTGAGAAAGCAGAGTAGTTCTGAAATAAATTGCTAGACTTGGCACTGGGAATAAGACTGTACAGGCAAGAAGAGACTCATATATTCATCTTTCTCACTGAACAACAGAAACAAAGTATGTTACAGGAAAAATACCAGCAGCTACCTGAGACACTTAAATTGTGTGTGGAAAAATAAAAACATGCAGAATGCTAATTGCTTCAAAAATCTTGCACTTTGGTTCCTAAATCTTTCTTGTTGTGGAAGTTTTAGGAACAAAATTTATAGCAGAAAACAAAAAAAGGCAGGTTATGATCCAATATAATGAGTCTATTTGAAGACATATTTTATTGTTTCAATGCATCTGACACTAAGATTTCCAGTGCAATGCCACTTAAAAAAATTGAGCAAAATGAATTGTTGCTGCCTGAGCACCCTTCTCCCCCCCAGATCCAAAGTAACTTGATCTTGGATAAGTTTTGTAACATGCAGGAGATGCTGCATCAAATTCAGTTGAGACAAAAGACTAATTCAGTAAGTTATGCCTTTTTTTTCAGATTTGAAGTTGGACCTGAGCTTTGAGGCAAAGGAATAGTTTGGTCGTATTTTTGAGATCTCTATGTAGTGCTGTACCAAAAGGAAAGCTTAAAGAAGCTGTATCTACATATGTAGTATAATTAAATATGGTCTGATAAGTAATTCTGAAATCTCGTCTTTGGAATGGTAATGCTAATCAATGTAAAAGTTTACTTTTGATCAATTTTGCTGAAGTCCCAAATCCCATATTTACCTAATCTTCTATTTAAACTTTGCAGAAATTACTAGAATCTACTACTTAATTATCAGTGTGCTATTCTCTATCTTAGTTGTCCTACTTTAAAGTTTTAATATTTTCTTACAAAAATGAAGCTTAACCTTTTTAATAAGCTTCTTTTCAAACATCAGGTATGTTTGTAGTACTTTCTCAATTTCTCTGATTCTGCTGCCTGTGCCAAAGTATATATGAATGTCAAATTCCATTTATTTTAAATTTACTTTGACTCTGAAAGAGCCCCACTTTTCTTTATCTTAAAACTTTTAGAAAGCTTTGCTTATTTGTGTTTCTCGACTATGTACAGCCATATTATTTTGATAGTATAATAGTTTCAGACTGATCATGCCATTCAGTTTAGATGTGTTCTATCTGATGTGTAATTCCTTTTCCTCAGTTTCCTCAGCGGCAGAGAAAAAACAATGACTCCATGCTTCTTTATCAGTCTCGTTTTAACTCGGATGGCACAGAAATGTAGCTATAATCATAGATTTTGTTAAGGACTGTCTACTAGTTTGTTCTGGTTTGGCATCAGCTGACAACAAAAGTGCCACACGGCCGCCCCTCCCCCCGCCGGGGTGTGCAGGAGAATGGAAAGAAACAGGCAGAAACTGGTGGGTTGGGATAAGGGCAGTTTAACAGAACAGCAAACAAAGGGAACAGTAACAACAACCATACAGATAAGGAGAAAACACAACACAAACCGCACGACCCACAGAGACGCCCTCCACGACCGCCGCCGCGAGCTCCCAAGCTGCGAGTGAGTTCCCGCCCCCCAGCTCCCCCTCACCGGAACCCAGCATGAGGGCACATGGTATGGAATACCCTGCTCTGTTTGGCCAGGTTGGGGTTGGGTCAGCCCACACTTCTGTGCCCCTTCCTGGATTCTGGTGAAAATTAACCCTGTCCTGGCCAAACCCAGGACAGTTTATTCTCATTTTACACCACAGAAACACAGAATCACAGAATGTTAGGGGTTGGAAGGGACCTTTGTGGGTCATCCAGCCTAACCCCGCCTGCCAAAGCAGGTTCACCTAGAGCAGGCTGCAGTGCACCACGTCCAGGCAGGTTTTGAATACCTTCAGAGAAGAATCCACAAGCCCTCTGGGCAGCCAGTTCCAGTGCTCCTTCATCCTCAAAGTAAAGAACTTCTTCCTTGTGTTGAGATGGAACTTCCTATGCTCCAGCTTGTGCCCATTGCCCCTTGTCCTGTCGCTGGATACCACTGGAAAGAGTCTGGCCGCATGTTTTTGACACCCACCCTTAAGATATTTATAAGAATTTCTAAGATCCCCTCTCAGTCTTCTCTTCTTCAGGCTGAACAAGCGTCTTTCCTAAACAGATCATTCCTTGTAACAGAGATGCTCCAGTCCCCTCACCATCCTCGTAGCCCTCTGCTGTACTCTCTCCAGTATTTCCTCAGCTTTCTTGAACTGGGGAGCCCAGAACTAGCTGCAGTATTCTAGATGGGACCTCATTAGCGCAGAGTAGAGGGGGAAGGTGAACCTCCCTCTACCTCCTGGCTACACTCCTCCTAATGCACCCCAGGATACCATTGGCCTTCGTGGCAACTAGGGCAAACTGCAGGCTCATGGTAAACCTGCTGTTCACCAGAACTCCCAGGTCCCTCTCCACAGTGCTGCTTTCCAGCAGGTCAGCCCCTAGCCTGTACTGGTCCATGGGGTTTTTTGTACTCAGGTGCATAACCCTGCACTTGCTGTTGCTCACCTTTGTCAGGTTCTCCTCTGCCCAACTCTCCAGCCTGTCCAGGTCTCACTGAATGGCAACACAGCCTTCCAGTGTATCAGTCAGCCACTCCTCCCAGTTTTGTGTCATAAGCAAACTTGCTGAGGGTACACTATGTTCCTTCATTCAAGTCACTGATGAATAAGCTGAACAAGACTGGGCCCAATACTGACCCCTGGGGAACACTAGCTATAAGCCTCCAGCTAGACTCAGTGCTGCTGACGACAACTCTCTGAGCTCTGCCGTTCAGCCAGTTCTCAATCCACCTCACTGACCACTCATCCAGCCCATACTTCCTGAGCTTCCCTAGGAGGATATCATGGGAGACTGTGTCGAAAGCCTTGCTGAAGTCGAGGCAGACAACATCCACTGCTCTCCCTTCATCTGCCTGGTCAATCCTGCCATCATAGAAGGCTATCCGATTGGTCAAGAATGATTTTCCCTTGGTGAATCCATGCTGACTACTCCTGACAACCTTCTTTTCTTCCACTTGCTTAGAGAAGATCTCCAGAATGAGCTATTCCATCACCTTTCCCAGGATGCAGGTGAGGCTAACTGGCCTGTAGTTTCCTGGGTCCTGCTTCTTGCCCTTTTTGAAGACTGGAGTGACAGTGGCTTTCCTCCCGTCCTCAGGCACTTCTCCTGTTCTCCAGGACCTTTCAAAGGTAATGGAGATTGGCTTAGCAATGACATCTGCCAGCTCCCTCAGCACTCATGGATGCATCCCATCGGAGCCCATGGATTTATGGGTGTCCAGTTTGCTTAAAGGTTCTCTAACCCGATCCTCCTCATCCAAGGGAAGATGTTCCTTTCTCCAGAATTCCTCTTACCACCAGAGACTGGCATTCCTGAGGGCTAGCCTTGCAGTGAAGATAGAGTTATTTAATTATCCATACTTCATATACTTTAATTTTTTTCAAGCTCTCTTTTGTAATGAACTAAACAATTTCATCCAAAAAAAAAGTGAGGCATGGAGTAGGGGATAATGTACAGAATAGTGCTACCGTCCAATCACACAGTATCAACTTAACTTTAAACCTACCCGTCTTGTGGATCCTTTTTGTATGCTTTGGAGACACCTTTCTAGGATCCAGGCTTTACCAGGGGTGACAGCAGCACCACAAGTCCAGCTGGATCCTGGGAAAGACAGAGCAGAGGTTGAAGAGCTATGCCATGTGTGCCTCTTTTCTGGCATTTGCTAAAGTATGGATGAGGCAGATGGGTCACAGTGTTTACAAAGAGCCGAAGTGCAGGGCATTCTGGGATAGCTTTCATGTTGTGATGTATTCCTGCTGATATGCAGGGTGCATATGACTCATTTGCCCCGACAGACTCAATGATTTCCCAGAACAGAGATTGACCTATCTGGTCCCAGAAACGCAGAGTACTTTCAGGTCACCTTCTGAAAGATGCAGAAATGTAGCCTGTAAGAACAAACAAGAGAAATATCCGTAATATTGCAGATTTGCTCCTGCCCCTTTCCAAGGGCAGATTTTTAACCTGCTTGATGTAGAAAGCCATGTACAGTAGCAGTGGTAGAGATTTTTTTATTTCACAAAGTTTATCAATTTCTGCAGACAAGTCTCTTGAAATATCTTAGTCTCTACATACCACAGTGGCTCTGGGACTTTCTGCCTTTATGTTATAGTCCCAAGCAATCTAAAAACCCCAGTCCTACTTAGGGGAGGTCCTGCAGCAAAATACATTCATTCAATCTGGAGTTAACAGAGGTAATTTTAAATCCCTTAAGTAAGGTTAAACCATTCCTGATTTATACCAGTAAAAATGAAATAAGAATCAGACTTTAAATAACGGAGTGACAGGAGTCTCCAGCAGAGAAACAAGGAAGATATTAGAAAGAGAAAAAGTCCTGCCATGCCAACTACATGGGAACTATGTGGAAAAATAACCTGCCATTAAGCTTTCTTGTATGCTCGGAATGAGCATATTCAGTGATCTCAGTCTTGCTCTGATCAATCAATTTCAGAATTTTTATATCCTCATTCATTCTGAAGGTATTATGCATTATATATAGGTCCATAAAAATAAAAATCATTATTATTAGTTTAAAAAAATGCATCACTGTTTAGCTCGTACTCACAGGTCATCCACTTTCACTCTTTGTTATGCATATTGTTATAATTCTACACTGAATGAAACTAACTAATGGTGGTAAAGTGAAAAACTATATAATAAGACTGGTGATAATATAGGGGCCCAGCCTCTAAGAAGGACTCTCTAAAAAGAAAGACTTTTCTTTGTTGTACATGTGGCTTCACTGTGAATTTCAACTTCTGTGTCTAAAACCATCTGAATGGAGTAAGAGTATGTACAGCACCAGATACATCAGCTATATGGATTTTCTGCAACTCCCCACTATGCACTGACAAGGTTTGTTTGAGGGCAAAATTGGCAGATGGCAGAGGACAAGTGAAGTTGTCTTTGTGAAATGGAAAGAATTGGAAAAAGTGAAACTATTTACTTTTTAATATTATTCATAAAATAATGTTTTATCTTCATCAGAACCTCTGTGAATTGTGACTATACCATTACAAAAGAAGCCAAAAAATTTCCCCAAATATTGAATAAAACTATGTCTCTATTAGTGAAATATTCCTCAATGGGTATAAGAAGCACTTCAGGAGCTCATTTTTGACCCGCTAGAACAATACCTTTGAGGCTTTCTATTGACCTGCAGGAGCACTGGAAACAGATTTATTCAAATACACAAGTACTGATTAGTCATAGAAAGAGGGTTTCGAACTGAATATTGTGGTACACAACAACACCTTGCAAACAAGGATCTTTTCTGTTGATCAATAGATGGCAAGCTTGCTACACCCAAATACCAGCAAGTATTCTGCTAAGGTTTACAATATAACTGTTCTGTTGTGTTTTATTTCTGATATGTATAAACCCATAATGTTTATTTTTTTAAATAATTCATTTGTGTATAAGATGCTCTTTATAGACGATGTATATTTTTAAAATAGTCTAAAGAAATAAATTATAATTAATACTACATGTGCTTGCTTCCCTCAGCTAGTATTTGTCTTATAAGGTCCACATGCTTTAAATCTTCAAGGTTTTTATTTTTATTTCCAAAAGTACCTACTTTATAAATGCTAGGGTATTCCTTAGTGTTTATATAGTTTCTGTATTTTAACATTTGTCTTTCTGTCAGTAACTTTGTGCAAAACTTTTTATAGGAATTGCAACACACAGCTAATAATCAGGATTATCTTTAATACTTATGACTGTAAACCACAAAATAGCAATAGGAATATGTTTGATTTACTATATATCTGCAGTTACTCCTTGATGTTCTGGGCATCCATCTTATCTAATAGCATACTAGTCATAGTTTTATAGTCAGGGATAGTTACATAGAAGTAATGTGGCTAAAGGGAGAAAAGTATGTAAATAAAGTATGTAATATGAACACAACAGAGTGCAAGGAGAATTAAATTCTTAGATAAATTAATAAACAGGATTAAGGGAGATGACAGGCAGACTGAGAACTCGCAGTTTTTAACTGTCTGGGGCCAAATTGCACATCAAGTTAGTTCTTCCCATGCTCTTCAGTAGTTAGTCTTGTTTGCTGCCTTGAATATTCCAGAACAGGTGTGAGGAATCTGTATTGACTGCAGGTAATGGAAATTGTTCTCTAATATTAGCAGGGGGTTGTTGCAAGATTGGTAGTGTAGTTCGTTCACACAGTTTTAGGAACAGAGCCACAAGCTGCTACTACCTGACCTTGGGACTTCATGTAGCTCTGTGGTAGGAAACTAAACTGAGCCTAAAGGAGAGACTGAATCGTTCTGACTAACAAGCTTACTTACAAGTGATAGACCTAGTTTGGAAAAGTTTTTTAAAACCAAGACAGGCATTTGTTTGCATTGAAAATACGGAATGAATTTTAATATATTGTGTTGATTCTTTGGCTGAAGTAATCTAGAGCTGTTAACTATATTGTTGCAAAACTGATTACATTCTCACTCTTTCACAACAAGGTGCCTCTGCTAGCTCCTCTTTTGCTGTTAATACAGTCTGAGACCATGAAATTTCCATTTTTCTATAGGTACTTCATTAAAGAGGTAGTCATCAACCACACATCTATTCTATGTGCCCAATAAGTGGGCAAACACAGATTAATATTTTTCATTATAGTATGAAATATATTTATTACAGTACCAAAAAGTCAGTGAACTGAATAATAGCGCAGTACAAGGAAAACAGAACAATATACATACACACATGCAAATAAGTCTGAAATTCCATAAGGTTTGAACATAAAAGAGAGTTTGCAGTAAAAAGCTCCAAGGTATAACTTGTTAATATAACTTCAAGACTACAGTAGGTCTGAAATATTTTTTTTCCAAGTCTGCTCTTTTCCAGTGTAGCATAAAATAAACTTCCATGGCATTGCAGCTATACTATAGCAGTAATCATTATATCAGAGAGAAATTGTCACCTCTGCTACAAAGATGGAAACAGATAATAGCCTCAATGACATTTTGTGGGTCTTTCATGTTACTTTCTGGTTACTCTCCTCCACTGCAACAGGATTATCTATTCTGGCTTTATTTTACATAAAACACAAACAGAAGTGTAGAGACTTAGTTTCCTACCAATATATACTCCATAGTATGCAATGTGCAAAAATAATGCTTAACAATAATCTATTTAATACCTGTTTTCCTTATGAAAACCAAACCCTTAAAAGTGAAATTCCATACTAGATATGTAAAGAACTTGCAAAACCCACAAAATTTTCTTTTAAAGCCTTCTGCTAAACAATATTTCATATAAAGGTTATAATGATCATGATATTGCTTCAAAAAATTAAAATAACCCAACAAACAACTCTTCCTTTCTTAGAAGAAGAATATATAAAACAAGCAAATTTGTTCACATACACACACAAACATGTACAGCTTCTAAGACAAAAATTTTAGATGTTTGATTCTGTGTAGTTTTTTCCATGCCCTAGTATGTGTAAGGTCCACTGGGGACAAATCACTGATTAGTTTGTATTTGTTTACCTCCAGTAATTTCTGTGTAGTTTCATAGTTCTCCTGATCCATGCCAATAAACAAAAACTGTATTGTGTAACACAATTAGGCAAGACTGGGAAATGTTTCATAGGAAAAATTTGAAAAAAATAGTCATTTTCAGATATACTTTTGAATTTTAGTGGCTATAATAGCAACACATTTCCTCTTTGCTGTACTTTACTGTATATTCGGAGCTCCATGTGACAAAAGAACAATTTTACAGTCTACAATTTAGTCTCAAGTAAAAGATTTCATCCCTATGGGAGAACATGGTTAGACTGGAGCTTACAGAGCTTCTGAAAGTTTGGGGTCTGTCAGCATTTCTGACTTAATTTCAGAGGTTTATGACCTACTTATAAAACTTCTTTATGGAAGGAAGCTTAGCACAGTTGTCTCCTTCTGGAAACATTCTTTAGTGTTTTTAATCAAAATTTTAAAAATTCATTTCACAGCTTAATTTATAGGCAAATTAAAAAACAGTAGACTAGAGTAATGACTTCTGATATCGGTTGTGTTAGGTCATAGCTTCTTTTTTTTATGTGTGAATGGGATAAAAAGCCGATGGAGTGAACAAGAAGTACAGCATCAATAAAATGAAGGAACTGATGTAACTGAGCCAGTAAAAACTGATTAACTTCCTCTGAGCCCCACAAATCTTTTCAAATTTTAATGTATGTATTATAGCACACTTGCCTATTCAGGTAACAATGTAAACAGTACATATTAATATATATAATATATATTATACTAAGATGTAAGAGTTTAAGATTTGTTTTCGAAAGAAAATCGGACATATAATTCTTTCACAAGTAATTCAGCTTTTGATTTCCATTCAAATTATTAAGAGTTTAGTGCTAAAATATGTATTAAAATTTGTGCTGAAGATGCATGTAAATGCTTAACAATACACACAAATGTTCATAATTTCCACTGACACCTATGACAACGTGTGATTTCCTAACTGGGGTTTCTGAAATTTCAGCCAGATGTCTACTTGCGTTATTAAAGGTACAGATCTTTCCAAATACATTCTAACAGGTCAACCAACACTACGCAATTTAATGTCTGAAAGTTTTTAGCAGGAATAAATTATTTCTGATGCAAGTGGTGGAGGAACCAACAAGGAAAGGCGCGCTGCTGACCTTGTGTTAACACACAAGGAGGGAGTGGTGGAGGATGTGAAATTCAGAGGTAAACTTGGCTGCAGTGACCATGAAATGGTCGAGTTCAGGATCCTGCATGGAGGAAGCAGGGCGATAAGCAGGATCAAAACCTTGGACCTCAGGAGGGCTGACTTTGGCCTCTTCAA
>Ga0065711_1006121_pt1 | contig 21769 bp, 13 predicted proteins | sample Hoacrofraction12_FD_59098 | JGI IMG/M metagenome (GOLD analysis project Ga0065711, IMG submission 59098) | Hoatzin crop microbial communities from Cojedes, Venezuela - Epithelial fraction 12 v2 (version 2) | ecosystem: Host-associated > Birds > Digestive system > Esophagus > Crop | place... | reverse complement strand
CGGCACCCACCAGATGGCGGCCGCACGATGGCGCCGTCCCGCCACCGCCCGCCGCCCCGCGCAAGATGGCGGCCGCGCCCAGGCGTCGCCGCCCCGAGGCTTCGCCCTCTGTCTCCCCTCACTGCTTAACGAAGGAAAAAAATGTTTAAATATCTTTCTCCATCCGCTGCAGTAAACAGCGGCTATTTTATTCTAATAGTGCTTCACTTGCCACAGACTTCCAGAAAGGAGAAAACGTAAAATCCGCTTTTTATCTTTGAAAATCTCCACAGCGAGGATTTGCTCGCGATCGCATGCCAAAACTGTGGGAACAGAAAGCCCTTTGAATCAAGCCCTATAAAAATTCTCATTAAAATTTACACCCTTTCCCCAGCGTTGTTCCTCAAAGGTAGGTTCAAGTAACCAGCCCGCGCTCTCCAAGCTGTCTCATTTTGGGGTGTTTTGGGGGAATTCCTGCTCACCAGCCCCGTGCGCTGTTTGACCGACCTTCCACGCAGCCTCGAGTAACGCAGCCGCAAAGGTGTGCGCTGTTCACTGGGGGGTTTGCACATCACAGATGGCTACAGTGTCCAGTGCAGGCGAAGAACTCCAGAGGAAGAAAAAGTAGTATCTGAAAATCCTCAGTGCTTTCGCAGCCACTCATTATTCTGCAATAATTTTCTACTCTTTTGGAAGATGAATTTCTGATATATATATATATATTCTGTATATATTCTATATTCCTATATACATTCTGTATATATTCTATATTCCTATATATATTCTGTATATATTCTATATTCCTATATATATTCTATATATTCTATATTTCTATATATATTCTATATATTCTGTGTTTCTATATTTCTTATAGTTGTAAACAGGCAATTCATCCAGAAGTGGATTTCTTGTTAGGAAAACTCTGGATAGGCTTAAGCTGCCTTGAAATTGTGCCAGGTGCTCCGGTTCCTGGTTTCTTTGACTCCTCACTGTGAGCATCTCGAGGGAAGCTACTGAAGCAGCACCACCTCGGCCTCTCCTAGGGACGGGGTTGCAGGAAGGTGGTCAGTGAAAGTTAAAAACAAAGAATGAATCCGAGCTGTGTAGACAAAAAGCCCAGCATACTGTAATGCCAGCAGCAACAAATCAACAGTGACAGCAAATAAATACACAATTTATTACAGAGAGCACAGGACGCTCAGGAAGCACAAAGGCAATTACAAGTAACATGGTAATAGAAAACTTAACAAAGGGCTGGTGTCTTTGTAACTAGCGGGTACAATGGCTTTCACATGGACTTCGTGAATGGTAACACTTATTTTCCAAAACACGTTTAAATAATTCAACTGGGAAACCATTTGACTTGACTTCGTTCATGATCTGAAATATATAAAGTCAGCAGTCAAGGCTCAATGCCGTCACACAGCCTGAAATCAACAGTCCATTAAATACAGGGTGGAGATAATGACTTGTGGGATGTCTGCGTTTGTCCTGTCGTTGTCTTTTCCTCAGACAAACACCGAGCAATTTGTTATAATCACTTATGTATTTCATAACACACCATTTCAGAAGAATAATAATGCAGCAGGTAAGACCACACTGTTTGTTAACCTCCTATGCTGTTTCAGTAGCAAAGTCATTATTCCAACAGCACTCGCTCGTAATAGTAAGCTGTACAGTTCCTGGGGATTCTTTTAATGAAATTGCTGAGACTAAATAATTAGGCATACAACTGTGAGTTTAAATGACCTAGCGCCAAATTAATCCCTGATGCAACTGCACGGACGTCTCCAGGTTTCAATCTAGCTCCATCGCTGCCGCTTCTGAGGCTAAATTGGTTAACGGTGCCTTGGCGGCACAAAACCACTGGACTTCTCCATTGCGGTGGGCACAGAGGCGAGGGTGGAAAGGGGCTTCCAAAGTCATCCTCTCTAGCATGGATTGGATGACAGAGGGCAAGCCAGGAGGGAAGAGAGATGGACCACTGCGGCTATAATTATGCAGAAGAGTAACCACGAAACCTCGCGATGGGGGTGCGGGATGGTTAAAATCCTTATTTAAACAGAGAAACTGTGTCAGGAACCAGAGAGATTTTGCTCCATTGAGCAACTATTTTTTTTTATGCTGTTGTTTTTTTACTGATCAAACCATTTAACAGATATTTATCCATACCCTAATCTTCAGAGGGCAAACAGCAAGTAACCATCTCTGTTCATGAGCAACGTCTCATTCAAGCAATCAATATATTCATTCACAAGGCAGGAAACAAATGTTTCGACTCTCAGATTTTCTTCTTACCTCTACAACTTCTTCATATTCTTCTTCCTCCATTTTGAGGGTATTCTTCTGTCTCTCCCCCACTCACTGGTCACGCAGCAGATAAAAGTGAATACACAGTATTAGCCCAAGAGTGAAAGTATTACGAAAAGCTACTAGTCAAATTCATAAAGCGCCTGGATAACAGTTAGTAACTATTATTACAATGTTGTTAGCTAATTAGTGAAAGAACTGGAACAACAGGGAGAACTAAAGTTGGGCTCTGGCATTACTTCTGACTATTATGGGAAAACATTGCATTAAGTTTCAAACATACCAGCATAAATTATAATTTTAGATAAATATTTTATTCTAATAGTTGTGACATCAATACTGGAATTCAATGAAAATGAAAAAGAAAAAAAGTCAGAGGAAGAGATTTCTTGAAGCATGATTTGATTTTTTTCATTACAACAAAATTATTTGAAGAATTTTTCTTTTCCCTGTGACTATTCTATACTATTTCATTACATTATCCAAGCTCCTGTGTTAAGGGGAGCTTTATCTGTCTGTATATTCCAATACATTCATTCACAAGTAAAAGCATAATGTAGACAAGGATTGTAANTATTTTTTGAAGTGACCTTTGGTTAATGAGGCAATTTCTGTCTTCCCAGCATTAGCCTATATAGATGCTCTGTTTTGTGGGGTTTTTTTTAGCTCTTGTGGCTTTTTTACCTTTATTTCTTCAGACCTGGAAAATATGAATATCCATACAGTTGGCTGAATTACAAAGTACAGGTTACTGTCAAAACCTTTAAAAGAATTAATTAGCACAGTGATTTTGCTGTGAGGCAAAGCTACAATTTTCCGTCCCAGACTACAGCCCTGTTTCTAATGTTGGTAGGGGATGAGGCTTTGGAACAGCTGCTCCCGAGTCCAGAGATATTTGCCGTGTAAGCTAATACTACCAAGCGACAGGGTGGTTTTGTTTAGCTGGCTAAACTGCAATTCCTTCTGAGGCAAGTGAAGTCTAGTAATGCAGGTTAAATATAGGAACATAGAATACTGTCCCTTTTTAGTTCCAATGTGTTGAGAAAAATTACCAAAAAAAAAAAAAAAATCAATTTTTTAAACCAGAATGTTAACTATTAAAATAAATGAAGAATAGCTCAATTAATAAGTGGCATGTGGTGTGAAAAAGCAGGCCAAAGTTTATGAACAAGCCCAAGAAGTAGGGATTGCATATAAGGATACAACTTATACAGACTGTCACTATTATAAAGTTCAGTTCCAGGTTCTTCCCTCTGACTGCGATTTGCAACTAGCCAGCCAGGCAAAAAGTCTGACTTCCATGAACAAGGCACGACTACTGCTCCCAGAGAACTATGGAGTCAGGAAACAGCTCAAGATCCTATTCTAAGGAAAAAAAGTCAAATGTGATTAAATTGTTCTTACCAGCAACATCTAGTAAATATCCTTGGGAGCAAAGCCTCTCCAGTCTTCCCTCCTGAGCAGCACTGGGCGAGAGCGAGCCTGGTGCACCGGCACCTAATTACGCGTGTAATTACGCACAGCCAATCTGGCTCCTGCCTGCTCGAGTTTCAGCCCTAAATATACTTGATGACCCCGGAGGGGCCACCTGTTCCCAGCAGCACGAAGGAAAAGGGAGCTGGGCACTTCTGTGCTCCCGAGGGAACCCAAAACACACTCGAGCTTGCCTGAACTTCACCGGGTCTCTGCTGAAACAGATCTCTAGGCAAATCCAAGGGAGCACTCGAATGGAAAAAAAAAATGCACTTTTTTTCTTTCAGAATTTCTCATAACAATTAATTTGAATAAGCAGAGACAATTTCATTCCTATATGGTACCTGAATCAAAACTATCTAAATTCAAGAATCTCTGAACTTCAGAGAAAGGAGTCTGGACTTCAGACTAAATTTTTAGTGTAAGGTGGTCTTTAATTTCACCCCTTAAGTATACCTGAAGTGCTTTATCAACCTAACTTGGCGCAAATCACGCGTCAGTAGTTTTATCACTTGTTATGAAATATTACATAGCTGAACACACAGACCTGGGAACACATGAAAACTGCCCACTTGCAAGGAAAAACTTGCAAGGAACCCGATTAACAGCCAGTATGTCTGGTGAAGAAAGAGAAAGCATACATGATAAACAGATTAAGCGACAGGGGGGCAATTCTAACATACAAAGTATTTTGGAAGGTCGAGAATTATATGACGTATAGAGTAGAATCCTGGTGATGACCACAGAACTGACCTCTTAGGTCATCTAGTTGACTCACATAATAGGATTGCTTTAGTTCTTCAAGGGGGTACATTTAAACGCCAATACCAACAACCACCTCTTTTCATATACTGTATCGCATAATTCAATAAATGATTGTCAGGAGCCCTTGAGAGACACCTTCTTGATCCTTAACTCTTTCCAGAAGTTAATATTTATATCCAGATGAAATATCATAGCTCATTCACTACTGCCAAGTATTTTATACTCTGCACAGAACTGTAGATCCTTCCCTTTCTCCTTTAGGCAAGCTGTATGATTTAAATTATTTAGCATGTTGCTTTACTAGGTAATCCTTCCACTTTTAATCTTATTTCTGTTTATTTAAAAGTCCTTCCATTTCTTAGCATCTTTTGAAGACATCCAGCAATGAATATAGCGCGTTGATGGAGTCTCACAAGAGCAGTGTCAGATTAACCTTCTGCTCTCCAATCCAGATCCCATGCGTGTGCATTCCAGAAATAGCTCATAGAGCCATTTTTCTCCAAAGTACTGCTTTTCAGCCTTTCAGTTGATTGGCTGCATAATGTGATACATAAGTGATGGCAAACCTTTGTGTAGTGAGGGTGAATTTTTTTTTATTAAATATGTAATTAATCATTGTTGCTTCCAGCTCAAATCTCTGTTGGTGCCAAAATTAGTGCTGTGGCCGGTGCCTCACCATCCCCCTTCCCAGTTCTTTTCAGCAAGCCTGGGCTCATGGCCTGTTCTTCAGACTCAACAGTTGTACTTTACATTGCTCGTCCCTTAAATGGCATTCCTCCGTAGTCACGGCTACAACACTGGGTGTCATTATGCCTCATTGCAATCACCTGATTTCAGTCAGGTGTACCAGACCAAGGGAAGCTTGTGCTCCTCTGTCCTGAGAGTTACTCTGACAACCTGAGCAAGCGTTTTCAAACGGGGTGCAATCTTCTGTGCAGTTCTCTTGCAAGTTCCTGCAAACAATCTCTCCCTTAGCGATATACTCTGCAGCTCCCAGCTTACTCGAACATCACCTTCAGATTCTATTACAGTGCAGTTCAGTATACCTTATTTAGCCAGACACTAAACCAGGCCAAAATTACATGCAGGATGCAAGTAGCACTTTTTCTGCTGCTGAAATTGAGCTGTCTTTGGTGTGAAACTCAGGAGATCTTTAGCAGCAGACAGTTCAGGGCTGCAAACAAAGCATGGAATAACCCATCATAATTACAGAAGAGATCTAAGAAGCAAAAGTGTTGTTGATGAAACAAAAAGTTGGACAGAGCATAAGATTTATGTTCTGACATCAGAACACGACGAGGGGAGGAGAGTGCTCTTAGGGCACCTATGGCTGTCAACGAATCTTTCAATTCTTACATTTGCTGCTTTGCTCCATCAGCTCCAGATCTCAGGAAACAACTCTGACAAAATTATCACTACTAGCTTCATTTTGGTTTAAAACTGAAAAAACCCACTACATTTTCTGTGATTTCTACTCAGTTCCACAGCTGGCTTTTATTGGTGAATATTTAGTGTTCACTTGCTCAAGCACTTTTATCTGCATACAACACATACCGAGACGTGTTCTTTACACACCTGCCCATACATAAATAAACTGTTATTTGTATATTTATATAGAATACCTAAACACAGGCACACATATCTTCACATATGTCTATACATTGGTCTTCACTGTGGAAATAAACTAGTATGCTCATTGTTACATTTCATATCATTCACTTCTCAGGACCGTTAAAATGTCAATGATACATATTCATATCGCAATATCAGCACGTATTGCATGCTGAAGTACAACATGCATAAGGTAAATGGAACAGTAATGGTTAATATTAATATTTTTTTAACTGCTGTATTGTGAAAATTTGTGTCTGTGATTCGGCTTTCAAGTCACTGTTCGCTGGAATATTCTGAGAATACCAACCTGACTTTCTGGAGGACAAATGTTTCAAAGGCGTTAGGAAAATTCTGCTGTCGGTGACAGCCTGGCAGTTCTGATACAGGTTAGCACACCAGACCAGATTGTTTTATCCACAGTACAGAAATATGCATATGCTCAGCAGTTTTGAGCTAAAAAGACAGAATGGTGCAAGATGACTAAGGTAGAGGAAGATGTTGTTTTGCATTTAAATGGACAAAAATTTTAAAGCAGAAAATATTTTCTTGTACTTAATTTTTTAAAATATGAAGTTCCATCAGTCCTACTTACCAAACAGTAACCACTCGGGGCAGGGGGAAAGGAAGGGAATAACACACGACCTTCTCTAGATTTATTTAGAAGGTATCTAATACAAGAACTATGAAACAGCAGCCTACGTATAAGCACTCCCCTAACCCACACAGCATTCACATACAAAAACTCAATGGTTTTTTTCTGGAACTGCATTTAGTTTGTTTTGGGAGGCAATCTTCCACCTATGAAAAATACGTAAGCCAACCCTGGAGCCTGATCAACATAGAGGATCGGTATGTGAGGACCAGTGGGCAGCCACACTGCAACCCTCTTACCCCTAAAAGACAGAAGAACTGTTGCAGAAATTCTAGTTTTCTACAACCTCCCCTCCAGTTAATGACATTTGTGTATTGTCTTGATCATTCTTTCCCTTGTATTTCTTTTACAGTGCATCACTCTAGATTCCAAGGTAGAGTTCAGAAGAATTTTAATAAGCCAAGGCCAGATCCCAAACCACGAGACACAGGCAGTACCTATCAGCGAACTGCAAGCCTGCAATTACTCCTTGAAGACGACGACTTCCAGACTCCAGAGATTTTCTCTCCATCCTTGCATCTGTTTGAAAATTACACAGGAAATCTGTTGTGCCAGAGATCACTCTGGCTTCTCCGTGTCTTGCCCTTTGTGTGGATAAACTGACTGACATCATGACTACTATATTTAACCTCCTGAGGTCACCAGCAGACCACCCGGACTTAACAAGCATTGTATCATTGAAAAAGGACATATTTTAGTATTGTGTCATTGTGCCTATTTATTACCTACCATTATTGTTACTTTTCATTCTTTTCGCCATTCCTTTCTGCTCATCAGATGTGCACAGGAAAGCTGGAAAAAAAAAATCTTGTACTTCAGCATGTACAGGGCTGTCAGCTAAGCTAAGCATGTGTCCAAGATTTTCCGTTGGAGTGCCGTCTAAAAATGCACAGGAGACTTTAAGACGTGAAATGTATGCCGCTTATGATATATAATCTGCAAGACAGTAATATTCAACCTGAAAAATGCTGTGAACAATCAAGAAGCCTTACACGTGAAAGCCATTTAGTCTGGGAGGAAAGTGTTAACTGATGAGCACAACATAAGCTTCATAGCCCTAAAAATAAAGTAATTCTTGTTAGATAAGCTGTTGCCAGTCTCCGCCGGGAGAGCCACAAGCTATATTTGTATTTGCACTCCAGGGACCCAAACAACAGAGGAAACGTGTAGAAAATGCAAGTCATAGAAAGCCCACTAATCATGAAAAGGGGAGTTCGGCAAGGGTTGTCCCTCACCACACAGTTCCTACCTGGGCTTACTGTTATCCAGTCTTTATTTTACCTTCCTAAGCAGCTGGGGAATGAACAATGCCCTGTTACGAGCGGCAGTAATCACATCAAGACACAAGCAGAGGCGCTACCAGTGCCAGCACCGTTTAAAGATGCTAATGCCTGTGTGAGCATTGTAGTAGACCAGTATCTTGCATTTTTTCCCCACAGAATAGTTCTCACATTGAGACCCTGTGCAGGCTTGACTGTACGTGGTTTCTAGATCTCAAGTGGGCTTGATGATGAAGGCGGGTTCAAAGGCACCGGTCGATATCAGGACTGAAATAACTAAGGGGGCATTCTCCCAGTTGAGGGAATCTTGGTGGATTTAACTTGCTAGAGCGTTAGAAGCATCCGAGGAAAGTGTTTTCAGGAACTCAGTATTGAATCTGTATGCCACGTTAGTTGGCAGTGGAACGTCGACTGAGCAAAGGAATATCTGCACTTTGAACACATGCCATACATCTCTGCAGCCTGGCAACTCAGACACGGTTTTGGGCATATGGGCAAAGGAAAAGGTATGTTCTCCTAGGAATAAAAGTCTTCGTTTCTCATTATTTGCCCTATTTTCCTTCCTACTGATTATCGTGCGGTAAAAGCGGCCTATCATTTTAGAAGTATGCAAGACTCACATCGTAAGAACTTCAGCTACATTCAAGGAAAGAAAAGCTTGCACAACGAAGTTGAACTTGTGCGCCTTTAATGGTCCAGCTCAGCTTTCTCTTCATAAGCTCCAGGTGCAAAATTGGCAGATGAGGATATGAAATGTAACAATGTCTGTCTCTTTTTAAAAAATTCAGGTTCAGCCTGTACTGCAAGCATCTCTCTTTTGTAATTGTTTTGAAACTATGAAGATTTATTAGCATATGAGGGTTGGACTCTATGACCCACAGAGGTCCCTTCCAACCCCTACCATTCTGTGACTCTGTGATTCTGTGAAACTACGAGGCATGTGGGGCACGAGTGGAAGCCCGACTGTTCAAAATCTGATAAAGACCTCCAGAATGAAGAGGATTTTGACATGTTGTTGACAGAGGTGGCTGTGAGAAGGGAGGCTGTTCTAGCCATACCTCGTCGGGTGCAGAGTGGGGGAAAAAATGTTTAACAAAAAATACGAAGCAAAGGGCTTGGTTAGACAAATGCAATTGATTGCCCTAGAATCAGATATAAATATATATATAAGTCTGTTTCTCTGAGACCTGCCTTTATGGTATGACAGCTGGCAGTACACTAAGCCAACCTTTTTTCTTCTGCGTGCAAACAGGCTAGGAGCACATGCATTGTCAGTGATCGTGTCTTGGCTCAGGAATGAAAATTTCTATCTGACAGGGAATTTAACTGTTTAAACCACGGATAATCGTGGGAACTGACAAGTTGCACGGCACTGAGGAGTAACACTCATGGTCTGTGCATGGTAGACCTCTCGCCCCAAAACAGAGAGCCATTAGCACTGAGTCCCTGCAGACAGGCTATAAAACCATCTACAGCTGAGTCTGAACCGCCACGTCCGTGTCCCATGTCCCAAAGCTTCGAGGCATTTGAGAACGCGAATATGATGATGTCATAGACTCACTGTGCTGCGATGATTCCTGAACACAGGAGGCGGCGAGTCAGTCTTATGATGAAGGTTTCCTAGTTCATTAACAGCTGACTAGTTAACTCCATGTAAACCTGAAAAAATAGAAGCAGAAACCCCCCCTTCCCTCAATCCCGTTCTCTGGAATCAGAAATGCTAGAATCAATGCCTATATATTTGTAAAAGTAATAAGGTCATTTTTTTATACCATAGATACATTTTTTTATTCTTGTCAGGTTATCCAGCCAACTGAGACAAATATTTGCAAACGCTATATTTTTCAAATGGAAGTACCATAAAAGCATGGATTTTAAAGAAAGGATACATGTTCTAACAAGATGAACCTCACTTTTTACCTTGGCGCTCCTTATCATCTTTCTTAAAGTATTAATAGAAAATATTAGATCATCATAAATAATATCCTTAGAGGTAATGTAGTCAAAATGTTGCAAGTAAATAATCTACAGTGTCTTGTGTTTGTGTTTATTTTTGATACTGACAGGTTACTACGGGATGAGTAGCAGCACAAGCTACTAGCTGTATGGTGTGTAAATCAACCACTGCCATGAGTCAAAAAGACTTTGTTGGAAGAGAGGGAAAGAAAGGAATATTGGTATGGAACCAAAATTCATTTCACAATTCCTGATGTTTCTGGACAGAGAAGGAACTGTCATCTCACTGACCAAATTGTTTGGTTAGGAAATCCATCTACACGACAAGTTTCTGCCTACTATCCCCCCTCGCCCTCTTAGTGAGACTGCAATCACTGCTCCTTTGTGACAAGTCCAAGTTCCAAATAAATATTAACCCAGTGCTTGATGGTCTTTGGATATACGACCAAAGTTTTTAGTACAGAACAGCATTAGGAAATAAATCATCAAGGTGTTTCGTAAAAGATCCCCTATATCGCCACAAGATATTTACACATAATTAGTAGTCAGCAGCAGCCTTGTTCTGGGTTTTTTTCCCAACTGAATCTGGTCATTGGCATGAAGGATAGTTCTCCTCACATGACAGCATCTGTCACAGCCTCCACCGTTCTTTACTTAGGTCCTCTGAGAGTCTTAAAAGAAAACATTTATCAACAAGATGATGTCAAACAGCCTAATTTATCTCTCCTGCTAATGTTCCCAAGACTGCAGCAGGGCGCTGAGCAGAAAGAAGATACACCGAAGGAAGATTTCTCCAAGAATACAAAACCAGCTCTGATTGTATTGATCAGATTTCCTAACACGAGCTCATGGGGTAAGCTTAGGTACAGCACACGCCTCTCTCATCTGTAACTCAGAATTTCTAGTTTGCAGAATATTGAAGTTAGTATAAACCAGGAAAGGAAGGGGAGGTTCTTTTCAAATCTTTTCTTCTTCCTTCTATTTATAAGATAAATGAACTTTTGTATTTTTAGAACAGAGGTACAAATATCAGCTGTAAATGCCAGTGAAAAGCCATGACTGCCAGCCAGAATTTCAGTTCTCATCTCCAACAGTTGTCCCTCTGGGCTGCCTTACCACTCTGCAGTAAAGATAACACAGATCTTTTATCTTCTGACAAACTTTTTCATCATTATTACCATTGTTGCAAGTCACTAGCTTACAGCAACTACAGTGAGAGTTGCAGATGTTCTCTCATAAGCAGGTTGATGTATAATTTAGAGCCACAACCCGCCAGTAAGCAGCACAGAGGGAAGGCCGTGCAGGGGCAGACAGATCTGCTCTGCAGGGACAGAGCCCCGGGAGTCACGCCGGAGCACGGTCGGCCAGTAACACCTATCCCCTTCACAGCACTGGTAGGGGAATGGTGGGGTGAGGACTACTCTACATCACACCTTTTTGGTGCCTGCTGCTTCTTGGCGTTGAGGGTCCTTTTCCCTTTGACTCCTACCTGAGGTGGGTTATTGTTGCACTTGTGCTGAAGGAAGAAATATTACTTCTCCTTGGGGGTCCACGCACAAGAACTGTCCCACCTCGGCAGTCAAAATGCTGCTGGCCATTACGACATGGTCCGTTTTTCTCACAACATGCCAATTTAATTTTGCCTCAACTTTTCAGACCTACCTATTAGTTTCAATATACCTGCATTCCTCCCCCAGCTTCTCGCCAAACTCAGCAGAGCCTTACAGTGAATTTAGAGGCGCAGTTGTGGTTTCTGATGGAACAGAGCTGAAACAATTTCTTCAGAAATCATAAGCCAGTCCAGGTCCATTTATATCCCAGTCCACATTCAGATCATTTAACAAGCCTTCACATTAAGTCTATGATTTCTAACAAAGCTTGGCAGCAGGAAAGTCTCATGTGGCTCTGAAGAGCATTGCCAACTTTCCACATCACCCCAGCAGCGACCAATAAATGGATGGATGAACACAGCTATAACAGAGGCGTTCTTTGTCGTACAGCGTTGGGATGAAGGGACAGGACTGAACACACTCTCAAGCCTTCTGCAAAAACCACGATCACTCTCTTAATTCTGAAATCACCTCTGCTGCCTTCTTCAGTTCAACGACAATTGCACCGATGTTACTGAACGATGTTCATGCCCTATGTGAGAACAGAGGGAATAAATTAAATATTTACTACTTAGGCCCCCATATCTTTTATTCACTGAGGATGTGCTTTCTTCCAAAAAGGGAACGAACTATGAATAGAAAGGTGTGACTGAGATAACAGTCCTTTAAACTTTTCTTTTTCTTGGGCAACAGAAGAAAAGCGCTCCTATCAGTCTCCCTTATGGCGTCTCGCCATTCCAAGGGTTTTTCAAATTCGTGCAGGGTTCATTTCTAAAGCTTCTAGTAAAATGGCATCATGCACTGCCACTTGATCCCTCTCCCTCTGAACCCCTCCGACTCCCCTGTGCTGCAAATGAGTTCCCACAATAAACAGAAAAGCAAACATGCAATTCAGAAGAGACACGGGCTTCTAAAAGAATCATCCAAGGGCAAGATCACAAAGGCTGCTATAAAAGAAGGTCACGATTTAGATCAAAGCTCAATGAGTACACTCAAGAAATACCATAAAAACTAAATCTCTCAATCAATACACAATTCATGTGCCTGTGGTCTTCTTGACCTGAAGGATGCTGAGTAAGTAATGGGCTAAAACGCGCGTGTCTAGATTTCAGTGTTACAGACTTTAGCAAACTGTTACTTGTGTCTGAGAAACCCTTTTTTTTTGGAATTTCTCTCTTTTACTCTGCTCATTTAAATGGAACACATTTATATGAAAGGTTACTAACACCTCCAACTGTAAAATGAGGGGGAAAGACTGCAACATGCTTAGCATTCCTAACTCACATTGCTGAAATGGTATCTCATATCCTGAAATACAATCTGCAGTAGTCCATAAAATATTAAGACTACTCGCTAGTTGTGGCCAGTAATACTGTGCAGAAGCAGTTCCCAGTAGCAGAATGCTCCGCGAAAGGTCGTTAACACAACACAAAGGTCATTAACACAACAGCCACCGTGAGACATTCTTCTCTGGGCTATTATTAACAGGGCTAACCAGCCACAGGGAACCTGCCGCTGCTCCCGTTGCTCAGCTCTGCAGTGGCACTAGACAATAAGAGAACATCTTCATTACCAGAGTCAATAAAATGACATTTAATTGCAATAGGGAACGATACCATCACGAATAATCTCCTCCAACTCATTTGGCATTATGCTATTCTGTCCCGAGAGCAGTATCCTGGGCGGCGTGACTTGCAGGAGCTCATGAGCTAACACAAACTTCTGCAAACTGAAGTCCTCCCGTTGATGCGCTCTCGGTGACATAAACGGGGACCTTACCGGAATCACTCACACCAAGGGCAGGACAAAAAGAAACAACTGGGAAGGTACAAATTATGAAACTGAAATTCAGCCCCTGGGGAATTATGTCTTCTTTTCAGCCTTACGTTACACAGCATTGTCAGCACTGGGTTTCACACCATCGGGATAAGCACCACAAGCCCTCAACTCGTCTTACGTTGAGGTGAGCCGCGGGTCCTTCCGCTCACCCCATGCCAAAAGGGTGAGCCCCTGGTCCCTCCCCACCGCAGGCCCACGTGCGGAGTACCATGTCTCTCCGCCTCGTGCGCGGATCGTTGCACGTTGTCTCATTCATCTGCCAAAAATGACTCAGGCTTCTGGAGGCATTTATTTCTCTACAATAAGGGAGCAAGGGGGAGGAAAACTTTATTCATTAAACAGTTTTCATTTCAGTGAGTCTGGCAGACTTTCGGCTCATTTCCTCGAAAATGATTCCATGGGAGGCTAAACTACGGGTGACTTCACGAGTCTTTTTATAAGGCGCCATAATGACGGCAGATGGACACAAGCAGCTGCAGAACTACCCTGCCCGTGGCAAAGATGTTCTTCAGCAAGTCCACCGTCCCCACCGGTGCCGGGCTCTGCCCAGCAAGCAGCAGCGACGTGATGCAAAGCGTGTCCTTGTTGCCACAGGGCAGGGCACGTGAGCATCCCACGCTGGGTTTCGGGGAAGGAGACAGCTTACCTCGGATTCAGGAATGGCTTGAGACAGGTCTTGCTATACCTGAGGACATCGTCAGCGTATGCTCGTTAGGGTTACTGGAGGATGGGATGGCTTAATGCAGCCGGTCGCTTCACAATCTGAAAATTAAGCGTGATGATCCAACACAAGCATGGGGTTACACCAAGTTCAAGTGCTTTCATCACGGCACATCATCTTTGTCTTTAGCTGGGGCAGGCTCCTCTTTTGTTGGATTGCAAAGGACATGAATAAAAGCCTAAATCCCAAGTCACAGAAAGCCCAGCAGCTCCGGGACAATACTTGCCGTTCAGTCAGCGGGGCGCAGGCAGCTCTGCAGCCCCGCCATCCCGAGCCTCGCAGCCGCTCTCGGGCTGGGTTCGGCCCGCAGCAGGTTGGGAGTGCTGGAAATACGCTGTCAGGATCATCTTGCTGAAACCTGCAGCAGGAAGGATTCAAAAGCAATCTCACTCTTGCAGAAGGGTTTTTAATCCACAGATTTCTGAGCAAAACACATGGAACAAATATTTTTTGTTTGTTTAGTTTGTTGCTTTTTTTTTGGCTTTGGCACTGAAAAGCAAGTAAACAATTTTCAGGTTTGAATAGAGTCATTCCTACAGTGAAACTGTCTGTTGAAAGCTAGCAAAACCTGTCTGTTTAAAAACAAGCCATCTCCTTCACTGTTTGCAAATACCAGAAAACACGCCGCTTTCGAATTTACCAAAGAAAGACTTTTTTTAAAAAGCAGAAACAAGACAGACTAAAACAAGACTAAAGGCAGACTCTCACAAGTGAGGTGCCTTCAGGCTCTCCATCAGACTGCCAACGGTGACTTGCATCTTCCAGGGAGCCCTCTGTTATCTGCCCTGGCTTTAGCAGGCGTTTACCTAATGGCCCGTGACATCCGTTGGAGTCAGGCAGCTCCTTCTCATTAGGGACCTGGGCCCCAAGTGCCTAACTCCCACACTGGCAACTTATTCTGGCGCTATGATCTTTACCCTTCAGTGGTGACGATGGTTTAAGGTGTTTCTCTCCTGGGCTGCTTATTGCAGGCCCCGGAGGCGATTCCCCGTTCTCACCCTGTGCCAGCACACCTGCCTGTGGGTTTGGGTACCAGATCTGGCCGCTGAAATGCTTCATGTGACGGATGCTGCATCGAGCAGAGTGGGACAGGAGAGGTTCCCGGGCAGTAACTGAGGGCAGGGGGACAAGCAAGGAGCAGGCGGGTGCCAGGGAAGCGTCACAGCCATGACAGGAGGCCAGCGAAACCCCCAGGAAATTGCTGTGTGACTGCCTTCAAGCAAAACTCATCCTAAAATACAAAAACTAATTTGAGTAAGGGGTTACTGCTCTTTGAAACCTATCAGTAAATTACTCCGTGACATTGTCAGCATTTATTTGGGCTAAGAGGTGACCGAGTTTTTAGCAGTACATTCAACCGATGATTTAGAGGAAAGATGATAGTCTGCAAAAACACAACTGGCACAGGAGACCAGCCAGAGATAACTCTGGTTTTGTAATACCGATCCAGCTAAAATCCATTAGGCTCCAGCTCTAGAGCAAAACCCAGGAGCTTTTAAACTCCGTTGCAAAAACTCCAGCATGAGCAGGGTTTCCACCCCGAATGCTTAACGGAAAGACAAAAAGCTAGAAAATGCAGCTGAACGGATGAGCAAGCCCACGCAGCTCAAAGTTTAAGATTAAATGGATTAAAGTAGGAGTTTGGGGAGGTCATTTGCGCTTTAACTTTCATTCACCTAAAATCAGAATAAACTGGGTTTATACATGAATACCTGAACGACTAAAAAGCTAGTTTTGTTTAACGTGAAGCTGAGTAAATTTGAAATTCAGTATACATTATAATCTTTACTCCAAATGATAAAAGTGTTGGCTACTACAGCCACTTCCTGAAGACAGCAGCTCTAAAAGCATCACTTTCTAAAGGAAGACCAATAGCCGTGGCTTTGTGGTGTTGAAAGTTTTCCAGTTGTAGAAATACTCTGTTTCTGTGAAACTACAAGCTCAGATCCACACTACAGGCAGAGGCTCAGAGCAGCTCTTCTGTTCAGCGCAGGGGAAGCCGAGGACCACACAGCTCACGGCTGGCGGGAGCCTCACCAAGTGTCAGGGAGGCAAACGCGATGTCCTGCCCGGGGCAGCGAGACGGGGCTGGGCTGGGGCCCAGGCAGTGCCTGGGAGGGACCCGCACCGCGCTCCAGCCATCAGCCCGAGCGGCTGGAATGCCATTTTCAAACTCAGAAGCAGGAGAAACTGCACCTCTTTCCCCAGGGAGCAGGAAGACCTGCAGGAGCAGGCGCAGCCCTGCAGTACCAGCAATGGGTTTGGTTCCTTGGGAGAACCCTCAGGGAGCAATAAATTGCACAGCAAATAAAATACTTGCTCGAGAGAAGCGGTCACCCCCTCTCCCAAGCTGCTGCAGCGCTCCCCTCGTTACAGAGGGTGATAAATTATGTCATGTGCATTCAGAAGGTGCACGGTGAGCATGGAAGCGCTCCTTACCGATGACCTGACGAAGGGATCGAACGCAGCACGGAGCTGCCAGGAGCCTCTGCACCCACCGCCGCAGGGCTGCTGGGCCCCTCTGCCCCGCTGACTGCAGGAGGGGTCCGCAGTGTTCTCCTTCAGAAGCCGTGGGTAACCTGAAAATGTCAAATTAAAACATGTATTATTTTTGATGTTTTCCCATGTTTAATAATTGATGCTTCCAGTTGCTGCTCCTCAAGTGCAGGTGCAACTCCCTACCCCCGCCCAGGTCCTTGCAATCTGTTGTTCCTTCCACGATATCTTTGACGCCCTGAGTTCGTGCATCACCTTTCCTTTTAATAACGGACCCAGGATTCAGCTTATCCATCAATTTGACTCCAAACAACCAAGATCCAGCCTAACACCACTGACTGCAGCAAAGATCTGGATTTACGGATTTGTTGCGTGGCCCAAACTCAGGCACACTGTTCTAACGTGGGTGATAGACATGTTGAGACTAACTTAATTATTTTTTTTTTTTCCCCAAAGGTAGACTTTTAAGGCTCCTAATCCATTGCTCCTCGTTTGTTTTCACGCTGTGTTGCCCGCAGAGAGAATTTGAGGCCGGCGACCTGCAGACAGCGGGGCTGTGGCAGCAGCCACCGCGCGAGCTGTGACGCAGCGTTACACCTCCCGTCTCATCAGCTGGCCTCGCGTTCACCGGGGAACGTGGCCTCTGACTCCGGCTCCAGAGCCGTCAGCTTGTACGGGCACTCCACGCACCTCACGAGAAAACCCGCAGCGATGCTCCGTTCATCGAGCTCTCTGCTTGATTGCGGGTTGCAGCTGACTTAGCGGTACGTTTGCTAAACCCTGGATCCTCTGAGCAACGCAGCGGTACGGGGGAGCTTACTGCCGAGGCCCCGCGACGCACAGGATGCTGCCGGGAGAAGCCTGCACAGGGGGCAAGGGGTGGTTTGTGCGGAGGAGATCAGGGAGGGCTCTGGGTCAGTCTGGGTTTGGTTTGAATACAGAGTTAAACACCAAGGCTTTACCGCGGTCAGAACACTGTATCTGGATTTCCGTTTTTGGGACAACTCTCACACTCTGCCCCTGGTTTGGTCACAAGAAACAAATGACAGTTTAGTGACGTTTTATTAGGTGTGTTTGCACGGTGAGAACTGACCGAACCGTTTAAAACACGGATGTCCATCACCTCCTTAACCACCCCCCCAGCCTAAACCAAGGGGACCAGGGCTTTCCTAGGCACAGCCCTCCCAAGCCGAGCACAAGTTTTCCTCCCAGCATCGCCCAGCCAGGGGGACCAGTCGCTCAGCACTTACCGACGGCGGGACGGGACTCGGCACGCTTTGTACCACGTGCAGCACACCGCTGTCGTCCCAGGCTCTTTCTGCTTTCCCCTCTGAAGGGCCCAGTTGCTAAGGAAACCAACAGCATTGGCCCAGGCGAGGCTGCGTAACAGCTAAGTGCGAGGGAAAGTAAGTTTCTACGTGCCACAGTTTGGGAAATAAGGCAGTTTATTTGACACATCCCACCCACACCGATGGTATGACTCAAACCTGGTAATCTGGTCCTGCTTTTCCCCCCCTTCTCTTCTGCGTGAGAGGGGGTCTGTTCAGACAGGCTCGCACGCGAGGACACCGAGCGAGGACCTGGCAGGTTGGGAATCCACGCTCAGCCCGGGGCTGGGGTCTGTGCTGGCCGCAGGGTCCCACGGGCAGGGCACACAGCACCGGGGCTCCCCGAGCCTGCAGGACGAGCGGCAGCCACGGGTCACACCGTGCCATTCCCATGGCGTCACGGGAGTCCGCCAGCCCTCACTCTGCCCACGAAACACTCGCTGCAAACCTGACCTAAAACCACAGGGCTTGTCGCAAGACTTCTTCCTTAATCCTACCAAATGCACATTAACGGTTTACGATGCCTATGAACCCTGGGAGACCTGAAGGGGTTGCAGGTATTTTGCTGGGCGAAGGTAAGGCTAGCTCAGATTTTTAAAATAAAAACAGGGTTTTGAAATTTCACACCTATGCAGGATTTCCTTCCCCTCCTAATACACTCCGTGCTTTGGGTTCCTCACTACTGGAATCAATGCAAGTATTCAGGTCTTGTTTCTGTTGAAGTCCATGATCACCTGTATCACGCCAATGACTTCAGCCCTGTACCCAGTAACCTCCTCACCTCAGGGACAGTCCCCAGTTTGCTACTGCTGGTTTCAGCTGTTAACATTACCTGCTGTGGGCTGATAAATCGGGCATTGCCATAAGAAAGGCCGCAGGCTTCCTCTCCCCCCAACAGCGCAGGGTCTCGGTCTCAGAGCTTGTCTGGTCTCGTCGCTGTAACTGGACTAACAACTGTTATATTGTGATCAGACATAAAAATGTTAGCCTGCTTCTCAGTTTAGCAGCAGGCCACTGTCTGGGCATAGGCATCATCTAAAGAAATCAAAATTATACTCTATATGGAAGCAGGCTCGGGTGCTAAACCAGCACCAGTGCCACAAAGGAACACTGACCCTCCATCCATCCTACCCTCCTTCTGCTCCTCACCACCTATTTCTGCCCCTTGCCAGTGCCAAAAAAAGCTGCTTGAGCGGTCTGAGCCACGCTGGTTTAGCTGTACATTACTCAGAAGGTTACAAATACAAGTGGTTTTATGACAATTAAGTCCCTAAGCCCCACACAAGCACTCGTGGTGCTGCAAGGGAGGGAGAAGAAGATTTCTTTTGGTGGCAGCACAGGCTTCAAGTGTCTGCTTACCTTGGATAGAGCAAAATTCCCTTTAAAAAAAAAAGCTTTTAGGTTGAAGTATTTGCTAATAAAAAGGAAGATCCTGCCCCCATCTGGCCTCCCTGGAAGGAAGCAGCCCAAGGTGGAGCCGGAGCAAGCAATCCTTCGCAGCGACTCTGAAAGGGGAGCGCAGGGCAGGGTGCGAACGCTGGCTCCCGAGCCGCTCTCCGCGCTCAGAAACGGGTAATAATTCAGGTTTTGGATCGAGGTTTGACTGGCAGGAAAGTGGAGATAATTATAATCTTTCTGGAGCAGCTCCAGTCATGCTCTCGTTTGTTCGTGGGGGGCAGATGGGTCCAACCGTGCCGTGCGAACGGGAATATATAGGGCCTCGCCATCTGCTGCCGATGTGGGAAGGGAACCATAGTCCCCTCGGTATATCTGTGCCCACCACCGAAAACCAGAAAGACAATAGTTCTATTTGCTTTGCCTCTATGAATCTCCACCACATCACATATTCAGTATTAAACTTCCAGGCAGAAACGGCTTTTGAAAAAATTACTCGGCCTGTGAAGCTGAGCTGTCTCTCACCAAGGAGGAACGGGGAGGAGAAACCCGTTGGTCAAAATCCAGGCGGACTTCTTGCTTTCAGAAAAAGAGAAACAAGGTTTAATTTTAAATCTCAAATTAGCTGAAGCCCAGATATCCTCCAAATGCCTTCCCCTTCTCCCTGCCCCAGCCGCCTTCTGTCCGAGACCTCTCATTCCTTTGCTGGGCTCAGCGTGAAACAGTGGCTGTCGCTGCTGGCTAGCAGCAAGAATCCCACGTAAGAAGGGGATTTTCCAACCTTATCTCAGTTAAGAGCTACCTAACTTACCAATATGCACGTTTTCTGCCTTATCCCAGGATTCTCCATGAATGTACCAGGAAAGGTAAGAGTTCATGGTCTAAACCAAGCGTGGAAAAACCGCTCTGCCTGGGTTCAGGCCACTCTCGGCCATAGGATGGCGAGGAGGGGCTTGTTCCTCTCTGCAGGAGTTTACCTTTAAGGAGTTGTCCACCACTGATAAAACCAGGGTTTGGCCATGGCAGTCCATGAGCACACAGATCGCTAAAGGGTCCCTTGTACAAGACATCCAGAGGGTGAGCGACGCTGGCATTCGCTGTCCACAACTGGACTGGGGCTGCTGCTGCCAGAACCAGAAAAACCCCAGACAGATCTTGCATTAAAAACGCCCGTACCAACCCACTTGAATGCCACTTTGTCTGCATGTCTCACATACATTAAAAAATACAAAGGGGTAACTTCAAAAAAATCAGACACTCCAAAACCATGCTGCTTCTGCCTGCAGCAGGTGGAAAGCTCCAGAGCTAGCGGCCAATGCATTCTGTGTAAAATCAGCTGTTTTAACCACTTCGCCTCTTGCATCAATAAGCACAGGTTGGTATTCTGTGCCGAGGTCCAGAGAGGATCAGTGGCGCGGAGGCGCGTGGAGGCGGAAGGTACCTGGATACCTGAGGTCCTGCAGACGGGGGTCTTGGTGCTCTTATCAACTCACACCATGCAGCAGGCAAACGGTCACCGACGAGGAACCTCGCCCGGCGCCGCAGAGGGACCCTGCACGACCGATCCACGCCTGGAGGGACTGCGCTGCGGGCTCCTTCGTGGCAGTTTGCACACCGCTAGTCGTGAACAAGCGCCGGCACGACACAAGGATCGCTGACAACGCAGCACTCTGTTAACTCACTGCAGCTTTGGTTTCTCCTGTGCACCTGGCTGACACGTGCAAGAGCTGCTCTGCGGAGAGAGAAAAGGCACAGTTTAAAAATGTGCTTTGGCAAGCAGCTTTCCCTTCTTATTTTAACGCATTCTTAAGAAACCAATCATTCTCCTCGCTTTGTTTCTTGAGACATGTTTTATGAAAGTCTGGATGAAAAGTAAGATATTGAAAGTTCTTATGAAGATTGGTCATATGAAGTTCAAGACTTTCCTTCATTTATCAGCTCGCCTGTTCACTGCAGTGTAAATAAGTCAGCACCTTCGGCATCGGAGCAAAAGATTCCACACACACCGACACAAGCGTACTGCTTATAGGAACATGCCACCAACAACAGCAACCTGGACTCAAATATGTTGTCAAATATATTTAAAGCTTTTTTTAAAAAAAAAATACACAACAAAAAAACCCACTGCTTCTCAAACAAAAAAGCAACTGCGTTGTTTGTTGCTTAGTTCTCTGTAGACAACTGCGTATTTTCTAAAAGCACAAGAAAATCCATACAGCCCCCAGCAGGGAGGACTCATGTGAGGCCAGCGTCCCCCCTGCTGACCGGCCACCATCACACCAGCACGAGAGCAAGCATACGTCCCAGTCAGAGAACCATAGGTTGGAAAGGACCTCAAAGATCATCAAGTC